>Ga0308016_10000560_pt1 | contig 18824 bp, 21 predicted proteins | sample Neamet233_FD_203129 | JGI IMG/M metagenome (GOLD analysis project Ga0308016, IMG submission 203129) | Marine microbial communities from water near the shore, Antarctic Ocean - #233 | ecosystem: Environmental > Aquatic > Marine > Unclassified | place: Southern Ocean | collected 2014-07-28
CTAGTCTGGGAAAAGAGATTGCTGGATTTTTTGATGCAGTAGATGGAGCTAAAGCCCAGCATAATAAAAAGAAGTCTTCAGTTTTTGCTAGTGCCAATGAAGAAGCTATGGACACTTTTATGAAACAACAGCAAGCTATGGACTGTGAAGACGAACTAAGAGAATTAATAACACAAACTCGTGGCTTATCACAATGGAAAAATCTCTTAAACTTAAGGCGAGAGATACGGGTTGAGCGTAAGAAAGAGGCTAGGTTGGCAGAGGTCAAGGCAGAAGAAAGACAACAGATGATACTTAGTGTAATAGGTATTATTATATTCTTAGCCTTAGTACTAGGTAGCGGTGGTATGTATCTATGGTATCTAGGTTGGATAACTAAATGGTAGAGTGCTTGACTTTACAGGATATTTATAATAAACTTTAGTGATGCAGATAGATAATAATAAAGCTCTTGCTGACGGATTAGAGTTATTTAAACAAAGTAAGTGGCATAGGATCTACCACGTAGATGACATCTACAGATATCTTATAGCTCCTATAAAGTATAACAGGATACGTCTGTACTATCAAGAAGATAAACCAATAGGCTTAGTTACTTGGTGTTGGTTAGATAAAGAAGCAGGTAAAAATCTTTTACAAGATCAATACTACATAACAGAAAATGATTACATAGCAGATGACAAAGAAGAGCTTTGGGGTATTGAGTTTGTAACACCATATGGAAATGCAAGACAAGTAATGTCTATGATACGTAAAGAACATAATAAAATATACCAAAGAAAAGAAAAAATTAACTGGCGTAGATTACATAACCCAGTTAAAAGACACATAAGAGAGTTTAAAAAATGAGCCAAAGTCTTTATCATAATCCGTTTATGCCAACTCGTCATTTAAATCCAAGGGCGTCTGGTCTTATCGTATTTGGTGGTGGAGGTGGTGGAGGCACAGTCTACACTGATGTTAATGGTGGACAACATGCTACGGAAGCCTTAGCTATTGCTTCTAACACAGCTATTAATGAAGCTAATATAGCAGCAGAAGCTGCTGCCGTAGAAGCTAAAAAAGTTGCTGATGCAAAAGCAGTTGAAGATGCAAGGTTACTAGCAGTACAAAAAGCTGAAGAGGAAAGGCTGGCAGCAGTAGCTGTAGCTGAACAGAAAAAAAGAGATGAAGAGGTGGCTACTGCCACAGCACTAGCTAAAAGAACTGGTAAAGCTGCTAGTGATTTAACTTCTAAAGTATACACTGACCCATCTGCTGTCGTTAAAGCATCTGATGTTAAAACAATAGATACTAATGCTCCCGGTACTAATATAGATTCTAGTGTAGGGCAGATTACTGGAACTGCAGCACAGATGAGAGTAGCTGATGCACCAGACTTCAGAGATTTTATGCAAGGTAACGTCCCCGGTCAGATGTTAGCTTCAGATAGGTATGCACCTGATAGAAGTCCAATGAGGGGAGATGAAGATCCTTCAACATATATGCAGCAAAGAACTGCAGCGGCTGAGCAAAGGGCAAGGTCTGATTATCAAGTACGATATGGAAAAGCTGCTGATGCAACTGCCGCTGCTCCAGATAAAGTAGATACTAGTAAGATAGATGCTTCAACAGTAACGGGCGCAAGTACAGAAGCATTAACTGATGTAAATGCTAAGCAAGGTACTGTATCTACAGGTGCTACAGTTACAGCCGCTACTATGGACCCAACAACTACTGCTGTCAGTAATCTTACTGCTCAACAGGGTGAGTCTACTATTTTAAATAACCCAGTAAAACGTGAGATACAAGCAGGGGAAATTATTTCTGGTGTTGCTGACGCTGAAAAAGCTGCAGCATTTACTGAACAGATTCAAGCTGCTACTGCTACACCGTCTGCTCAAGCTACAGTACAAGGTCAACTGTCTGGTCTTATGCAAAACTTTGAGGGTGGTAAAACCCCAGCTTGGGCTGCAGGAGCAATGAGATCAGCTACCGCAGCTATGGCACAACGTGGTTTAGGTTCGTCATCTATGGCTGGGCAAGCTATTATACAAGCTACAATGGAAGCAGCATTACCTATTGCTATGGCTGATGCACAAACAATTGCAAGTTTTGAAGCACAGAACTTGTCAAACCGTCAACAACGTGCTATGCTAGGCGCACAACAACGTGCTGCATTTATGGGCCAAGAGTTTGATCAAGCATTTCAATCAAGGGTGCAGAACGCATCTAGGGTTTCTGAAATAGCTAATATGAATTTTACTGCTGATCAACAGATTGCTTTAGAAAATAGTCGTACTTCTAATACTATGAACTTAGCTAACCTATCTAATAGACAAGCAATGGTTATGGCACAAGCTGCTTCTATCTCAGGTTTAGAGATGGCAAACTTATCCAATCAACAACAGGCGGCAGTACAGAATGCTCAAGCTTTCTTGCAGATGGACCTAACAAATTTAACTAACTCACAGCAAACAGAATTGTTTAAAGCTCAGGCAATACAGCAAGCATTGTTAACTGATAACGCATCACAGAACGCAGCAAAACAATTCAATGCTACTAGTGAAAATCAAACAAACCAATTTATGTCTAGCCTTAACGCTCAAGTAACTCAGTTTAATGCTACTCAACAAAATGCTATGACTCAGTTTAGAGAAGGTGAAACAAACGCAGCAAGTAAGTTTAATGCTAGTATGAGGGAGCAACGTTCCCAGTTCAATGCTACTAACTCACTAGTCATAGCACAGGCTAATGCGCAGTGGCGACAGAATGCTACAACAATAAACACTGCTGCACAAAATACTGCTAATATGGAATTTGCTAAACAAGTTAATGGGTTAACTAATAAATCTATAGATGAAGTTTGGCAGAGAGAAAGAGACATGATGGACATGTACTTTAACTCAGAAGAAAAAAAGAAAGACAGGGTACTTAGTTTAATACTAGGTGATAAATCTCTTGAAGCTGCTAAGTTAGCTGCAGATGCTAAGGTAGAAACTTCTGAAGGTGCTGCTAAAACTGATCTACTCTTTAAATTGTTTTGGCCCTTTTAATCTAGGAAAGTAATTATGGTAGAAAAAAATAGAAGAATTTATCAAGGCTCTGGTCGTGGTAGTAGCAGCTTTCAATCTGCAAATCTTGAGCCTTTAAATGCTTATAGGAAAATGGAAGCTACTCTTGATTCAGGTGAGCCTAGTGTTGCTAGTACTATAGGTTCTTATACCAGTAAAATTAAAACAGATTTTAAATCTACTCCTGATGAGATATCAAACTTACGAAACACAATTGATAAAGTTTCAAGTGGCATTAATAAATTAAAATCAAAACCCTCTGCGGAAACTAGTTCTGATTGGAAAGAAACTGCATATAATTTATTAGTATCTAAAGAAGGTTTTAGAGAGAAGGCTTACTTTGACAGAAGTGTTTCTGGTAATAGAGATGGTTATAGGGTAGGTTTTGGTAGCGGAACAATCACACGTAATAATGAAGTAATTAATGTAACAAGAAGTTCCACTGTAACTAGGCAAGAAGCTGAAGCAGATTTACTACGTAGATTAAATACAGAGTTTGGACCACGTGCAAAAAAATCATCAGGTGATAGTTGGGAAAGTCTTAGCAATAATTCTAAAGCAGTATTAACATCTATTGTATATAATGCTGGTAACCTACCTAAAAGTATTAAAGATGCTTTAAAAAGTGGGGATCAATCCAAAGTAATTGATGCTATTAAACAAAGTGGTAAAGGTACTGTGCTTGAAAAAAGACGTATTGCAGAAGCAGAACTTTATGCAAAGCCTGATGCTGTTAAATCTGATGCCCCCAATTCTCTAGTAAAAAGAAGGGCAAGGTAATGGAAGAAGAAATGATGATGAATACTGCACCAATACCGGGTCAGTCATTAACAAAAGAACCGGGGAATGCTCCTTATGAAAGGCCCCCTGAAATCTCTGATCCTGAACAGGCTTTGATGGGATACATTAATTATTTAAATGACCCTAAAGTTTTAGAAGGTATGGCAGGTCTTTTAGAAGACGAAGGTTTAGATGTCACAACTTTAGTTGAAGGTCTTCTTAGAGGTGGTGTTGCAGAGGGTTATCATAGTATAGATGTCAGCCTTTCTATCAAAGAACCTATCGTAAGTTTTGTTGTTAACATCATGGATGCAATAGGGATTGAATACAAAGTAGGTGATCTAGAAGAAGAAGATGACGAAGAGGATATGCCATCTTTTGGATTTGAGTCTGATGATATATTAGATGTAGAAGAAGAAGAACCTATGGAAGAACCTATGGACGAAGAGCAGCCTACAGAAAAAATAGAAGAAGCGCCTATCAAAAAAGGTCTTATGGAAAGAGGACAGTAACTATGGCAGTACCAAAAGGTTTTTGGCTAGGGGCCAGTAAGTATTTTGACGATAGAGAAACTAAAAGGTTATCAGCAGAACAATTTTTAGCTGAGCAACTTACTAAAACAAAAGAGTTTGTTCTACCAGAAATTATTAAAAGATTAGATCGTCAAAGAACAAAGCGACAAGAGCGTGATTTACGGATATCTCAAGCAGAGTTGTTGCAGTTTTCTAGGCGTACTGCTGTTGCCCTAGAAAAAAGTGGTCAATTAGAAATGCAACTGGCACGTATAGCTGAGCTTGAGAAAAAAGGACAGCTTGATGCAGATTATATTATAATGTTAGACACGTATGTTTCTACTAAAATAGATAACGATGAGGATTTAGCAGCAGCTATTAGTCAAGGATTAAACAACGACTCTTTCGTAACAGAAGATCAACAAATGGAAGGACTCCTTCTTGCTATGCATACTACTGATGAAGAAGATTTCAGTAAGGCAGTTGAAATGCTACAGACTACACCAAATCCAAATACAAAAGTAAGCCCATTTGATATTGGTATTACTAAGGGTAGGGTAGTAGATTCTGATGACCGAAGAAAAATACATAATGAATTAGGAAGAAAATTAGCAAGTAATCTTAACACTAGATTAATACAATCTGTGAGAACAGATGACGGAGAATTTGTACAGTTTGAAGACCCACAAGTATCTAGTTTCTTATCTGAAATGGTTGATAACATTGTTAAGTATGAATTAGATATTGGTACGCAACTAAGTCGTAGAACTTTAATCAATGAAGCGGAAGATCTTATAGAAGTTTTACCTAGAGCTTTAGTCCCTAGTGGAAATAGTTTTGGTTCTCCAGAATACGGTTTACCTTGGGCGCAAAAGAATTTTGCAGAGGTATTTAAATCTAAGATGTTGTCTCCTGATGTAGATGAATCTATGCTATGGCAACCTTATATAACACCTAGAGTTAAGCCCAGTAACTCACCGGGTGATCCTTCTCGTCAAGAACCTAATCTACTATTACCACCTTCAATAGCTAATTAAAAAGAGTTAACATGACATCATATATTGAAAATGCTGCAGATAATGATTTTACTAGTTTAGTAAATGATAAAACTTTTGATCAAGATCTAAGAGATTATTTTAGTGGTGGTAGGTATAACTATACAGAAAAAGAAATGGATGAAATAGGTTCTGATGGTTTAGCAAATGACTTTGTAGAACATATGAGATTCCAAAGTTTAAATGAAGCAACGGCAGCAAAAGATTTACTATATGTTCTTAGAGATTATGGTACTGATGTTAATAAAAATATTTTACCTACAAGAAAAAATCCAAAGGGTATGGACTTTAGAGGTGCTGCTGATGCTAAGCGTAAAAAAAGTTTGCTGCCTGAAACTCAAGGGAGAGATAATAAATTTCAAGATGGTCGATTGGCATTTGGTAGGCTAATGACTGCATATGATAATAGTAATCGTGGTGGTACAGGTGCAGTAGAAACAGGTGGTGATTATCTAAGGGCATTTGCTTCATCACCTTCTACAATATTTACCGCCGCAACTTTTGGTTTTGGTGCAGGTACAAAGGCAGCAGCAGTCTTAGCAAGTAAAGGCACTCAGCTATCTATAAGGGCTGTAGTAGCAAAACAATTGAGGGCAAATGTTTCTCATAAAATAGTTAAAGATCGTCTTCATAAAGACCTACTTAAATCAGCACTTAAAGCTGGTGGTCAATCTTTTGTAGTAGAGGGTGCGTTAGGTGCGACTTCATCTATAGCCCGAAACGAAACTAGGCGTCAAGTTATTGAAGACTACGAGTACACAGCAGGGGATGTAGTAAAAGATACATTAATAGATGGAACTATTGGTGCTGGTATGGGTTCTTTGTTTGGATTACTAGGTGCTAGGTCAGCTAACAAAGCATCTGATATGATTTTTGAACAAGTTAGGAATGGGGAAAAGGTAAGAAGGGCATCATTAAAGTCTGCTAACGAAGCAATTAAATCTGCAGACCCTAAAGCTTTAAATGAAACAGTAGATGATGTTGTCCAAGTATTTGGTATACTTCAGGCTAAACAAAAAGGTGTTAAGCTTGATCCATTAGATCCCGATTTTGTATCTTTGGGTGATGGAATAAGAAGTTTAATACTAACAGGTAAGCCTAACAAAGAGATTGCAAGCACACTAAGTCTTGATACTATTAGAAGTATTACCGCAGCATCTTTAGATATGAAGACTGCATTAAAACTAAAACCTAATCAAAGGGTAACAGCGGCTATAGCAGAAGCTATAGAAAGAGGCGATGTAATAACACCAGAGATTGTAGCTATAAAGAAAAAATATTCTTTAAGTAACGAGCAGTTCTCTTATATATTTTTATCAGACCTATCAAGGGCAGGTAAAGTTTTACAAACAGGTTCTGTAATTAAAAAAGCTTTGACTAATATAGATACATTATCTTACAATGGTATCTCAAGTATATCAGAAACTCAAGCCGCAGATTTATTTACTGATGTTGGTGGTGAAGTAACAGAAAAACTAAGTAAACAAAGGAGAAGTAAAACTGCAGAAGCCCTTGGTCAAGTTGATAGTCTCCGTATTGCTTACATGACTTCTCAACTTGGTACTACGGCTGCTAACGTAGGTACAGGTGTTTTTAATACTGTCGTAGATATATCAGATAATTTCTGGAAGAATACTATAAGATCAGCAAAAGGTGAAGTGTTACCAGACGGTACAATTAAAAGACGTTGGGTAGGGGGTACGTTTTCTACACTAAGAGGTATGTCTTGGAATAGGGCAGAGGCAGAAGTACTAAAGGACTTGATGTTAGAGGAGACTCCCCTTGCATTTAGAGAATTATTCTATGAAACTGTAAAGGGAATGGATGTTAGTGGCAGTAACTCTTTATTACCTAAGGTGGGCAGAGTTTTAAACACTTTAAATATTGCTACTGATGCAGTGTTTAAAGAGGCTGCACTTTTTTCGGGCCTTGATCGTAAACTACGTGAGTTAAATAATCCTAATTTAGGTACAAGTCTATCAGACTTTTTAACTCGTACTAAACCTGATGGGTCTAACATGACTCTCTCTGATTTACCTGAAGGTGTTATGGATTATGCCGTTGATAACGCACAAAGGTTTACATTTCAAAAAGGTTTTAAAAAAGATACCTCATTGTTTGGTCACGGTGCAAGGGGCTTGCAATCTTTACATCACAAAGTTCCCTTTCTTGTTTCTGTTGGTATGGACACTCCCTTCCCAAGATATATAGCCAATCACTTAGAGTATGCCCATGATTATAGTGGGATAGGTATGCTTACAGGAGGGCTAGATAAGTTAGATCAAATGATAGGTGGTCTTCAAAACACACGTAAAACAACCTTAGTTGGGGGTGATGTAAATAAAACATTTTTAGATCGTACATCTAGAACTTTGACTGGTGCTATGATGACGATGGGTGGTTTTGGATTAGCGGTTGAGAAGGAAGGTAAGATTGATTTTGATAAGTATGTGTCAGTAACAAAAACTGAAGTTGATCTTTCCCGAATGGCTGGGCCGTGGGGAATTAATTTACTTATGGGTGATGCATTATATAGGTACATATATGGACTGCCCTATAATAAAACAGCTACTAATGAAAACGTACTTGACATACTAGGCGGCATACCTGATTTAAGTAGTGGTGCTTTTGAATTTGAATCTAATTTAATAAGAAACTTAGTTAAATCTTCAGAGCAAGGTACTGCAACACCTGAACTAGAAAAAAACTTAGGTGATATCCTAGCTACTTTTACTTACCCACAAACTTTTGCAAGGGATTTTTATTCTCAATATGACTATGATTCTGCAGGTAATCCTTTTACTAGAGATTTAGAACCTAGTAAAACTGCTGGCGAAAGAAATATGTTAGAAGATATTATTCACAGTAACCTATTAAAAAATCAAGCGACAAGGTTTTTAGTTGATACTCCTATGATGGATTATACTCAGTCATGGAGTAAAGGTAAAAGAACTGGCTTTGATTATAAATTATATACACCATTTAATCCTGATCCAATAGGATCTTGGAACCCAATGACAAAAAGTTTTGGTGCTGTTGAAGAACCGCCAAGCAGTTTAATCCAACAAGAGATGACGTTGCTTGGTCTTCAAGACTATAAGATGTATGGTGATAGAGTAGTACCCAACCCCACTATTCAGTATCAAACAAGTTATATGTTGTCTCAAAAAATGCCATTCTTATTTAAGGCTTGGAAGGAAACCTTCCGATTAGGGGGCAACTATGGAGATAGAACTTATGATCAGTTAGGAAATGATTACACAAAGAAAAGGGATGCGCTGGAATCTTTTATAGATCAAACGATCTCTACACATAGTAAGGCTGTTCAAGAGCAACTTGATTCAGCAGTATTAAATCCTGAACTTAAAAGAAAAGTAGTGGGTTATGTTAGAAATCAATATGAACTGCAAGCAGCTATCTTTAATAGGTCTTATGGTAATTTAGATAAAGTTGTAAAATTCTATGGTGATGAGTTTGAGGGTGCAGAAACCAGCAAAGAGTATATAGAAAACGCAGGGTCTATTGAAGACGAAATCAACAGACGCCTGCGAATCATAGATTATATACCTAAGTATGACTTCAAAAAAGATATGAAGTTAGGAACTACAAGACAGATGTACGACTAGTCATCATCTAACATATAGTCTGCCCACTCATACGCTACTCTCTTTAGTTCAGACATTTGAGTTAGCCCCTTACTATTAGGTAGTAATCCAGCAAGAGCTTGTCCTGCTAGATAACGCCGAGCGGTAAGGGGCTTTATTGTTTTAACGTTACGCTTCTTTTTTATGTAGGTCTTTGCTTCGTTCTCTAATTCTTTGCTCATTATCACTTACTTTTTTTAAGTTAAAGAAATATGCAGTATTAAATCCATACTCCCAGCTTCTGTTGTTGTTACTATTTAATGAGTAGGGATTACCTAATCTGCCATTCTTAAATGACTTAGAACCTTCATCGTAGGGATTCATTTATGTACCTCTTTCATTGTTTCCATCATTTTATCCATGTACCACCTTGCTTTCTCCATATCCTCAACTGGTTTTTGTTTGTATCTATGGCGGTGTTGATACTTAACCATGTTCCCTTGGCAGTAAGCAATGAAACCTTCATTACCTAGCACCTGCTTAATATAATCTATACATTCTATATCACCTGTGTTATAATGAAAAGGTTTACTGACAGAGTTATACTCAGCAATAAGATTTTCGTCTGGTATTCTTGATGGCTTAATCATAATTTAATTAACTCCGCATTAGTATAAGGTATGTGGAAGAATAACTCACCTTTCTTAATTCGTCCACCGTGTGCTTCACCAAGGCTTTCTTTTGTAAGACAAGTGTCTTTAATTCGCCACACTTGTTTCATATCATTACGAAAGACGTAGAAGTTTAGCACCCCATTTATTCCCTCGTACTTATCTAACAACCTTTGTTTTCTTTCTGGTATCCTTATCTCTTTCCAGTACGTAGGCCAATCACCTGTCCACTGAGACTTAACCTCCGCTTCATTGAAGTAGGTGTAACCTTCTTTCTGAGACACTACATCTGCGTAGTAATCTTCCTCACTATTAATAATGATATGCCCCTTGCCCTCAAGTAATTGGATCAAAGTATCTTTAGCAATACCATCGTATTTTTTATATAAAGATTTGTTAAAATGTTTTCTTACTGCCATTTTATTTTCCTTCGTTTAGTTCGGTTTCATGTTTCTTTAGGTACTCATATGCATTGATTACCCTGTCGGATGAGTCTGAGAAAGCTCCCAGACCCACGTTACAGTGATGGCATACCCAACCTCTGTAGGTTTCAGTATCGTGACAGTGGTCAAGTACCCAACTCTGAAGTCTCTTTTGTCCCTTCCTAGATATCTCTTCTATACTCCTAGTACATATAGGGCATTTATAATTATCATCTGGGTAGATATGGATAGTCTTCAAGTGTTTAATTAAATTTGATTGATTCCTCGCACAAGTTCTGCACTTTCTTTTGATCTCACCTGATAGCATATGTTGAAAGTTTTCTACTGGTTGCGTGACACCACAGTTATTACACTCAAGGCCCCCCTCAAAATGAACCTTTATATTTTCAAACATTTCTAATTGCATTAGTTAATATCCACCATCTCGCAGACATCACCAGTACATGCCAGTGTCTGCATTCCAGAAGTATTATCTTCTGCTTCATACTCTGAAAGACCTTCCCATTTAATTGAGCTAGGCATACAGGATAGTAAGGTCTTATAGTCTGTCCTAGAACAATCTTGGTAAGGTGCTTGCTGGTATGTATGCTCATTGAAAGGTAGGAAGGATACACCAGACATCTCATCAAAGTGTTTGTAAACAAACGCACCTACTTCAAACCACTCAGAGTTTTTAACGTTGATAGTAACGCTTGGTTTATGTTCACACCAATGGCGTTGATACATTAACCACATCTCTAGCTGTTCAATAGCAGACATGTCAGCAGTGTGTATTGCACCCTCAGGTGACTTCATAGGGAAGCTGAACACAGTAGTCTGATCAGGCTTCATTACATCTGGTTGACTAGGTATCCCCTGATCTTTCATAAACTGTGTCAGTGGATCTTTATTGTCACCACGTACAGTACGAATATAATAGGGTGAATGCCTAGCGTGAATACCAGAGGCGGAATCAACAAGTTGTGATACCGTGCCGGAAGGTTTAACACATGAGATAGCAGCAGACACAGGGATACCAAAGCGTTCAGCCCACTCAGCGTTAGTAGTAACAGCGACATGTTTTAAATGCTCCAATGTTTGTGACAGACCTTCGTTCTTTAAAGTCATCAAAGGGTTATCCATTATACCTGTAAGTGATACACCTAGTAAACGTTCTGCTTCTGTGTTTGTTTGCCAGACTTTACGTAAGTAGGGGAAGTTAGTATAAGTACTTTGTATTGTACCTAAGATGGTTGCAATACGGACTTTCCGTTCAATGTCTTTTAATGTATCAGTTGCTCGTATAACTACCTCTGATAAATTACAAAATTCGTTTGGCCGTAAAATTATTTCTGAGCATGGGTTTGTCCCAAACTCGTAGTTTGTATCACGCCTACCATTTTTACCTGCTTGCTTTACACTAGCCTGACGATTGAAGATACCACGTTCACCACTACCGCTCTCCATTAGAGATGTCCACTCACGCATGAATGCCATACTGTCAGGCTTCTCAGTATAAGAAACAGAGTTGTTAGCTAATGCACGATGACCTGCATTCTCCCACCAGTTACCAGACTTAGCATGACGCATACGATCATCTGATAGATTTGAAAGTGAGATCATAGCACTGCGGCGTACACCCCCCACCACTACTACTTCTCCTATCTTACACATAAGATCATGACACTCAACACTAGACAACTTACGGCCTACTGCGCCTTTGAATGTAGTAATAGCAAAGTTAAACAGATCAACCAAAGGTGCAGGACCACTAGCCCTACCACCAAAAGTTTTTAGTCTTGCACCAGCGGGACGAACCTTACTTGTATCCCACTTAGGGATCTCACCAGCCCAAAGGAGTGCCAACACTTGACGAAGACCCTTAGCCCAACCTTCCTTACTATCCCTGATGACTACTGTAGTCTCGCTCTCAAAGAGCTTTGGCACATCTGGGAGCTTACTGATGAACTGTCGCTCAACACTGAAGCCAACACCAGTACCACAGAGAAGGACAAACATAGCCTCATCAAATGATTTTAGGTCATCAACAGGTAGGTAACTACAGTTATACATACATGTGTTATCACGTTGTGCAGCTTTACCTGCAGTCATCATAGATCGCATTGATGGCATAACTTCTAAGCTTAGAATGCTATTGCGTATATCGTTCACCACTGCATCTGTATAACCAGCTACAGTAATCAAAGGCTTTACAATGTTGTCAATATATCTCTCAACTGTTTCGCCCCAAGTTTCTCTGCGTCCTTTATCCTCTAGCCAACGGGCATACCTGCTGGTAGCAATAAAAGTTTGATAGTCAGTAGGTAGATAGTTATCAGTCATCGGTTGTCTCCACTTCCTTTTATTACTCCACGTGCCATACGGCTATTGAGTTTGTCTAAGTTACGTCTTGCAATAGTTTCCATACCAAGACCTAAGTCAGTACATATATTAGCTATGTACCAAAGACAATCCCCTACCTCATCACCAAGAAAATATCTTTGTTCAGGTGTCATTATTCCATTGTGATCACGAAGTATTTTTTTATAGTGACCTGCAACTTCCCCAACCTCTGAGCATAATCCAAGTATAGGATACGTAATAACATCTGCATCAGAATATATAGCAGTCTTAACCGCTTGCGTTTGATAGTGTTCAAACTTCATTTATATTTTCTCCTGCCAAAGAAGTTCTAAGTTTGTTGGTCAGCATGTCACGAAGGACAGTTAAACTGTGTAGTTGATACTGCACGGTAGCCGAAACAGATTGATTATTCTGTAGCTCATGTAGGATATTGTTTTGTTCTTCATTAAAGTTTTCACTCTCATAATCTGTATCGTCAATCGTTACCTTAGTCATATTTAATTACCTCACATTGTGCTATTGTTATATCATCTATGTCATACATAGCGTTAAGTGTTAGTTCTTCTAGTATCTCAGAGTGATCATCTATATCTACCTCTAAGAAGTTGGCGTTTTTGTCCACCTTTATTCTCAAGTTAAGCTCATACTCCAAAGTTAAAGTCTCCAGTTATACTCATAAATAACATAATGTCAATCATCATCATGCTCAATCTCAATAGGATTAATACTTGTTTGAAAGTATTTAACCATCTCGTAGGCATCATCCCTAGTTTGAAAGTAATATTCAATACTCTCTATTTTACCATCTATCTCTACCTTACATAGGTTTATGTATAGATCTTCGGCATCTTCCTCTATGTCACCAGCATGGAATGGACCCTCTAGTACACCCCATATTTTATGGTTTGGTTTTTTTAGATCTGAGTGATAGTCCATCAGTTTTGTATCCTCTCAATAAAGATAAGTAATGTTGTAGGTCTACTACAACTAACCAAGGTTGCCTGTCTGATCTATAGAAGACAACTGGTGGACCTTTACTGTGATTAGTAGCTTGATCCATCCAACCGTAGACTGTTTTTAATCCTGACTTCCTACGTTTAACTTCTATAGATATGGGTATAATCTTTTGTGCTTTAGGTGATAGTTGTACGTCAGCACCAGTGTCTCCCATAATCGTAGACTTAACGTCATCAGGCTCAAGCTCAGGGAAAGTCTCAAGTAGATAATCTCTGATCTCTTGTTGCCCTAACCTTCCCTTTTGTTTACCTTGCTTACTCAATCTATCAACTCCCCTACCTTTTTGCTTTAGTCATGTCTGTTTATACCCATGAAGGCTTTTGCATTACAGTGTAATCACCCCAACCTGTACCATATCGCCAATACTTTTCTGCTTCTGCAATAACAGCTAGAGTTTTGTGAAGCTCAACGGTAGCCCACTCCATAACCTCTGGCCCCATAATGTGTAGGTGAGAAAGAAAAGGGGATGACTTCTCACAAGCAATAAATGCAAACTTATCCACATCATAACCTGCAAGCTTACATGTGTAGACATAATGAGCGCCTTGAAGAAAGTAACCATACTTTACACACTCACTTAAAAAACCTTTGGGACTAGCATCTTGTGTAGTCTTTACGTCATACACCATATTCCTAGACTCAATCATCAGGTCTGGTCTTGTCTTGAGCATTAGTCCAGACACTGGGTCTTTTACGAAGATGCTAATCTCGTTTACTCTTTCGTGATGTTGAAGAGCTTCAGCACATATACGATTATCTAATGCACCTTTAGTTATACGACTAGCTACATTGAACTCTACCTCAGTTAGTAAGACTTGGTCTTCGGTCAAAGCTTCTTTCATAGTTTTAAAAGAAGCAGTGGTTTTAGTCTTTGGGCCTTTAACTACTAGGTTTCTTTCTGCTTCTAATAGGTTTGCATGAACAGCATTACCCATTGCAAATGCTGCTGACTGAACAATCTTCTGTCCTTTCCAGTGAGCTAAAGACTTTTTATAGACTGTCTTAACAACACTAGAAGATATACCATCCATTGAATGATACTCTTTGTTAGAAATGTTTGTTATTTTTTTCATTGCAACTCCTAAATAAAATTTTGGTGTAGGTAAAATATAATACCTACACCACTAAGCCTTATACTAGAAAGGGATTTCATCAAGGGCTTCCATAGGAGTCCCAAGCGATTGAGATGCTACCACAGCAGATGTATCAGAGGGTGATACATTTGCAGTGAATGGATCATTTATGCTACCAGCACCAGCACTGTACTCAACAAGGTTGATAATCTTTACTCGCTCAAGTCGGGTAGTGTAAGTAGCGTAACCTTTATTCTTGTAGACATCTAATTCAACAAGAACCTCAGAGCCATTGCCGATAGTACCGTCAGCTTCATAGTCCCACTTACTTCCGTCTGCTTTATAGACTACAGGTGCATCACCATCCCAATCATTTGGGGTAGAGAACTTACGATTGAACTTAAAGATATCGCCCCTACCTTCTGGGTCTGGCTTACCTTTACTCATACAACCTGAAGCAGTAATGCGTTTAGCATTATCTTCATCAAGTACCATCTCAATAGAGCATCGTCCGTCAGTCTCTGCCCACTGCCCTTGGTAACCCAAGAGGTCACGGTTCTGTTCAAATACTTTAGCCCATTGTGCTAAACCTGTTACTGTAATTTTTGCCATGTTTGACAACTCCTATATGTTAAGATCTTAATAGTAGCATGTAATAAAAAGCACATGCAAGACTTTATTAGTGTATTTCAGAATATTTATTTCCGAACTGCACATCAATACCCAATTCTACATTAAGCTTTAACTCCCTATTTAGTTTTTCTATTGCTGATACAAGTATCATCTTGTGTTGTTGTTCCTGTCCTTTCTTAACGACATTAATTGATTCGTCATGGAACTGACCTATGATGTTGGGGCTTGCCTGTAAGTAGTAGGCCATCCACTTATCAAAGCAGTAAGCCCCAGTAGATTGGTTTAGTGTAGAGAACACATCTTTCTCATACCTAAGTGTATGCCAAAACTTACTGACAGGATTTTGTATCCACATCTGCCCAGCTATTGTCTTAACTTTCTTCAGGTTGTTGCTTGCAAACTCTGCAACAGACCAGTTCCTTTCCCAGTATGCATCCAAAAGTTTCTTTGCTTCTGGTACTGTCATGCCTGTCTCCCTAGATAACTTAGCTGCACCAACACCGTATGTAGCAGAGTAGTTTACAACCTTGTAGTTCTTACGCAAAGACTTGAGGGAAATTTCCCCTGAGTTATGCCTGTTAATCTGATCTTGAGTGACAGCACCAGCATGTCTGGCTAGGTCAAGGTGTGGATCAAACCCCTCTTGAGACATCTCTTGTACATACTTAGGGTCATATGGTTGCATGTAATGTCTCTTTGTTGTGTCCTCAAGGGATGTCATGTCAGCACCACACAAAACAGAATCTTTATCTGGAGACACTAAGCAGCCTCGTACTTCTTTACCCCAAGGCTTATCAATTCCCGGAAGGTTACACAAAGGTTTTCTATGTTTAAACCTAAGTGTATTAGTAAGACCTTCAATACCTGCCTCAACATAACCATTAACCTCACAGTCTAAGAAACCTTTAAAGATACCTAGTCTATGTTGTATAACAGTAAAGCCATCAAGAACTTTTACATGGGGACTGTTGCCTATAAGTAACTTAACTGACTCAGTTAGTTCCCCATTTTTACGTACTTGTGGTATCTTTTTATCTTGACCATCCTTGTCCTTATCATACCTATAAGTACAGGGCTTCCAACCAAGTGAGAACAACCAAGACTTTACTTGGTCACTTGACTTAGGGTTAGGTTCCTCAACACCTTTTACTATTTCTATTTCTCCGACATAGTTAGTGGGATGCATGTTCTCAAGTAGTAAAGCTTGCCACTCTATACCTTGCTTAGATAGTGTACCGTCCTTCTTGTGCATTACCTTTGGCGCAGTCTTTTTTCTAAACAATGTACGCATGGGCATCACTGTCTTTAACTCATCAATCCTTTCCTTCTGTTGCAGTAGAAGTTTGTCTACACAATCTTGTGCAAGTTCTTTGTTGAGCTTCCAACCAAAAAACTCAGCGGTAAATGCACACTTCATTTTAAATGACAGGTATCTAAAATACTTGTCTAGGTTTTCTTTGTCCTTATACACCATCATAAACCTTTGTATAAGGTTAGACCAAAGCATCCAGTTTATTTTAACATCTTCTTCACAGCGATGTATATACACTTGTATATCCTCACCTGACCAATCATTCACTACAGGTTTAGGTATACCAAAATCTTCTCCAAAAGATTCTAAGCCATGCTTAGACCTATCAGTATTAATAACCCATGACATTGCAAGGGTATCATACAGTTTAGCTTTGATCTTAATACCCAATAACTTATTAAGAAGTGGTATGTCATACCGTGTTATGTTGTGACCTATCAAAACCTTTTGATTGAGTAAGACATTTCTCATCTCTTCGTAGTCACTTGTTGATACAATTACTTTGCCATCCTTAGTATAGGATAGGCAGTGTATCTTAGTAGCCTCTTTGAAGAGGCCGTTTGCTTCTACGTCAAACACTATCATGCGGCTTTGTACTCCTCTGAAAGCATATCCTCTCTAAGTATGGTGGTCACTGGGTCATAGTAAACTGAACCAGCATTGCCCAACTTAGCGAAGGGTCTATTCTTATCTACGATAAAGGTAGTTGTGTTCTGTTCTACCTCATCTTCACTCTCTGCGTTACGTTCTATCTTGATACAGATGATTGCTTCTTCTTCAAGAGATGCGGCATACTTAGTTCTACCATCATCATTAACCTGAGAGATAAATATGACGCCAATGTTTAACTCCTTAGCAAGCTGAGCCATACGTGATCCTAGCGTAGTAAGTGTACTAGTAGCACCATCAACACCAGAGTTTGATAAGTAAGCTAGACGTTGAACGTGATCAACAAACACATAGTCAGCACCGTAAGCTGACACTGCTAACCTAGTGTAATCCAATAGCTTCAGCGGATCATCGTGTGACATCATCTCAAAGATGATTGTCCTGTTATTGTTGGCATCTGCTATAGACTTTGCGGCTTCTTCTACTTGATCAAGAGTTATATTATTATTGTCTGCATCTTCTTTAGTCCTGACATTACAGCCCAGTTGATAAGTTGCCATAGCACGTAGTGTAGTAGACTTCATCTCTTCCATGTGTAGCAATGCTATCTTAATAGCAGGGTCTTTTAGTAAGCCTGTCTCAAAGTATCTTATCACCTCTGTCTTACCTGTACCACGTGGGGCTTTGATAAAGGTAAGCCCACCTTTAACCATGCCTCTGATCTTTTCATCAAGACCTGCATGACCTGTAGATACATACTCATAAGGGCTTTCGTTACGTAGTGCATGAGTGAAGTCATCTGCAGAACAGAAGAAGTTCTCAGGTGAGTAACGTTGAGGTGACTTAGCCGCCCACATTAGGCTAGTACCCTTACCCTTCTCAAGGAACTCATTAGCATCTTTGAACTCTGTCATAGGTACGAAGTAAAACTTCTCAGGAAATGCCTGATACAATTTGTTAGCTGCCCTACGTCCCGGATCATCAAGCTCACCAGCATACACAACCTCTCTAAAAGAAGACAGGTACTTCATATTGTTCTTGATAAACTTCTCGCCAATGGATGAGGAAGGTAAAGACTTAACAGGGAATGTCTTACCAAGTATCTGATACAGTGATGCAGCATCAAACTCACCCTCAGTAATATAGATACGCTTACCTGTACCAGCATTAAACTCTGGGCCAAACAGGTGGTTCATACCCACACCACGATCCTTTATCCATGACTTAGATTTGTCATTACACATACGATACTTAGTAGTATGAGGGTACTTGAATGCATACCTTACATCCTCACCCTTGGGGCCTGTCTGTATCTGAATACCATACAGCTTACATACATCAGGGTCGATGCTTCTAATACCAGTATACTTAACACCCTCAACGGGTATAGCTTGTGGTTGTCTATTATCTTTCAATGGATACTCCTCTTTAGCCCAGCCGAAAGTAGCTGGCATATTTTTTGCTGGGTACGATTGATGGCATGAGTGACAAAACCCATAGCCATCATCGTTCCAATTAAATGCATCTGATGATGCACATTCTTCATAGGGGCAGGGTGAGTGTGGTGTATCATTTGCCATCTACTGTATTCCTCTCGTTAAAGCTAACCAAGATACAGGGTATAGGTTCTGCATCTCTGCGTCTATCTGAAACGCTACGTCCCTTGTCTCCCACTGTGTGTCATTCTTTGTCCTAAGATTACACATATCTGCAAAGGCGTCAAGTGATCCAGACCAATA
>Ga0308016_10000564_pt1 | contig 18730 bp, 16 predicted proteins | sample Neamet233_FD_203129 | JGI IMG/M metagenome (GOLD analysis project Ga0308016, IMG submission 203129) | Marine microbial communities from water near the shore, Antarctic Ocean - #233 | ecosystem: Environmental > Aquatic > Marine > Unclassified | place: Southern Ocean | collected 2014-07-28
TGTAGAATCTACTATGGAAGTAGACTATATTAGAGTTTTTGAGAATTAATTACCAACAAAACACATAATAAATGAAATCAATTTTTTTTAAATTATTCTTAATAACAACTTTAATTTTTAATTATAGTTGTAACGAAAATCTGTCCGAAAAAGAAATATTTATAAGTGACCTAATGTCTAAAATGACTTTAGATGAAAAAGTAGGGCAAATGAATCAATATAACGGATTTTGGGATGCTACAGGACCTCTTCCTAAAAAAGGATATGAAAAAGGGAGGTATGACGATTTAAGAAATGGTTTAGTTGGTTCAATGTTAAATGTTACAGGAGTTAAAAATGTATATGCACTTCAAAAAATTGCAGTTGATGAGACTAGGCTAGGTATCCCTTTAATTTTTGGTTTTGATGTTATTCATGGATATAAAACAATAAGTCCAATTCCACTTGGTGAATCAGCTAGTTGGGATATTGAAGCTATTGAAAAGTCTGCAAGAATAGCTGCAGAAGAAGCAGCAGCAGCAGGTTTAAATTGGACTTTTGCTCCTATGGTAGATATTTATAGAGATGCTCGATGGGGTAGAGTTATGGAAGGTGCAGGAGAAGACACTTATTTAGGAAGTGTTATCGCTACAGCTAGAGTAAAAGGTTTTCAAGGAAATGATTTGTCGGATTTTTCAACAATTGCAGCTTGTGCAAAACATTTTGCTGCTTATGGTTTTCCTGAAGCTGGCAGAGACTATAACACTGCAGACATAAATAAATATACTTTATATAATAATGTATTCCCTCCTTTCAAAGCAGCTCTTGATGCAGGTGTTAGTACTTTTATGAATTCATTTAACACACTTAACGAAATTCCAGCGACTGGAAGTAAATTTTTACAGAGAGATGTTCTTAAAGGGGATTGGGGGTTTGAAGGTTTTGTTGTCTCTGATTGGGGGTCTATTGGGGAAATGATTCCCCATGGATATGCTAAAGATGGAGTACATGCTGCAGAACTTGCAGCTAATGCTGGATCAGATATGGATATGGAGTCTAGTCTTTATGTTAGAGAATTACAGGGTTTAGTAGCAGAAGGAAAAGTAGATATTAGTGTTGTTGATGATGCGGTAAAAAGAATATTAGGAGTAAAGTATGATTTAGGTCTGTTTGAAGATCCATATAAATATTGTGATTTAGATAGAGAAAAAAATATTATTGGAAGTAAAGAAAATAATTTAGCTGCTTTAGATATGGCTAAAAAATCAATAGTATTATTAAAAAATGAAGGATCTTTATTACCTCTTAAAAAAAATGGTCAAAAAATCACTTTGATTGGTCATTTAGCTAATGACAATAATAGCCCATTAGGTAATTGGAGAGGAGCAGCAGAGAGTAACACAGCAGTAACTGTTCTACAGGGATTAGAACAATATGGAGATAACTCTATCAATTATAAAAAAGGAGTTGATTTATATTATGGAGAAACTAATTTTCACAATAGAGTAAAGTTAAATCATACAGATAAAACTGGCTTTAAAGAAGCCAAAATAGCTGCTAAATCTGCAGATATAGTTGTTATGGTTTTAGGTGAAGAAGGTTTCCAATCTGGAGAAGGAAGAAGTAGGACAGAACTTAGTTTACCAGGGTTACAGCAGGAACTATTAGAAGAAATTTATAAAGTTAACAAAAATATAGTTTTAGTATTAATGAATGGAAGACCTCTTAATTTGACTTGGGCTGATGAAAATATCCCTGCTATTTTAGAAACTTGGCACCTTGGCTCTCAATCAGGAAATGCAATTGCTGAAGTTCTTTACGGAGATTACAATCCTAGCGGAAAGCTAACGATGTCATTCCCAAGGAATGTTGGTCAAGCTCCTATTTACTATAATTATAAAAAAACAGGAAGACCTGGCGCGTCTTCTGCTGAGGTAACTAGATCAACTTATGCTGATGTGGAAAATAGTCCTTTATATCCATTTGGATATGGTTTAAGTTATACTGATTTTAATTATTCAGAATTAAAATTAAGCGGAACTAATATGGGTAAAGAAAGTTCACTTCTAGCAACTATTAAAATTACTAATACTGGTAAAGTTAAAGGCAAGGAAGTGGTTCAAATGTACATACAAGATCATTTTGGTAGTTTAGCAAGACCCGTGAAGGAATTGAAAGGATTTGAGTTGATAGAACTAAATCCAGGAGAGACAAAGGAGGTGATTTTTAAGATTGATAATTCTTCTTTAATATATTATACTGCAAATGATAAATGGGAGTCTGAAATTGGTAAATTCAGTGTGTTCGTAGGAACAAATTCTGATGTTCAGAATAATCAATCCTTTATGTTAACTAATTAATTGTTATGATAACCTTAAAGCAATTAGCTAAAGAATTAAATGTTTCAGTTTCTACTGTTTCTAAAGCTCTTAACAATAGTGATGAGATAAGTTCGGAAACAATAATCAAGGTTCAAAAATTAGCTAAAGAACTAAATTATAAAAGAAATAAAATTGCATTAAGCTTAAAGAGTAATAAAACACTTACACTAGGTGTTATTCTTCCAGATATTTTGAATCGATTTTATGCTAAAGTATTATACGGGATTCAAATAGCCGCAGAAGAATTAGGTTATGATATTATTACATTTTTTTCCAGAGAATCAATGTCAAAAGAAATTGATTATTTAAAAATAATTGGTTCAGGAACTGTAGACGGAGTATTGCTAGCTCTTTCTGAAGAAACATTGAACAAGAATGAGTTCTCTCACATAAAAGATTTAACATTAAATAACATACCGTTAGTGATGCTTGACAGAACTACTGACAAAATAAGTTGTGATAAAGTTATAATTGACGATTTTGATGCTATATACAATGAAGTAAGAAGTCTAGTAAAAAAGGGTCGTAGGAAAATCGGATTTATCTCAGCTATAAATAACTTAAATGTTGGTAAATATCGAAGTAATGGATACAGGAAAGCTTCTGTTGATTTTTTTGGAAAATGTGAGAAACAGCTAATGTTACAACTTGTCCATCAAACTAATATCAGCCATAATGAAAATTCTGAGTATTATAGAAAAAGTGCACATAACTCTATAGAACAGTTTATTAAAACTAGCCCAGGCTTAGATGCAATTATTGCTGCAGATAATATTTCTGGAATTTTGGCAGTAAATATAGCTTCAAAATTAAATATAGATATTCCAAAAGATTTATCAATTGTTGGTTTTGGGGATAAATTAACATCAATGCTTTCACAACCTCAACTAACAACAATTAATCAACATGCTGTGCGAATCGGTAAGAGATCTGTAGAGATATTAATTAATAGAATTAACAGCAAATCAACTGATAACTCTTTTGTAACTGAAATTATTCCAACTACAACTGCAGGCGGATCATCCAAATAAGATTTCCCAATTAGTAACTATTAACATTATATAAATTACTAAAAATGTTAACGATGTTGCAAACTTAATTAGTGAAGAAGTTATAATACCTATTAACGAGCCTATAGCTGGTTTAAATGCTTCTGAAAGTTTCTTTCCAGAGAAATACTCTCCAATCAATGCACCAAGGAAAGCTCCAATTATAATTCCAAATGGAATAGGGCTTAATAGACCTATAATGATTCCAATTGCTGTTCCAATAATACCATTTTTGCTACCTCCGAAATACTTAGAACCAATTATTGGTATAAAGTAGTCAATTATAAAAATCGCAATCGCTATAACAAATGTCAATATAAGTAATGTGTTATTGTATGGGAAATCTTGTATTTGACTAAGAGTAAATAATCCAAACCAGCACGTGATAGGACCAGGAATTACAGGTAAAAAACTACCAATTAAACCAGTAATAATTAAAACTGCAGAAACTATTAATAGAATAGAATTCATAATTTAAAAATATTTATTAAAGATAATTAATTATCATACACTACAATAGTTTATAATTTTTTGTAATTTTAATTATATAATAGTAAAGATGAAATATTATATAATCGTTTTGTTATTTTCAATCCTTTTTTCATGTGATTTATCGAACAATAAAGAGTTGTCTGTCAGTAAGTTAGTTTCCGATGAGTTAGAAACATTTAATTGGAAAGATGTAGATACTTTTCCTAGATTCCAAAACTGTGATACAATTATTAACAGAGAATCTAACTTTAATTGTTTTGTAAATACTTTGACTTCAAAAATTCAGGCTAATTTAATTAATAATGATATCGTAGTTTATGAATCAATTACTGATACAATAATGATTAATTTTATTGTTTCTAATAAAGGAGTTATGATTTTAGAGAAATCAATGAATAAGACTGAAATCTTAAAAGTCAATTTATTGGTTGACTCTATATTTGAGCTTACAGTTTTAGAGTTACCAAAGCTTTATCCAGCTATTAAACGAGGTCAGCCTGTAAACACAAAATTTAAATTACCAATTTTAATATCCACCACTGAATAGTTTATTTTAATGAGCAAAGAGAGAATTATATTAGGAATAGATCCCGGCACAACTATCATGGGTTTTGGAATCATAAAAGTCGTAGATAACAAAATGATTTTCCTTCAAATGAACGAGTTAAATCTAATGAAATACAAAGATCATTATTTGAAATTAAAACTAATTTATGAAAGAACCAGTGAGTTAATTGATTCTTTCCATCCTGATGAAATAGCTATTGAAGCACCTTTTTTTGGTAAAAATGTTCAGAGTATGCTAAAGCTTGGAAGAGCACAAGGAGTTGCAATGGCAGCAGGGCTAAATAAAGAAATTCCGATCACAGAGTATTTGCCAAAAAAAATAAAAATGTCAATTACAGGTAATGGAAATGCTAGTAAAGAACAAGTTGCAAGAATGTTACAAGGAATGTTTAAGTTAAAAGAATTACCCAAAAATTTAGATGCAACGGATGGTTTAGCAGCTGCAGTTTGTCATTACTACAACTCCGGAAAATTGACTGGAGAGAAAAACTATTCTGGATGGTCAAGTTTTATCAAGCAGAACGAAAAAAGATTAAAAAAGTAATTTTTTAAAATAACTAATAATTTAAGTGTCAGGAATTTATATCCATATACCATTTTGTAAACAGGCTTGTCACTATTGTGATTTTCATTTTTCTACATCTTTTAAGTATAAAGATGAAATGATTAAGGCATTACACAATGAAATTTTAATTAGAAAAGATGAATTAAAAAATGAAAGAATAGAATCAATATACTTTGGTGGAGGTACTCCGTCATTGTTAAGCACTAGTGATATAAACTCTTTGATTCTTTCAGTTTGCAATAACTACAATGTTTCAGAACCTGTAGAAGTCACCTTAGAAGCTAATCCAGATGATTTAACAGAACAAAAAATTATAGAATTATCTAATAGTAGAGTAAATAGATTAAGTATAGGAGTTCAATCTTTTTTTAAACAAGATTTAGTCTTAATGAATAGGTCTCATACAGATGAACAGGCTATTGAATGCATAGAATTAGCTAGTAAATACTTTGACAATATTTCTGTTGATTTAATCTATGGTATTCCAGGCCTAGATAACTCTAGATGGAAACAAAATATAGATATATTACTTTCTTATAATATTAGTCATATTTCTGCTTACGCCTTAACTGTTGAGCCAAAAACAGCATTAAAAAAGTATATTGACAAGGGAATAATTGATGATGTTGATGACAGACAATCACAAGAACAGTTTTACATTTTGCTTGAAATTTTAGAGGATAATAAATATGAGAATTATGAATTATCTAATTTTGCATTAGATAAATTATATAGTGTAAATAATTCTGCTTACTGGCAAGGAAAAAAATATCTTGGAATAGGACCTTCCGCACATTCATTTAATGGCGATAGCCGATTTTGGAATGTAAAAAACAATCTAAAGTATATTAATTCAATAAATAAAAATATTTTACCTCTTACCAAAGAAAGTCTAACCAAGAATGATAAATTTAACGAAATAATTATGTGTGGTTTAAGGACCAACTGTGGAGTCTCTTTAATTAAAATAGATATTGATTTTGGTTCTAGTTATAAAAATCAATTAATAAAAAACGCACAAAAATATATTAATAAAAATCTACTTTTTATCAAAAATGATTTTTTATATATTTCAAGAAAAGGCAAGTTTTTATCTGATGGAATTGCTTCAGATTTATTTATGTTAAATTAAAATAAAAGATATAACTTTAATAAAAAATATTAAATATGAAATGGGAAGGAGTAATGCCAGCTGTGACTACTAAGTTTACAAATAATGATGAGCTAGATTTTGAAATGTTTAATAAAAACATTGTCACCCAATTGGATGCTGGTGTTAGTGGTATAGTTTTAGGAGGTACTTTAGGTGAGGCTAGCACCTTAACAAGGAATGAAAAAAGTACATTAATTAAAAATACAGTTGAGATTGTTGAAAATAAAATTCCAGTTTTAATGAATATTGCAGAGCAATCTACTTCAGAGGCTATCGTTTCAGTGCAAAATGCAGAAAAAGATGGAGCTTCTGGATTGATGATTTTACCACCTATGAGATATAAAGCAAGTGATGAAGAAACTGTTGCGTACTTTAAATCAGTTGCTAAAAGTACATCACTACCAATAATGATTTATAATAATCCTATTGACTATAAAATTGAAGTTACATTAGATATGTTTGATGAATTATTGCAATGTGACAATATTCAGGCTGTTAAAGAGTCAACAAGAGATATTTCTAACGTTACCAGAATTATCAATTGTTTTGGTGACAGATTAAAAATAATGACAGGAGTAGATACAATCGCTTTAGAAAGCTTGTTAATGGGCGCGCATGGATGGGTAGCAGGACTTGTAGATGCTTTTCCTAAAGAAACGGTAGCAATATATAAATTACAAAAAGCGGGATCTATAAATGAGGCTCTAGAAATATATCGCTGGTTTTTACCTTTACTTGAACTTGATATTAATTCTAAATTAGTACAAAACATAAAACTGGCGGAAATGTATACCGGCATAGGTACGGAGAATGTTAGACTTCCCCGACTACCACTTATTGGAGATGAAAGAAAAAAAGTTATTAAAATAATAGAAAGTAGTTTGGAAACTAGGCCAGATCTTTCAAAATACAATTATTAATATGTTACATGGAAAAAATTATATAGGTAATAGCTTGTCTTCTGAAGGAAAAGTAACTTTTAAAACTTTTAACCCACAGTTAAATAAGAATAATGAATGCAATTTTACAGAAGCAACTAATGAGGAATTGAATAATGCAGTAAATTTAGCTCAAAGTGCTTTTTTAAAATACAATAAAATTCATAGTTCACAAAAATCACTTTTTTTAGAAACAATCGTTGAACAATTATTGCTAATTGAAGATGAAATTGTAAGTATTTATTGCAATGAAACTGGCCTTCCTGAAGGAAGGGCTAAGGGTGAATTAGGAAGAACAGTTGGACAGCTAAGAGCATTTTCAGCTTTATTGAAAGAAGGAAATTGGGTTAATGCATCTATTGATACAGCTGACTCTCAAAGAATTCCTTTACCTAAACCTGATTTAAGAAAAATATCGATTCCACTTGGTCCAGTAGTAGTTTTTGGAGCTAGTAATTTTCCTCTAGCATATTCAACTGCTGGTGGCGATACAGCTTCAGCTTTAGCTGCAGGTTGTTCTGTAATAGTTAAATCTCATCCAATGCATGCTGGTACAGGAGAACTAGTGTCTTCTGCAATTATTAAAGCTGTTAAAATTACAGGAATGCCAGATGGAGTTTTTTCAAATATAAATAGTGGCGGAATACAAACTGGAATAGATTTAGTTAACAACCCTTTAGTTAAAGCAGTTGGTTTTACAGGCAGTTTAAATGCAGGTAGGTCTTTATTGAATTTAGCTAATAAAAGAGATGAGCCTATTCCTGTATTTGCTGAAATGGGTAGTGTAAACCCAGTTATTATATTGCCTGAAATATTAGAAAAAGACTTGAATAACTTAGCTATTAACTATGCAAAATCAATTACTCTAGGTTCAGGACAGTTTTGTACAAACCCTGGAATTATTATAGGTCTAAAGTCAGAAGTTTTCACGCAATTTGTTAATTCTTTAAGTTCAAATATTTTAGATATTTCTCCTAGCTGTATGTTGCATCCTAATATTTTGAAAAATTTTGAAAAAAATAAAAATGCATTAATTACTAAGAATAATGTAAAAGTTGTAGCGGAATTTAAAGCTTCAACAAAACCTAATTACTCCAAACAGACATTAGCTCTTGTTAGTGGAATCGATTTTATTAATGATAAAAACCTAGAGGAAGAAATATTTGGTCCTTTCTCCTTACTTGTGGAGTGTGAAAATATGACGCAATTAAAATCAGTTATTAAACATATTAATGGTCAGCTCACAGGGACTATTCTAGCCACTAATAATGAAATATTAAAGAATAAAGATTTAATAGATATACTTAAAGAAAGAGTAGGAAGAATTATCTTCAATGGTGTACCTACTGGTGTAGAGGTTAGCCCTTCAATGCTACATGGCGGCCCTTATCCTGCTTCTACCGATAGCAGGTTTACAGCTGTTGGTATTAAATCTATTGATAGGTGGGTAAGGCCTTTAAGTTACCAAGATTTTCCAAATGAATTACTTCCAGATTCATTAAAAAACAATAATCCAAAAAATATACTCCGACTTGTTGATGGGGTATATACCAAAAATAAAATATAAATGAAAAACTCAGTCTTATTAGTGTTAGGGATAGTTTTATTAGTAACGGGAGTTATTATTAAATTCTCAAAAAATTCAGAAAAAAAATTACAAGACATAATAACAACTTATCAAGATCATGAGTCGTATGATGGTAAAGAATATCCTCTAGGTCTATTTACTAAAGAGCACTATGAAAGCGAATCTAATTTTGCAACAGACTTACTAGACCAATTAGAAAATATTAATATCGATGATTTAAATGAAAATGATTTAATTTCTTATGAATTATTAAAATTTGAATTAAAGGATATTATAGATTATTTTAATTTTGAAAGATATCTCAATCCACTTCTTTCAGACTCCGGGTTTCATAGTAGTTTAAACTATATGGTACGTCCGTTATCAAATTATAAAAAAACTGTAGAATATTTAAACAAATTAAATTCTCTTCCAGGATTTGTAGACCAAAATCTAACAAATATTAGAATCGGGTTAGAAAAAGGGGTTTCACAGCCTCTAGTTATATTTGATGGTTATGAGTCAACGTATAATGACCATATTACAATAAACCATCTAGACAATTATTTTTATTCTCCTTTTAAAAATCTACCTAATGACATTTCAGATATTAAAAAAGACTCTATAAATAAGGTAGCTAAAGGTGTAATTGAACAAGTTGTTGTACCTCAGTTCAAAAGAATTAAAGAGTTTTTTGAAAATGAATATTATCCTAAAACTAGAAAGCAAATCGGAGTTTCTAGCACTCCAAATGGTAAAGAGTACTATCAAAACAGGATTGATTATTACACAACTAGTAATAAGTATACAGCTGAAAAAATCCATCAAATTGGATTAGATGAAGTTGCTAGAATAAAAAAACAAATGGAAAAAATAATTAAGGATTTAAATTTTCAAGGTTCATTTGAAGAGTTCTTTAATTTCTTAAGAACAGATGAACAATTCTATGCAAAAACTCCCAAAGAATTATTGATGTTTGCTAGAGATATTGCTAAAAGAGCAGATGAGCAATTACCTAGATTTTTTAAAACATTACCAAGAAAACCATATGGAGTCGCACCAGTTCCAGATGCTATTGCTCCTAAGTATACTGGTGGTAGATATGTTGGAACCTCAAAAAATAGTACTGATCCAGGATATTACTGGGTTAATACCTACGATTTAAAAAGTAGAACTCTTTACACGATACCCGCACTAACAGTTCACGAAGCTGTTCCAGGGCACCACCTTCAAAGTGCATTAAACAATGAATTAGGTGATAAAATTCCGCCGTTTAGAAAAAACTTATACCTATCTGCTTATGGTGAAGGCTGGGGTCTTTACACGGAGTATTTAGCAGAAGAAATGGGATTATATACAACTCCCTACGAGCAATTTGGAAAACTTACTTATGAAATGTGGAGAGCTTGTAGACTAGTTGTTGATACTGGTATTCATGCCTTAGGCTGGTCGAAGCAAATGGTTTTAGATTATATGTCATCAAATACAGCACTTTCTTTACATGAAATTAATACAGAAACAGATAGATATATTTCTTGGCCAGGACAAGCACTTTCATACAAAATTGGGGAGTTAAAAATTAGAGAATTAAGATCTATTGCCGAAAAGGAATTAGGTTCTGATTTTGATATTCGTGAATTTCATGAAATAATTTTATCTGAAGGTACTGTTACTTTATCTATATTAGAATCTAGAGTTTTAAACTATATTGAAGAAGCTAACAATGAGTAGATCAGTTTTCGCATGTATTGATGCTCACACTTGTGGTAATCCAGTTAGACTAATTGTAGAAGGAGCTCCTGTTCTTGAAGGAGTTGACATGAGTGAAAAACGTCAATTTTTTTTAAATAAATATGATTGGATAAGAAAAGGTTTAATGTTTGAACCTAGAGGTCATGATATGATGAGTGGAGCGATTATTTTTCCTGCTCATGACAAACAAAATGATTTTAGCATACTATATATTGAAACATCAGGATGTTTACCAATGTGTGGGCATGGAACAATTGGTGCTGTTACAATTGCTATAGAAGAAAAAATAGTCATTCCTAAAACCTCAGGAAAACTAAATATTGAAACACCTGCAGGATTAATCAAAGTTAAATATGAATTAGATGGAGATAAAGTCAAATCTGTAGAATTAATAAATGTTGATAGTTTTTTAGCAGCAGAAAAGTGTTTTATTAATTCTGAAAATTTAGGAAAAATTTATTTTGATGTTTCTTACGGAGGTAATTATTATGCAATAATTGAACCTCAAAAAAACTTTACTGGTATTCAGAATTATACAGCCGGAGATATTATTAGATTTTCACAAGAAATAAGAGAAAAAATCAATATTAAGTATCCTGGAATTTTTATACACCCTCAAGATTCTACAATATCTGGAGTGAGTCATCTTTTATGGACAGGTGATACAATAGATCAATATTCTAGTTCTAGAAATGCAGTTTTCTATGGAGATAAGGCTATTGATAGATCTCCTTGTGGTACTGGCACTTCTGCTAGAATGGCTCAGTTGTTTCATAAGGGTAAATTAAAAATTGGAGAAGAATTTATTCACGAAAGTTATATTGGTTCTAAATTTATAGGCAAAATTGCAAGTGAATCTAGAGTGGGAGCTTTTAAAGCTATAGTTCCATCGGTTAAGGGTTGGGCTAAGGTATATGGTTATAATAAAATAGTTATAGATGAAGATGACCCATATGCTCACGGATTTCAAGTAATATAATATGGCTAAAGAAGTAGTAATAATTGGAGGAGGAATTATAGGTTTATGTTCTGCATACTATATGCTTGAAAAGGGTCATAAAGTTACAATCATAGATAAATCAGATATGACCAGTGGAACCTCGTATATCAACTCAGGTTATTTATCTCCAAGTCATTTAATACCATTGTCGTCACCTGGTGCTATAAAGAACGGTTTAAAGTGGATGTTAAACTCATCTAGTCCATTATATATTAAGCCAAGGTTAAACCTTGATTTATATAAATGGCTGTTTGCATTTGTAAAATCCTCAACTACAAAACATGTAAATAAATCAATTCCTCTTATTAAGGAAGTCACTTTGTTTAGTCAAAAGCTATATGATGAGATTAAGAAGAAAGATAATTTTAATTTTCATTATGAAAAAAAAGGATTATTGATGCTGTGTAAAACTCAAAAATATATTGATGAAGAAAGTAGAGTAGTTGACATTGCGAAAGAAAACGGTTTAATTGCAAAAATGATTACTAAAGAGGATTTAAAAATTCTCGAGCCTAACATTGAAATTGATGCTGTTGGAGCTTCATATTATAATTGTGATTCCCATACTACCCCTAATGAATTCATGTGTAACATGAAAAATTATTTAATAAAAAATGGAGTTAAATTAATTAAAAACACAGAAGTAACAGACGTAAATATAAAAAATGGTGTTATAAAGAACCTTGTTTCAAATGATAATAAAATTTACGCAGATCAGTTTGTTTTGGCAGCAGGATCATGGTCTAGTCTATTGAGTAAAAAGTTAGGAGTAAAGCTTTTGTTACAGCCAGGAAAAGGATATAGTCTTAATGTGAATCGAAAAACAAATATTTCAATTCCTGCAATACTTGCAGAAGCAAAAGTAGCTATTACTCCAATGAATGGTTTTACTAGATTTGCTGGAACAATGGAAATCTCTGGAATAAATCATAAAATTAATAAATCCAGAGTAAGAGCAATCACTCAAGCCTCAAAAAAATACTATCCACAGTTAGATTTTACAAATGATGAATTTACTAACGTAAAATGTGGCTTAAGACCCGTAACTCCTGACGGATTACCTTATATAGGAAGATCAAGTAAATGTAAAAATTTAATTTTTGCTACTGGTCATGCTATGATGGGCTGGGGAATGGGTACCGCTACTGGGCTTGCTGTATCTGAAATATTAGACAATAAAAAAACATCAATAAATATTGATCATTATAGACCAGACAGAAAGTTTTAACTAGTATTTAATCTGATTTATTTTTCTCCCATAAATCATAATAATGTTTGTAAAACAATGGGATAGTTTCAATTCCTTTAAAAAAGTTAAATAAACCAAAATGTTCATTTGGGGAATGAATAGCGTCAGAATCAAGTCCAAAACCCATTAAGACAGATTTACTGTCAAGTACTTTTTCAAAAAGAGGAACAATTGGAATACTGCCTCCGCTTCTTTGAGCGATTGGTTTACAACCAAAAGACTCGAAATAAGCGTTTTCTGCAGCTAAGTATTCATTACTGTCTGTTTTTGTTACATAGCCTTCACCTCCGTGATGAGGGGTTACTTTTACTTTTACCCCTTTAGGAGCAATTTTATTAAAGTGATCACTAAATAATGCAGTAATTTTTTCAGATTTTTGATTAGGCACAAGTCTCATCGATATTTTAGCAAAAGCTTTACTAGGAATGACAGTTTTAGCACCTTCACCTGTATATCCTCCCCATATACCATTTACATCTAATGTAGGTCTGTATGAGTTTCTTTCATTTGTAACATATCCTTTTTCACCATATGTGCTTTCTATTCCAATTTCAGATTGATAATTATCTTTAGAAAAAGGAATTTTAGAAACTTCTATTCTCTCTTCTTTTGTCATTTCTGATACTTTGTCATAAAAACCTGGAATAGTGATTTTGTTATTTTCGTCCTGAAGAGAAGAAATCATTTTTGATAAAATATTTATAGGATTTGCTACAGCTCCTCCATACAATCCTGAGTGTAGATCACGATCAGGTCCGGTAACTTCAACTTCAACATAACTCAACCCTCTTAATCCAGTAGTTATTGAAGGAATGTCATTTGCTATCATTCCTGTATCTGAAATCAAAATAACATCATTAGCAAGTTTGTTTTTATTTTCAATTAAAAATTTTTCTAAATTCACACTTCCAACTTCTTCCTCGCCTTCAATCATGAATTTGATATTACATTTTAATTTATCAAACTTCTTCATATACTCAAATGCCTTTAGGTGCATGAACATTTGTCCTTTATCATCACATGCCCCTCTAGCATATATAGCTCCATTTGGATGGTTTTTTGTTTTTTTAATAATTGGATCAAACGGTGGGTTATCCCATAGCTCTATTGGATCTGCTGGTTGAACATCATAATGTCCATAAACTAAAACAGTTGGAGCAGTTTTACTAACTATTTTCTCTGCGTATACTATTGGGTGACCTGCAGTTTCTATTATTTCAATATTATCACAGCCTATTTCTTTGAAATTATTTTTTAAAAAAACAGCAGCCTCTTTAACATCATTTTTATAATTACTATCAGCACTCACTGATTTTATTTTTAACAAATCAAATAATTCGTTTAGAATTCTATCGTTGTTGTTTTCTATAAATTGTTTTATTTCCTTCATATTGTAAAAGTACAAAACATGATAAACTTTTTTATTTAAGAAACATCTTAATTTTCAAACTATTGTTTATATTTGCATTCCAATTTGCGGGCGTGGTGGAATTGGTAGACACGCTAGACTTAGGATCTAGTGCCGCAAGGTGTGAGAGTTCGAGTCTCTCCGCCCGCACTTTTTTTAAATTCCTTATAAAAAATACTCAATCCTTCAACAATGAATACTGTTAAAGATTTGCTAGATATTTTACTTCTAGAAAAAAAAGATGATTTTTTTATAGGTAAAAGTGAAACTGTTGGTAGTTTAAATGTTTTTGGAGGTCAAGTTCTAGCTCAATCTTTAAATGCTGCTTATAGAACTATTCATAACAATAGAACTCTACATTCACTTCATTCTTACTTTTTAGAACCAGGAAATCTAAATATACCTATCAAATATATAGTTGATGAAACAAGAGACGGTGGCAGTTTTTCTACCAGGCGAGTTACAGCGACACAAAATAATAAGACGATTTTTATATTAGCTGCTTCTTTTCATAAAAAAGAGTTCGGTTACGAACATTATAAAAAATTAGATAGAAAAATCGTATTTCCTGAAGAGCTAACTAGTTGGAGTCAGCTTGCAGATAAATTTGGTGATTTCATGCCATTTAAATTAAAGAGTTTTTTAAGTGTGGAAAGACCTGTTGAGTTTAAGCCTACCTTTATTCCAAACTTATCATCTAATGAAGATCTTCCACCTAAAATGGATGTCTGGTTTAAATTAAAGGGAAATATTCCTGATTTATCTATAGAAATAAAACATCAAATTCTTACTTATATTTCAGATTACAGTGTTTTATGGTCATCAATTCTACCTCATATGAAGAAAGTTAGTTTTTCTGATATTCAAATGGCAAGTCTAGACCATGCCATGTGGTTTTATAGAGACTTTGATTTTACAGATTGGCTTTTGTATACAATTGAAAGTCCTAACTCCGGAAATGCGAGAGGTGTAGCTCAAGGACACATATACAATAGAGCTGGAGTTCTTATCGCATCTGTCGTTCAAGAAGGTTTAGTTAGGCCTGTAATTAGAAAAAAATAATTTTAACTACTATATTTGTATTAAGATTGATAAATGACAAATAAAGATTTTATTTTTACAGATAGTTTTGAAGTGCCAATTTCTGGAACTTCACATTGGGAATCACCAAGTAATATAGCGTTGGTTAAATATTGGGGTAAAAAGGAAGTTCAAATTCCAAAAAACTCCTCCATAAGTTTTACTTTAAAAAATTGCTTAACGAACACAAAGCTTGATTATAATAAAAAAATAATCAAAACAAATTTATTAGAATTTGATGTGTTTTTTAACAATAAACTTAAATTAGATTTTAAGCCTAAAATTCAATCTTTCTTTGAAAGAATATTGATTTATTGTCCATATATTTTGGAATATAAATTCAATATTAATTCTTCTAATTCTTTTCCTCATAGTAGTGGGATAGCATCATCTGCAAGTGGAATTAGTGCCTTAGCGCTATGTATTATGTCAATTGAGAAAAGTATTAATCCTGGTATTTCGGATGATTACTTTTATAAGAAAGCTTCTTTTTTATCTAGACTAGGTTCTGGAAGTGCTTGTAGAAGTATAATTGGAAGTGTTAATTTATGGGGGTCTCATAAATCCTTTACAGAAAGTTCTGATTTATTTTCTGTAGACTTAACTAGTAAAGTTAATGATGTGTTTATGTCATATCACGATGCGGTATTGTTAGTAGATAAAGGGGTTAAAACAGTTTCTAGTACAGCTGGCCATAAATTAATGAACGATCATTTATTTGGGGATAAAAGATTTCAAGCTGCTCAACATAATATAGAAAAACTATCAGTAATTTTAAAAAATGGAAATCTTAATGAGTTTGTTAAACTTGTTGAAAATGAAGCTTTAATGCTACATGGCTTAATGATGACCAGTGATCCTTCTTATATTCTTATTAAACCAAATACTCTTCATATAATTGAAAAGATCCGTGAATTTAGATCTCAAAGTAATATACCGGTTTGTTTTACCTTAGATGCCGGAGCAAATGTACATGTCTTATTTCCTGATAAATATTCTAAAGAAGTTTATAGGTTTATAGATGAAAGTCTGAAAAATTACTGTGAAAACAATTCTTATATAAAAGATTGTGTTGGTTTTGGTGCTAAACAATTGTAAATTTGTTAAAATCTAACTATGAAAGGGCCGCTTTTTTATTCTAAAATATTATTGTTCGGTGAGTATGGCATAATAAAAGATTCAAAAGGACTTTCAATTCCGTACAACTTTTATAAAGGAGCTCTTAAAACTACAAATACAAGTACAGAATTAGCTAAAGATTCAAATGCTAAATTAATTAAGTTTTATAATTATTTAGCTGCTTTAAATAGTCCAATAGTTAATTTTAATCTGGATAAATTTAATAAAGATCTGAATTCGGGAATGTATTTTGATTCTTCTATTCCTGAAGGTTATGGAGTAGGTAGTAGCGGGGCGTTGGTAGCGGCTATTTATGACTGTTATGCAAATGACAAGATTACTGTTCTAGAGAATTTAACAAGAGAAAAACTACTTAAATTAAAAGATATATTTTCAAATATGGAATCTTTTTTTCATGGTAAGTCTTCCGGATTGGACCCCTTAAATAGTTATTTAAGTATTCCGATTCTTATAAATTCTAAAAAAGATATTAAAGTCACAGGAATCCCCTCGCAGCAAAGGGTGGGAGAAGGTGCTGTATTTCTACTAGATAGTGGAGAAGTAAGTACTACAGCTCCTATGATTAATATTTTTATGGAAAAAATGAAAAAGGACGGTTTTAGAAAAATGTTAAATGATAAATTTATTAAATACACTAATATGTGTGTCGAAGATTTTTTAAAGGGTGATTTAAATGCTCTTTTTGTAAATACTAAAAAATTATCTAAAGTTGTTTTTGATAACTTTAAACCAATGATTCCTAATAAATATCATTCATTGTGGGAAAAAGGAATTAAAAATGATTCTTATTTTTTAAAGCTTTGCGGTTCAGGTGGTGGAGGTTATATTTTAGGTTTTGCTAAGGATATAGAGAAAGCAAAAAAAGAATTAGTAGGGCATAAAATTGAAATAGTATATCATTTTTAAAGATTAATCTTAACAATATATCATGAAAGGTATATTATATAAATTCATAAGTTTATTTTCGGTAATTAGATTATATAATATTTTTATAATAATAATTGCTCAATACTTTACTTCAATTTTTATTCTATCAATTGATAGCTCTGCTTCGAAAGTTATTTTTGATTTTCAGTTGTTTCTTTTAATATTATCATCTTCGATCGCTATTGCTTCTGGTTATATTATAAATAATTTTTATGATTATGAAAAAGATCTTATTAATAAGCCTGTTAAGTCAAAAATTGATAGAGTTGTTAGAAAAAGAACAAAATTAAATCTTTACATTTCTCTAAATATTTTGTGTGTATTCATTTCTTACTTTGTTTCATTAAGAGCTGTTCTTTTTTTTTCAATTTATATTTTTTTAATCTGGTTTTACTCACATAAATTAAAAAGAACTCTTGTCGTTGGAAACATCGTATCCTCTGTTCTTTCAGTTATTCCTTTTCTTATAATATTGATATATTATAAGAATTTTGAGCCTATAATATTTATGTATGCAATGTTTTTATTCTTAATTGTATATGTTAGAGAGTTGATTAAAGATTTAGAAAATATTAAGGGAGACTTTATTTTAAATTACAAGACAGTCCCAGTAGTCTATGGAGAGAAAACAAGTAAGTACATAATCACCTTTTGTATACTTTTAAATGTAGCAGTTACTTATTTCTTGCTTACTTATTTTGACACTGGAAATATGTATTATTACTATTACTTTAGTCTATTTTTGTTAATGATATTTGTTTATGTTTTATGGAAGTTTAACAACAAGAAATATTATAATTTACTTCATAATTTATTAAAATTTATTATTGTTTTAGGGGTGTTAAGTATTGTGTTGATTGACTTAGATTTATTTTTAGAAAAATTTTATTTACTATTAAATTATTTTATGTAATACTTCTTAATTTATCTATATATCTTTGAAAAAATAAATCTCATGAATAATAAAATCCGATTAAATAAATTTATCTCAAACTCTGGAATGTGCTCTAGAAGAGATGCTGATATGCATATCTCCATAGGAAGTGTTAAAGTAAACGGAAAAATTGTTACTGAAATGGGTTGTAAGGTTGATTTAGAAGATGAAGTGCGTTTTGATGGAGCTCGTATTTATCCTGAAAAAAAAGCTTATGTATTACTTAATAAACCCAAAGGGTTTTCAACAACTGACAGCAAGTCAAAGGGTAAAACTGTAATGGATTTAGTCTCTAATGCAACTAAATCTAATGTTAAGCCTGTTGGAAGGTTAGGAAGAAATACTACAGGGTTATTGTTATTTACAAATGATGAGTTAGTAATGAATAAATTCACTAATTCAAAAAAAGGTGTAGCTAGATTGTTTTATATCGAGTTAGACAAGAATTTAAAAGCAGAACATTTAAAACAAATTAAAGACGGCTTTAAGATTGACGGAAAATTAATTTCCGTTGAGGAAATTAGTTATGTGGCAAACTCTACAAAAAAG
>Ga0308016_10000565_pt1 | contig 18659 bp, 15 predicted proteins | sample Neamet233_FD_203129 | JGI IMG/M metagenome (GOLD analysis project Ga0308016, IMG submission 203129) | Marine microbial communities from water near the shore, Antarctic Ocean - #233 | ecosystem: Environmental > Aquatic > Marine > Unclassified | place: Southern Ocean | collected 2014-07-28
CGGCGTGAAAAGTCAGCCCAAGAATCAACTGATTGCCCACCAACAGCAACAACCTCCATATCACGCTCGAAACCCGCCTGCTCTGCCATAGAGCCTGCTTTCACGTCACCAATGACAGGAGCCAACCCGCGCTCTCCACCCAGAAATATAGACCAAAAAATCACAGTTGCGAGTAAAAAATTAGCCAAGGGTCCCGCTGCAACAATCGCCATTCGCTGCCAGAGTTTTTTAGCTGTAAAAGAATAAGGTATATCCTCTGGCAAAACATCGCCAGAACGCTCATCAAGCATTTTAACGTAACCACCCAGAGGCAAAGCTGCGAGAATAAACTCGGTATCATGCTTGTCCCGCCATTTATATAATGGAGTTCCAAAGCCGATGGAGAATTGTTCAACACGAACACCACAGCGCCGCGCTACCCAGAAATGACCAAACTCATGGAAAGTAACTAAGACCCCAAGGGCAAGCAATGTGTAGAAAATAGTTACCAAAATATCCATTGCTTAGCGCTCAATTTTTAAAATAAAGGAAGCGGCATAACTGCGCGCTTTACTATCAGACTCTTGGACTGCAGCAAGTGACTCTGGTTCATTAAATATAGACGCCGACAGCGTTTCTTTTACTACAGCTGCGATTTGGGTAAAACCAATCCGCCTGTCAAGAAATGCTTGAACTGCAATCTCATTAGACGCGTTAAGTACTGCTGGCGCGTCCATTCCGGCCCGAGCGGCGTCAGATGCTAGAGATAGGCAAGGAAAACTCTCGAGATCTGGCCTTGTAAAATCTAATCGCGCAATATCAAACAAATCCAATTCAGCAACCCCAGAATCGATTCGTTCAGGCCAAGCTAATGCGTGAGCTATTGGAGTACGCATATCCGGATTACCCAGCTGCGCGATCACCGAACCGTCAGCGTATTGCACTAGCGAATGCACGATACTCTGGGGATGCACTATCACATCTATTTGATCTGGACTCGCGTCAAACAACCAGCAAGCCTCAATTAACTCTAAACCCTTATTCATCAGTGTGGCCGAATCAACAGATATCTTTCGTCCCATACTCCAATTCGGGTGAGCAACGGCCTGCTCCACTGTGACATCGATCATTTGCTCTGCCGTTAAACCTCTAAATGGACCACCAGATGCCGACAAAAGTAGCCTGACAACCCCACTTTCGGAGAGGCCTTGTGAGGCTCCAGGCAAGCACTGGAAAATTGCATTATGTTCACTGTCTACCGGCAATAACACTGCGCCAGAGACTTTCACCGCCTGCATAAACAGCCCGCCGGCCATGACCAGCGCTTCTTTATTGGCCAAGAGAATTTTTTTACCCGCATTTACCGCCGACAATGTCGGGACCAGCCCTGCCGCACCAACAATAGCCGCCATGACAATATCAACATCATTGTGGCTGGATACATCGCTGAGGGCGTCCACGCCACAGAGCACTTCGGTGTCTGAGCCCGCTTCTTGTAATTTGGCTCGAAGAATACTGGCAGATTCAGGATCTATGACAACGGCATATCTCGGGCTATGCTCTATACACTGAATCGTAAGGAGATTAATTTTTTGATGGCCACTTAAGGCAAAAACTGAATATTTATCTGTATGCCTAGAGATCACATCGAGCGTATTAACGCCTATGGATCCGGTTGCACCAAGTATGGTTATCTTTTGGCGCATCAGAATGTATTGGTAAAGGGTAATATTAGGCCGAACATCGGTAGCGCAGCCATCATCCCATCTAGACGATCAAGCACTCCTCCGTGGCCAGGCAACAGATGCCCGCTGTCTTTAACGCCGCTATGACGTTTAATCATGCTTTCGAATAAATCGCCAAGCACAGAATAAAGACCCACCGGAAAAACAAGTAGCGAAAGACTTAATAGAGACATTTCATCCGACAGAAGCCATACCAGTGAACCCACCAACGCTGCCTGCAAAACTAAACCACCGACGAATCCTTCCCATGTTTTCCCTGGACTAATAATTGGCGCCAACCTGTGCTTACCAAAGTATTTCCCAGCGAAAAAACCACCTATATCAGCTAAGGCAATGATTACAATCGCCAATAGCAGCAGCCATTGTCCAGACGGGTGGTTCATAATCGTCACGATGGCTACCCAGGTAAAGCAGAACAGCATAAGACCAAGCAACCCCAGCACAGGCTGTGTGGACCATAAAATAGCACTCGAAGGATAACCCTGAATCCAAAGAAAAATAACCGCCCACACTCCAACGGCCACAAGCAACAATTGCTGAGATCTTTCATCATCAAAAGCATCAGGAAGGCCTAACCAGTTTGCCGCCACAGCCAGTGTGAGCAACACGAGGGCTAAATATCCCAATCTCGCAGCTAGCGAACTTATTTTGACTAACCTACTCCATTCCCAACCGGCAGCAAGGACCAGTGGTATCGTCGCAATGGAAAATAACATGGGAGGCATAAGAAAAAGCGCGGGCACAAAAACAGCGACCAAGCATAATGCTGTAATAATTCGTAATCTAAGCATTGGACTGTTCTATATTATTTCTACAGTGATCTGCCACCAAACCTTTCCTCCAACCAAAAAGACCATGGTGAGAATAATGGTCTTTTACAACAATATCTAGGGGTTTGGAGTCAAAATCTAGCCAAAAGTATTCTGAAAAGTACAACTTAGGAGATGAGGAGATTAGATCTCCATCAAATCCTTCTCTTTCACGACTAGCGCATCGTCAACTCGAGCGATGAAACGATCAGTTATTTTCTGAACATCATCATGAGCTTTACGTTCTTCATCTTCACTAATATCTTTCTCTTTCAAAAGATCCTTCACATCAGACAGAATGTCGCGACGAATATTCCGAATCGAAATTCTGGAATTCTCAGCTTCGGCTTTGGCTTGTTTACCATAGGACTTGCGAGTCTCTTCGGTCAGCGCGGGTAGTGGGAGGCGAATAACTGAACCCGAGGTTGAGGGATTAAGACCCAAATCAGATTTCATGATGGCTTTTTCAATTTCGGGAACCAAGAATTTCTCCCAAGGAGTCACCGACAGAGTTCTTGAATCTTCCACGACTATAGAAGCGGCCTGAGATAAAGGCGTGTCTACGCCGTAGTAGTCAACTGAGATGCCATTCAATAGGCTCGAATTAGCCCTGCCGGTTCGAATTTTGTTAAACGCATTGCCTAGGGCATCAAGTGACTTCGCCATTCGCTGTTCTGCGTCAGTTTTTAATTCATTTATCATTTATCTGTTTCCCCTAAACTTTCTTCTATCAGAGTACCTTCCGAGCCACCCACTACTAAGTTAAGCAACGCACCCTGCTTTGACATACGAAAAACCCTAAGTGGCATATTATGCTCTCGACACAGGCAAATAGCAGTAAGGTCCATAACACCAAGTTTTTTATCTAGGACCTGATCGTAAGTAAGATGAGTATATAGTTCTGCATCAGAATTCAGCATTGGATCAGAGGTATAAACACCATCGACCTTGGTGGCTTTTAAAACAACATCAGCGTCAATTTCTATCCCTCTAAGACAGGCAGCAGAATCAGTTGTGAAGAATGGATTTCCAGTGCCCGCAGCGAATATTACGACATCGCCATCTTTTAGGTACCGAATAGCACGACGACGATCATAGTGTTCCACTACACCACTCATTGGAATGGCAGACATCACGTGGGAGGAGATATTGGTTCGTTCAAGAGCATCACGCATAGCGAGAGCATTCATAACTGTGGCAAGCATGCCCATGTGGTCACCAGTGACCCGATCCATACCGGCAGCATTAAGTGCAGCGCCACGAAAAAGATTACCGCCACCAATAACCAAACCAACCTGAACACCGATACCGACTAATTGACCAATTTCTAGAGCCATCCGATCAAGAACCTTAGGGTCAATCCCAAAGCCCTCTTTGCCCATAAGTTCTTCACCACTCAACTTAAGAAGAATACGTTTATACTTTTTCTCTTTGATGGACGGTGGCATAACAACTCCTAAGTTTTACTATTAACTAGCACCTTTAACTTGAGCGGCAACTTCGGCAGCAAAATCAACTTCCTCAACCTCAATACCTTCACCAACTTCAAACCGGACAAATGATAAGACTTCAGCTCCCGCCTCTTTTACTAGCTTGCCGACGGTCATGTCAGGGTCTTTAACAAAAGGCTGATCAACTAGACTACTCTCCTTTAAAAACTTATTAACTCGACCAATAATCATTTTTTCAATGATTTCTTCCGGCTTACCACTCTCTCTAGCTTGAGCCGCAAAAATCTCTTTCTCAGCCGCAACAATTTCTGCCGGCATTTGATCAGAGCTTACCACTGCTGGATTAACCGCGGCAATGTGCATTGCAACATCCTTAGCAAGTTCCTCAGAACCCCCACTAAGACCAACCAAAACGGCAATCCTGTTATTACTGTGGACATAGCCGCCTACTACCGAAGCTTCCACACTACCAACACGACGTGGAGAAATATTTTCGCCAATTTTTTGCACTAAGGCTTCACGCGCCGACTCTAAGCCACCCGCCATCAAGGCGGCCATATCAGTTTCTTTACTGGCAAATGCAGAGTCCAAAACGGACCCAACAAAACCTTGGAACCCTTCGTCTCTCGCCACGAAGTCAGTTTCACTATTCACTTCAACAACAACTCCGTACCCAGCCTCTACCTTGACAGACACCAGCCCATCCGCAGCAGTACGTCCCGCTTTCTTTGCGGCCTTCATGCCACTAGACTTGCGTAGATCTTCAATTGCTTTGTCGATATCCGCACCCGCTTCAGCAAGTGCCCTCTTGCATTCCATCATGCCCAAACCAGTCCGCTCTCGCAGCTCTTTTACCAAAGATGCAGTAACCTGTGCCATCTCAATCCTCTCTAAGTCATAATTACAGTTAAAATAAAGGGGGCTAAAAACCCCCTTTATTGTTACTCATTGTCTTACCGTTTACTCAGCAGCAGTTCCAGCAGGAACCTTTTCTGCAGCAGCTTCCTTTACGACAGGAACTTCAACATCAGCAACCTCAGCAACAACTTCTTCTACCACTGGGGTAACATCAGCAACAGCCTCTTCTACCACTGGGGCAACATCAGCAACAGCCTCTTCTACCACTGGGGAAACATCAGCAACAGCCTCTTCTACCACTGGGGAAACATCAGAAACAGCTTCTGCAGCTGGCGCTTCGGTCTCGGCTTCTTCAACGAACTCATCCTTACTCGTCACCGATGAAGCCTGATCTTTACCTTCAAGTATAGAATCGGCTATCGACGCAGCATAAAGCTTTATCGCACGAATAGAGTCATCGTTGCCAGGAATAACATAATCAACACCATCAGGATTGCTATTTGTATCAACAATACCAACAACGGGAATACCCAACTTGTTAGCTTCGTTAATTGCAATGCGCTCGTGGTCAACATCAACGACAAACAGGATGTCTGGCAACCCATTCATGTCCTTAATACCACCGATAGAATTTTCCAGTTTGTCTTTCATGCGGGTCCGCGTCAAAACTTCTTTTTTATTAAGCTTATCGAACGTACCGTCGCTCTCTTGAGCTTCTAACTCTCTAAAACGTCGAATAGACGCTCTGATAGTTTTGTAATTTGTCAGCATGCCGCCAAGCCAGCGGTGGCTAACATAAGGCATGCCAGAACGTTCGGCCTGCTCTCTGATTATTTTTTGAGCTGCTCGTTTTGTGCCGACAAAAAGTATCTGATTACCTTTAGCCGCCTCAACGCGCAAGATTTCCAATGCTTCGTTAAAGGCTGGAACAGTGTGTTCGAGGTTAATAACATGAACTTTGTTACGAGAGCCGAATATATACTGACTCATTTTAGGATTCCAGAAGCGGGTTTGGTGACCAAAATGCACACCTGCCTGCAACATATCGCGCATACTTACAATAGACATAAATTTTCCTTTTAGGGGTTAAGCCTCCACATGCCCCAATAATCAACCCTGCAAGCGATATTACTACTTAAAAGGCACCCAGACTATTGTGTCGGAATGTGTGTGTCGTTAAGTTTAAAAAATCTGTCGCAGGAACATTCCCACAACGGCGCGCTTTATAACATAACAAGGCAGTCAGTTAAAGAAAAACACTGACATAATTTAACGTCATTTTCCCTTCCGAAACGGTCATGTCAATCAGCAGGCCTGTTTTTGCATGAAAAACCTGTCACGCACTCCCCCAAAAGCAACTTTGATGCGTACAATACTGGGGTTTGATTATTTTAGTGGAAAACTAATGACTGTAAAAATAAGAAGCGCGGACCAGTTAGCCAAAATGCGCGTCGCTGGCAGACTAGCAGCAGAAATCTTAGAGCTTATAGGCCCCTATGTGGTGCCCGGCGTGACGACCGAAGCATTAGACAAGATTTGCCATGACCACATAGTGCAAGTACAGAACGCGATTCCAGCTTGCCTCGGATACAACGGATTTCCAAAGTCTATTTGTACTTCTGTTAATCAGGTCATCTGTCATGGGATACCCTCAGAGAAAAAGGTGTTGAAAACTGGAGATATTATTAATATTGACGTTACTGTTATAAAAGATGGTTGGTTCGGTGATACCAGCAAAATGTATTGTGTCGGACAGGTAGCACCGCATGCTGAACGACTGATCAAGGTCAGCCAGGAGTGTCTCTACATGGCGATGGATATCGTTCGCCCTGGAATTTGTCTTGGCGATATTGGACATATTATCCAGACTCACGCGGAGAAAAATTATTATTCTGTGGTTCGAGATTACTGCGGCCATGGCATTGGTGACATATTCCATGAGGAACCTCAGGTGTTGCATTACGGAAAACCTGGAACTGGCCTAGAGCTTCAAGAAGGAATGACCTTCACCATTGAGCCAATGATCAACGCAGGAAAGCACGCGGGGAAGTTAAAACCCGACGGTTGGACTGTAGAAACACGCGACGGTCGACTCTCATCTCAGTGGGAACATACAATGGCTGTCACCGCGAACGGTTGTGAGGTTTTCACTGCCCGGCAGGAAGAATCATTTTAATTCAGGGGCTCCAATAGTGCCGCTTAAGTCTTCAGATCAAGAAAGTTCGCTTCAAAAAGCGCTCTCAAACGCGCCGCTATTCTTTGATCAAAAACGATTTCTTTTAGATCTAGAGGCAGAAGAACCTATCTCTGTTTTTCGTAATGCGCTAAACGCAGCTAAGGCGCATTTCAACAACCGATTTCACGAAGGTGAAGACGTTCATACATTGGTTAATGAAACCGCTCGATTTGCCGACCTAATATTACGACTAGCCTGGGATCGATACGAATGGGACAACGACATCAGTTTGATTGCCGTTGGGGGCTATGGAAGAGGTGAACTACACCCTTTTTCTGACATAGACTTGCTTATTTTAATGCGACGAAATCGAGGCAAAAGATACCAGCAAAGTATCGAGCAATTTTTGACTTTTTTGTGGGACATCAAACTTGTCATTGGTCACAGCGTTCGCTCTCTATCGCAATGCGTTGATGAAGCAAAAGCTGATATCACCATCGCCACCAATCTGATGGAGACTCGCCTATTATGCGGCAATGGCACACTGCTCCAAACAATGCTAAAAAAAACAGGGCCCAATAAAATTTGGCCCTCCGCTGAGTTTTACAGCGGAAAGGTTAAAGAACAACGAGCACGCCATCAAAAGCATGATGACACTGAATATAATCTTGAACCCAATATAAAAGAAGCGCCCGGGGGCCTGCGCGACATCCAACTTATCAACTGGACCGCTAAACGCCACTTTGAAGTTCATCGCCGGTCACATTTAGTGGTAAAAGGTTTTCTCTCTGAGGAGGAGTACAGGACACTGCGCCGAGACGAGGAGTTTCTGTGGAAGGTCCGCTATGGCCTGCACCTTATTGTCGGTCGCGCAGAAGAGCGTCTTCTATTTGATTATCAGCGTAAGCTTGCAGCAATGTTCGGTTACACCGATAGCGACGGCAGGCTGGGTGTTGAAAAGTTCATGCAGCGCTATTATCAAGTTGTACTTTCAATTCGTGAACTCACTGATGTCTTGCTCCAATATCTGGATGAAGCAATCTATAGAAAAGGTAAAACCAAGTCTGTCGTTGAGATCAATGATAGATTTCTCATTCGTGACAATTATCTAGACACCGTTGATCCTTTCGTTTTTGTTAAATATCCGTCAGCGCTATTGGAACTATTTGTAATTTTAGGTGAAAACGACAGTATTATTGGAATAAGAGCATCTGCCATAAGACAAATCAGACTGCATCGGAATTTAATTGATGACGAATTCAGAAATAACCCGATTAATAAAGGGCTATTCATGCGTCTATTAAAGGTCCCATTTAAACTCTCAGATCAACTCCAGCGTATGAATCGTTATGGTATTTTAGGTAAATACCTGCCTGAATTCGGTAAAATAGTAGGGCAAACCCAACATGATTTATTTCACATATATCCCGTGGACGTGCACACCCTTCAAGTAGTGAGAAATTTACGTCGATTCGTACGCCCAGAAATGACAAAACTATTCCCTGTCGCCTCACACATTTATAAAAATCTAGGTAAACCTGAGCTAATTATCATTGCAGCCCTATATCACGATATAGCCAAGGGTCGAGGTGGAGATCATTCCAAGTTAGGTGCGGCCGATATCATTGCATTTAGCCAGAGCCACGGGCTACAACCAGAAGAAATTGATCTTTTAAAATGGCTAGTGGAAAGCCATCTTCTAATGTCTACAGTGTCTCAAAGAGAGGATACGTCTGATCCTGATGTGATCTATAAATTTGCCACCCAAGTTGGCGATCTAATGCATCTTGAACATTTATATTTACTCACTGTTGCTGATATTAACGCCACTAATCCTAGACTTTGGACAGATTGGAAGGGTTCGCTGATGCATAACCTTTACTTTGAAACTAAACGTGCCCTACAGAATGGTCTTGGCTCTCCTGAAAAGCGCTCTACCTGGGTAGCTTCGGCGAAAAAGGCTGTTCTTGATCGTCTAGCGAAGATGGACGTCGATGCATCTACAGCCAGAGAGGTCTGGCATGACGTTGATGACGAGCTGTTCTTGCGGGAACGTGCCGCTGACATTGCAACCTTTACCGCCGCTATTGTTGCTAACAAAGATCCTCTCGAACCTTTAGTTCTGTTGCGAGATGTTGGCGTAGAGATTCCTATTGCCACGCAAATTTTCATCTACGCCCGAGATCGGAAACAAATGTTTTCAGTGATCGCTGCAATCCTTGAGCAACTTCAGCTCACGATTCAGGACGCTCGGCTTCAAACTAACAGTCGTAATCAAGCCTTCGATGTGTTCTACGTGCTTGACGAGGAAGACCGGCCAGTCGGCAAAAATACCGAGCTCTGCGGAAGGATTGTCAAAGCCTTAAAAAAAGGCATCAAGAATCCTAAATCTGTAAATACTGATGTTCGGCGGCGCACATCACGTCAATTGAAGCAGCTAACGATGAAAACGACAGCTTCACTGAAAAATGATCCGGAGACCAACACTACGGTGCTAGAGGTTATAACTCCTGATCGCCCAGGATTACTTGCTCATTTGGGTCGTATATTCCTGCGCTACGAACTGAATCTTTACAACGCTAAAATTGCAACCTTAGGCGAGCGAGTTGAAGATGTGTTTTACCTAACTGACCGCAACCATCTTCCTCTGACTGATCCAGATTTCAACCTATTAATCCAGCAAACCATCTGCGATGAGCTTGATCAACGAAATAGAGAAAAGACCCATGGCGCTTAGTGGCAATCAACAGGGAGTTGGCAATAGTCAATGAATACTAATCTAGAGCTGTTACAGGCCTATCCGTTTGAACGCCTAAATCAATTAAAAGCAGGAATTACTCCGCCAGCGCATTTAACTCATATTTCACTTTCTATTGGTGAGCCCAAGCATCCTGCCCCTAAATTTGTCAAGCAGGCTTTAATTGAATCAATTGATAAATTAGCTCATTACCCCTCAACACGAGGTTCTATTGAACTTAGAACATCTATTGCGCAGTGGCTAGAGCAGCGATTTGATCTAGATAAAGATAGCCTAGACCCAGAATCCCAGATTTTACCGGTCTGTGGTACCCGTGAAGCAATATTCGCGTTCACCCAAGCGGTCATAAGCCCAAACAACAGCACAACTAAACCCATCGCAATAGCTCCAAATCCGTTCTATCAAATTTATGAAGGTTCAGCCATTCTTGCCGGAGCAGAGCCCTACTACTTGGAATGTAGCCCCGAAAATGGATTTGTCCCAGACCTAAATTCCGTACCAAGTGCGATCTGGGAACGTTGCCAACTACTGCAGCTATGCTCTCCGGGAAATCCCACTGGAGCAGTGATGTCGGTTGCACAGATGCAACATGCAATAAATCTGGCGGATCAGCACAACTTTGTTATCGCTAGTGACGAATGCTACTCGGAAGTTTACCTTGATGAGCGCAGCCCGCCGCCAGGTCTGCTTGAAGCCTGCCAAGGCATGGGCCGGACCGACTATGCTCGATGTGTGGTTTTTCATAGCCTGTCAAAACGCTCAAACCTTCCAGGGATGAGATCAGGTTTTGTCGCTGGAGATAAATCTATTTTGAACCAGTTTTTCAACTATAGAACCTATCATGGCTGCAGCATGTCCTTACCCGTGCAAATTGCCTCCACAGCGGCATGGCAAGATGAGCACCATACCATCGAAAATAGAACTCTCTACCGCGAAAAATTTTCAGCGGTAACAGATATACTACGGAACTGCATGACCTTTCCAGAGCCTGAAGCAAGCTTCTTTCTTTGGCCAGAGACTCCTATTGATGATATGCAGTTTGCAAAAATGCTCTATTCTCAGCAAAACGTAACCTTACTTCCAGGTCAGTTTTTATCCAGACAAACCCTCGCCTCTAACCCAGGATTAAATCGAGTACGGATAGCTTTAGTAGCTGAAATCGGTGAGTGCATCGAGGCGGCCCTGCGCATCAAGCAATTCATTAGTTCTTTAGACACATCAAAAGGCACTTAGGATGCTCAAGAAAGCACGTGCAGACTTTATTTTAGAGCGCCTAACTGAGCTCTACCCTGAGACGCCAACGCCACTTCAGCATAGTGACAACTTTACGCTTTTAGTGGCCGTCCTATTAAGCGCGCAATGCACGGATGAACGAGTTAATAAGGTCACCCCAGCCTTATTTGCCGCGGCAGACAATCCCTATGATATGCAGCAACTTCCTTTAGACACTATTTACAAGATCGTGCGCCCATGCGGCCTTGCTCCTCAAAAATCCAAAGCAATCTCAGGTTTATCTAAAATATTAGTCGCCCAGCACAATGGTGAAGTGCCGGAAGATATTGACCTTTTAGAGACGCTACCCGGCGTTGGCCACAAAACAGCCAGCGTAGTCATGTCACAAGGTTTCGGACACCCCGCCTTCCCTGTCGATACCCATATTCACCGTTTAGCCCAGCGTTGGGGACTCACAAAAGGTAAAAATGTAACGCAAACAGAGCGTGATTTAAAAAAACTCTTTAAGAGAGAATATTGGAATAGCTTACACTTGCAAATCATTTTTTATGGTCGTGAATTTTGTTCAGCCCGCGGTTGTGACGGAAGAGTCTGCGATATTTGTACCACCTGCTACCCCAATCGCAAGAATCCTTTTGTTGCAAAAAAACCTTAATCAATCGAAGGTTTTCAAAAGCTATTTTTGTTATCATGCGGCATCTTTTTAGAGAGTTATTTGACCTGTGATCACCCTTTTTGGCATCAAGAACTGCGATACGGTAAAAAAAGCGCGACACTGGCTGTCTGATAATGATATTGAACATGGCTTTCATGATGTTCGTGCTGACGGTCTCACTCTTGAGCAAATCGAAGAGTGGATCGCAAAAACAGACTGGGAAATTGTTTTAAATCGCCGCGGAACAACGTGGCGAAAATTAGATGCTAGCATTCAGGAGAATACTACTGAAAATAGCGTTGCAGAGCTTTTGCTCGCGAATCCGGCAATGATTAAACGCCCCATATTGAATGTTAATGGCGTTATTAGCATTGGTTTTAAACCCGACCTGTATCATTCAATATTTAATTCAAACAAATAAGAGTAAAAGTAAACTCATGAGTAGTCTTTATAGTTTCGGTATTGGAGTTGGCACTAAGAACAGTCGCGGCGAGTGGTTAGAGGTTTTCTATCCAGCGCCTTTGCTAAACCCAACTAAAGAGCTAGGTAGCATTATCACATCAAGCTTAGGTGCAGAGTCAGGCGATATCGAACCCACCACTGATCAACTGTCAGCACTTCACTCTGCTTTAGACTATAACGGTCACACTGACCTTGCCAAGTCAGTCAAGGTATTGCTCGAGTCGAATCGCCCAGTGTCAGTGACGCTACTAACCTCCGACACAGCACCTAGCTCAGTACCACAGGGTTATCTGAAGTTGCATTTACTCTCACATCGTCTGGTAAAACCTCATCAAACAGATCTTTCCGGTATTTTCGGCGTGTTAAAAACTATCGCCTGGACCAGTGCGGGAGCCATCGATATTGAGGAACTTCCAGGTAAACTATTACAAGCTCGACTCGATGGGAAGCCACTTAGCGTCAACTCTGTAGACAAGTTCCCTAAAATGGTTGATTACGTCGTTCCCAGTGGTATCCGTATTGCAGATACAAGCCGTGTGCGACTTGGCGCTTATGTCGGTGAAGGAACCACAGTAATGCACGAAGGGTTCATTAACTTTAACGCTGGCACAGAGGGCCCCAATATGATTGAAGGCCGCGTATCGGCGGGCGTTTTCTGTGGCGCTGGTTCAGACGTTGGTGGTGGCGCCTCTATTATGGGCACCCTATCCGGTGGCGGCAGTATGGTCATTTCCCTTGGCGAACAATGTCTACTTGGCGCTAACTCAGGTGCGGGAATCTCCTTAGGTGATCGTTGCACTATTGAAGCAGGACTGTATATTACGGCCGGCACTATAGTGACCCTACTGGATGACCAAAATAAGATTAGCGGTAAAGCTAAAGCAAGAGAGCTTTCAGGGCATAGTGACTTACTATTTCGTCGAAACTCACTATCAGGTGCTGTTGAATGCCTGACTAATCAGACCGCTGTCGAATTAAACGAAGCCCTGCACTCTTCTAATTAGTAATTGTTGCCTAAATTAGCAGGGGATCTTCTCCCTGCTTAACTACCTCACATTCTATCATGCACCCAAAAGACTCTGGCCACAGACTCTAACAATGTTGCCATTCATTCCTGAGGCCTGGGGGCTGACAAAAAAACCAATGACTTCAGCTACATCAATGGGCAATCCGCCCTGTCCGAGCGATGATAACCTACGACCCATTTGCCGAGTTACGAAGGGTATGGCGGCGGTCATCTGAGTTTCAATAAAGCCAGGCGCCACAGCATTAATAGTAATGCCTCTTTCCGCACAGGAATCCGCCAAGGTCTCAACCATGCCTATTATCGCTGATTTGGAAAAAGCGTAATTAGTCTGTCCAACATTGCCGGCAATACCGCTAATCGAAGCGACACCAATAATTTTACCGCCATCATCTAATAGGTCCGTTGCTAGCAGAGCGCCATTAATGCGCTGAACGCTACCCAGGTTAACTTGCATCAACATATTCCATTGCCGGTCGCTCATGCGAGACAGCATCTTATCTCTGGTTATACCCGCATTATGAATAATAGCGTGTAGCTTTGGACCTTGCCCCAGGCAGAAGTCTCGCAATACCTCTGCAGCACCCTCACTAGTGATATCCAATGGCAACGCCAAGCCACCGATTTTGTTCATAGCTGTGTTTAGCTCTGCTTCTGACTGAGGCACATCCACGCCAATAATCACAGCGCCATCCCTTGTTAGCACCTCAGCAATAGCACGCCCTATGCCTCTAGCGGCACCGGTCACTACAATCATCTTGCCCACCAATGGCCGTTCCCAATCCGCCTCTACAGGAGATACTGGCCTACTAGCGGTCAGTACCTGCGCATTCAAAAAAGCTGAACCTGCTGAGAGCAAAAAACGGAGGGGAGCTCTTAGAGACACTTCACCACCTTTGTCGACAAGAATTAAATTTGCTGTGGCACCATTTCGACCAATTTCTTTAGCCAGAGATTTTATAAAGCCATGCAACCCTCGCTGCAAAGTACCCTGCGCTGAATGACGGGCGGCATTAGGTTTCAAGCCAATGACTATTACCCGGCCATTAGATGCCAAAGCTTTTAAATTTTGCTGGAAAAACTCATGGAGCTGGCTACTCTCCTCGGCACTAGAAATACCGGAAGCGTCATAGATCAGATGACCCTTACCGACCATAGCACTGCCGCAGAGCTGCAGTTCCGTTTCTTTAAGGCATTCCCCAATCACATCATGTAAAGCCGACCCATGACTGACTCCCCTTAATACTTGGCCCATAAGTTTATGAGGCGCATCGGGATTTTCTCGAACTAAGGCGACAGGTTCAGGTAAACCCATAGCGGAAAAAAGTTTTTTACCCAAGCCTGAATTGGCTAATTCCAAATATTTATCTGACACTCTTAATCGTCCTATTGAAATAGTCTACCCATCATTTTACTCTCTGCCCCCCAAATAAGATTGACCTAAATGACAATATGAGTATCACTCAAGTCATTGGCTTCCCACGCCAGATCACCTATCCTTGCTAACTCATAGAAAATAAGCCACTGGACCATCATCATGACCGAGATTCGTAGAGTAGCCATTATCGGTGGAAATAGAATTCCATTCGTACGCAGCAATACAGCCTATAGCCACGCAAGTAACATGGATATGTTGACTGCCGCCCTGCAAGGTTTGGTGCAACGCTTTGATTTAGAAGGTGAACGTTTGGGCGAGGTGGCAGCGGGCGCAGTAATGAAGCACTCGAGAGATTTTAACTTAGCTCGCGAGGCCACTCTAGATTCTGGACTCTCACTGCAAACCCCGGCATATGACATTCAACAGGCATGTGGCACAGGTTTAGAAGCCGCAATATTAGTCGCAAACAAGATTGCACTCGGCCAAATCGAATCCGGCATTGCTGGTGGTACGGACACTGCAAGTGATGCTCCGGTTGCCCTCAATGAAAAATACCGACACATGATTCTCAATCTAAATCGTGCCAAGACTTTCGGCCAGCGTTTAAAGCTTTTTACCAGTATCAGACCGAGCTTTATGATGCCTTTGCTCCCAGCTAATGCTGAACCACGCACAGGCCTATCCATGGGTCAACATTGTGAGCTAATGGTCAAACAGTGGGGTATCAGTCGTGAAGATCAGGACCAACTGACCTTTAACAGCCACCAAAATTTGATCGCAGCCTACAATCGGGGTTTCTTTGAGGACCTTATCAGACCCTTTAATGGCGTTGAGCGTGACGGCATAATGCGTGACACGCCTCTTGAAAAACTAGCGACCCTAAAGCCAGCTTATGATCGTGAAAATGGCACCTTAACCGCAGCTAACTCTACCACCCTAACTGACGGTGCAGCCGCAGTACTTCTCGCCAGTGAAGACTGGGCAAAAGAGCACAATCTTTCTGTGCAGGCTTATCTAACCCACAGTGAAGTGGCTGCCGTAGATTTCTACAGCCAAGGCGAGCAAAGTGAAGGTTTACTAATGGCGCCAGCCTATGCTGTACCTCGCTTATTAGCTAGAGCTGGACTGACGTTGCAAGACTTTGACTTCTATGAAATCCATGAAGCTTTTGCCGCTCAAGCACTCTGCACCATGAAAGCTTGGGAAGACTACGATTTTTGTAAAAATAAACTCGGCCTAGACAGCCCACTAGGGAGCATTGATCGATCAAAACTTAATGTAAATGGCTCTAGTGTCGCCACAGGGCACCCGTTTGCGGCAACTGGACCCAGAATAATAGCAACACTAGCGAAGTTATTAGAACTAAAAGGAGCTGGTCGTGGCCTTATCTCTATCTGTGCTGCCGGTGGCCAGGGCGTCACGGCCATCATCGAAAGATAACTAATGCATTTTGGAAAGCACTTAAAAAGCGTTATCGCTAGCTTTAAATTATGCGATTACAGCACACAAATTAAAGAAATATTCTGATAAGCTCCACATATTTAATGCGGCCTTCATTATCGTGCCCCCACAAGGAGTTTCACATTGCGCTATTTAACACTCATCGGTGTATTAAGCCTTCTCACCGTGTCAAATCAAACGGTTGCGTCAGCCGTTGAACAGACTAAAGGCAATTTTGTCGACAAATTTCGGCAACTGGAAGAAATATTACCTACCCCAAACAATTATAGAGCTGCCTCAGGAGAACCTGGACAAGACTACTGGCAGCAAAAGGTAGACTACAAAATAACAGCTAGCTTAGATGAAGAATCAAGGTCCCTCAGTGCCAGCCAAGAAATCACCTATCGCAACAACTCCCCCCAGACACTTAAATACTTATGGCTCCAACTTGAACAAAATCGTTTCAAGCCCGGCTCTATGGCTGAAACGAGCGGAGACTTTTCCGGTATCGGACGACGTGGTCCCAGCACTCGGAATGAAGATGAAGACAAGTCTTTCGGAATTAGTTTTGGAGAGCTAAGACGCCAACAATATTACTCAGACAACCAGCCAGGTTACCAAATAAATTCTGTGTTGGACGTTAAAAATAGGCCTTTGGACTACATCATTTCTAGCTCTCAAATGCGCATTGACCTGCCCACGCCCCTCGATACAGGTGATTCGATAACATTTAAAATGGATTACCAATTTAATATTCTCGAAGAAGATGCCGTATCTGCAAGAGCCGGATATGAGCATTTCCCGGACGATGCTAGAGAAGGCGGAAACGATATCTTTTTAATTGCGCAATGGTTCCCTAGAGTTGCCGCATACTCTGACTATGAAGCCTGGCATAACAAAGAATTTTTGGGTCGCGGGGAATTCACTCTAGAATTTGGTAACTATGACGTTAGTCTTAGAGTTCCAGATGACCATATTGTGGCTGCCACTGGCATTCTTCAAAACCCAAAAAGCGTGCTTTCTCCCGAACAGCGCAATCGTCTGAAACAGGCTGAAAAATCAGAGCGGCCGGTGTATGTAGTCACTGCCCAAGAAGCTTTGGAGAAAGAAAAAACAGCCAGCATCACCTATAAGACTTGGCGCTTCAAAGCCGACAATGTGCGTGATTTTGCTTGGTCATCTTCCCGTAAATTTATGTGGGACGCTAAGGGCTACCAACAAGGCGGATCTGACCAACCCTTGGTGATGGCAATGTCTTTCTTCCCAAAAGAAGGTGGCGATCTATGGGCCAAATATTCCACAGAAGCGGTTATTCATACTATGGAAGTTTATTCGCGATACTCTTTTGATTATCCCTACCCTGTGGCGCAGAGTGTCAATGGTCCAGTGGGGGGCATGGAATACCCAATGATCACATTCAATGGCCCTAGAACGACCTGGCAGGAGGATGGTTCAAGAACCTACACTCAAGCTGAAAAAAGGTTTTTAATCGGAGTTGTGATCCATGAGGTTGGCCATATTTACTTTCCGATGATCGTTAACTCAGATGAGCGTCAGTGGACCTGGATGGATGAAGGCCTTAATAGTTTTCTAGATGGTATTGCAGGAAGAGAATGGGACCCCCTAATGCCTTGGGGTGTTGAGCCACGAGACGTTACCGACTATATGAAGTCTAGCATTCAAGTACCCATCATGACCCAGTCAGATAGCGTATTACGTCTCGGACCTAATGCCTATACCAAACCCGCTGCTGCCCTTAATATTTTGCGAGAAGTAGTCATTGGAAGAGAGTTGTTCGACTTCGCTTTCAAAGAGTATGCACAGCGTTGGAAATATAAGCGCCCTACTCCGTCAGACTTTTTTAGAACTATGGAAGAAGCCTCAGGGGTCGATCTCGACTGGTTTTGGCATGGCTGGTTTTACACTACTGATCACGTCGATATTTCGTTAGACAAGGTCTCGGAACTACGCCTAGATACTCAAAATCCAGATATAGACTTTAGCCGTCGACGAATAGAGGAGGCAGATAAGCCCTCTTCATTATTTGTTGAACGCAACAAAGCTGCTGGGACCGAATTATGGATCGATAAGAATCCTGATATTACCGATTTTTATGATCAAAATGATCGCTTCACTGTCACTAATAAAGATCGAAACGAATATCAGGAGACACTTGCGGACTTAGACAGCTGGGAGCGCGAAGCTCTTGAACGAGCCGTTGCCGAAGACAGGCATTACTACGTTTTAGAATTTTCAAATCTTGGTGGTCTGGTTATGCCAATACTATTACAGCTAACCTATGAAAATGGAGACACTGAAGATAGATACATACCGGCAGAAATATGGCGACGGGCACCTCTCAAGGTTAAAAAGCTGATTGTTACCGACAGAAAGATAACCGCCGTGGTAATTGATCCAGGTTGGGAAACCGCAGACGTGGACGTGCATAACAATCACTATCCTAGAAAAATCACACCGTCTAGAATCGAAGCATATAAAGCTAAGAAGAGTACCGAACCGGTCTACAAAGATATTATGCACGACATTAACGCTGAGCTAGAACAGCCTAAAAAGAAACTTAAGAAAAAATGATAAGACCTATTAAGTTTTTCAGTGGTGTCTTTGCAATCATGTTATTGGTCTCCAGTCTGGCGGCCTTCGGGCACCAACAAAAGTCAGCAGTGACAGTCA
>Ga0308016_10000573_pt1 | contig 18576 bp, 19 predicted proteins | sample Neamet233_FD_203129 | JGI IMG/M metagenome (GOLD analysis project Ga0308016, IMG submission 203129) | Marine microbial communities from water near the shore, Antarctic Ocean - #233 | ecosystem: Environmental > Aquatic > Marine > Unclassified | place: Southern Ocean | collected 2014-07-28
GGTCTTGGTGATGCGGTTCCGGCCTTGTCTCCAATTTCATTGATTGCCGTCATTTCCCTTGCGGGTATTGTGATTGGCCGTCGAACTGAAGAGGCTTGAATCGAGCCCTCAAGTACGATGAACGCATGGTGTGAGCATGTCCCTACGTCCGCCACCCTCTCATGTGGGTACCGCCGTACGTGGTGTTGCGACCATCTTGATTGTGATTCATATCTTGATGTCAGCATGGCTTGTTGTCCAATTTGAAGGCCGGTACACGGAAGGCAGACCTTCCCCGGCCAACATCAAGGCAATCATCGCCGTCGATGATGAACAAACACTGATCGATATCAAGATGGAGAATTCTACCTCGTTTGTGCTTTACATGCTGGTTCGCGATTATGATGAACCTAAACAAAACGAGTCATCACCATCAGAACAGCCAACGCAATCCTCTGATTCAAGTGAAGATGAACCATCGAAAGATGGCCTCGATCAAGCCCGTTTGTTCATAAAGGCCTGCCTGAGCCTGCTTGTTCTTTCAGAACTCGTCATGCTGTTTGGTTTTCGTTTACGAGCCACACTGCGAGGCGTCGTTTGGTCCAGCGTTTTGTTGTGTTTCTTGGTCCTCCTTCCTGGGGCGTACCTGAGCGACTTAACAGGAGGGGAAGAGGGCGATGAGGAAAGCGAATCAACATCGAATGACAGCCTTGCCGATGAAACATTTGTCGCACAAACAGAAGATGGAGCGATGGTTCACGGCACAAGCTCGGTCGATTTCTCCCTCGCCCCATTGGGCGTGCATGTGGACATGATGTTCAACGGCTACGACCTTGGTTTGGTTGAAAAGTCCAATCAATCAACCGTGAGAGAAGAAGCTCCAGAAGACGGCAGCAAAGACGCATCCTCTTGGATTCAATTCGAATCAAGACTGACGGCCAAAGCAGGAAAAAACATTCAATCTTTATTCATTCTTCCAGTGTTATGGCTTGTCTTCCCAGCCGCAAACCTACGCGACAAAACAGAAGCAGAGAATTCAGCAAGCGATGAAGAAGCTTGAGTTCATTCTTGCTCAGCGCGGGCCTTTCGACACACCTCGACAAAGTTCTCGAACATTTCCTTGCCAAATTCTGAATCATTGACTTCAGGATGGAATTGCAAACCAAAGCGATCGCCTTTCTCATTCTCCATGCCTTGAACTTGGCAAGAATCACTGCTCGCAGTGATGAAGAAGCCTTCTGGAACTTCGTGAACTTCGTCATTGTGAGATTCCCAAACGGTCTGAGATTCGTCAGTACCAGCAAAAATAGTGCCTCCGCCGTCATGAAGTTTGATTTGCATGGCCCCAAATTCAGGTTCAGGAGATTCACGAGCGTCACCGCCATAGAATCGAGCCATGAATTGATGGCCAGCACAGATGCCGAGGATTGGGACATCGAGTTCGAGGTATGCCCCACAGTTCCCCAGTTCGCCGGTGAGGCCAACCCGTGCCGCTCCGCCCGATAGGATGACTCCGTCGACTTCGCGAACTTGATCCATTGGCGTGGTGTTTTCGATGATTTTCGTATCAACTTTCAGGTAACGCAACATGCGCCATTCTCGGTGTGTCCATTGTCCACCGTTGTCAACTACGTCGATGATGAGAGGTCGTTCGTCCATTGTACATCCCTATGATTTCTTCTGTGTCGGTCGAACAACCATGAACATGCCGCACCGTTCGAACCGTGAATGGGTTGATGATGGTATGACTCTTGGGTTGTTCATGGCCAGAGTGCTCATTGTTGGTGGAGGTCTTGCAGGTCTTTCTGCTGCCTTGGAAGCCACGACAGCCGGTCACCATGTTGTGGCATTAGAAAAGGCATCAAGGATCGGTGGACGTGCCACAAGCCAACCATTGGACGGTTTCGCAATTGGCTATGGTCCTCACTTTCTAATGAAGAACGGCCCCCTGCACTCCATCGCTAAACGGCTCAGCCGCGTACGTCTCGCAACAACCCCTCTGCGCCCACACCGAACAGAAGTCCTTGGCCACGGACTGATCCGGCCAACGGGAGACCTTCAACGTGCAGCCCTCAACAAACGGGCTCTGAAAGCAAACGACTTCACACACCCGATTGTAAAAGGTGCAGCATTTCTTGCTGGCTGGGGGGCACCAATCGAAGATTTAAATCGCTTGAAAGCACTGAACAAAGGGCACTTATTGGTCAGCAATGAAGGCTGGGCTGGCCTTATTGGTCGAATGGCTGCGGCTTTGGATGAAGTGGGTGTATTCATCGAATGCGGCCTGGATGTCGTCCGCCTAGAACCAGGCAAAGCACATCTTGCAGACGGCCGCACCATCGAAACCGATGTCATCATTCTCGCCTGTGGGGCAAAAGGAGCGCAACGCTTGTTGTCGACGATGGACCCCGATATGGCCCAACCTCATTTCCAACCGCTTGAACGCACGACGGCTTCAACCATCGAAGTCGGTTTAGATGCAAAACCATTCCAAGACCGCCAAGCGCTGATCGACTTGACACGGCAGATGGCCATCATTGATTACATTCAGATTCAACCTCGTCTTGGTCCAAACGGCTCCCACCTTGCAGCGATTGCGGTGGGTGGTCTCGAACATGATGCTGGAACAACTCGGTTTGATTCAGCAGAAGACCGTCTTGCAGCCCTTGAATCCTTCATGGATGAACGAGCGCTCGGTTGGCGAAACCACGTCATCCAAGAGGGGCGTCAATCAAACATCACTCTGCATGAAGCGACAACAATCAAAGTGGACCAACTTGCTTTTGCAACCCATGGCGTTCTCGTGGCAGGTTCGTGGGTCGAAAACGACCATACGTTGGCCGACGGCGCAGTGTCTTCAGGTCGAAAAGCAGGCCGTTTGATTGCAAAGGCCTTGCGTTGAACACTTATTCACCGGCGGTACAACCCCGTTTCATGCGCTTCGTTTCATGGAACGTCAACGGCATTCGAGCCGCCATCAGAAAAGGCATTGATGGCTACTTCACCTCCCTCGATGCAGATGTTTGGATGCTTCAGGAAGTTCGTTGCTTACCCGAGCAGTTACCCAAAGATTGGACATGGCCAGAAGGGTATGAAGTCCACCTCCATCCAGCTGAGAAGAAAGGCTACTCAGGAGTGACAACATTGAGTAGAGTCCCTGTTCTAAGCACATCGACAGGCATGGGTGGCGCCGTCGATGCCAACGACACAGAAGGCCGGATTCTTGTGACAAAGCACGAGGGATTGACCTGCATCAACACCTACTTGCCAAGCGGTTCCAACAAGGAGGAACGGCAACGATTCAAAGACTCCTGGATGGATGAGTGGCGCGCATTCTTGCGCCCTTACCTCGATGACCCAACCCCTGTCGTGGTGTGCGGCGATCTCAACATCGCCCATACAGAAGATGACATCTGGAACCCGAAGGGCAACGCAAAGTCCAGCGGGTTCTTACCCCATGAACGCGAATGGTTCACGCAGGTGTTGAACGACGGCTGGCGCGATGTGTTCCGTGAGCAGGTTGGCGAGGGTGAGAAAATTTTCTCATGGTGGTCAAACCGAGGCCAAGCCCGGGTCAAAGACCGTGGCTGGCGCATCGATTATTTTCTGCTCAATGAAGCCGCTGCGGCACGCTTTGAATCAATTCGTATCGAACGTCAAGGTGGACTCGATGTGTCGGATCACGCACCGGTGATCCTCGACTTGAAGGACTGATTATTCGCCTTCGATGTCAGCAAAGGCGATCATCAATTCATCCACGATGTTTCTTAATTCTTGCAACGAGGTGTGGTGCACTTGCACCATGAGGTGGGCTTTTTCGTCGCTTTCAGAAAGCGTAGCTTTGCAATGAGGACGAGAAGCGGCAGCTAGGTAAACCGTTCCAAGGGCTTTGTCGCCAGACCATTCCACAGTGACGAGGTGCCCTTCGACCATGCGATGAGGTTGAGGTGGACTCTTATGACGATGACTCAACGGCTAACCATGGCCAAGGACGACGCTGACCCGTACATCCTAGCCGGAACCGGTGGTGTTACCCTCGGTGAAGCGCGCACCAACCACGAAGGACGCAAAGCGATTTTGCTTCTTAGGGGCGATGAAGACGCTTCTGAATTCATTGCTCTGGTTGGAACAATGGGCATTCACATCATTGAAACCTTGCACCAACCTGGCAACGAAGATCCCCGTGGATACTTTGGCAAAGGACGCCTTCAAGACGTATCAGACGAACTTGCGACCCGACCAAAGGACCACCCATGGGCGGGCGTCGATCTGGTGTTGCTCCACACGAACGCAACGCCGAGGCAATTGGTGGGCGTCAGCGATGGAGTCAAGATCGAAGTATGGGACCGAGTTCGACTTCTTCTGGCCCTCTTCACTTCTCATGCAGCCTCAATTGAAGCGCGAACTCAAGTGCGAATCGCCCGACTGCAATCAGATCGAACCGTGTTGAGGGAACTGGCAAATCAATCAACAACGGGTGAACGAGCAGGTTATGGTGGCGGTGGTATAACGGCTTTACAGGCATCCATTGACAACATTGGCCGGGAGCTTGCTCATTTGAAGAAACGCCAGCAAAAGCACGCTGGAGCACAATCAGAACGTCGCCGACAACGCTCTCGGAGCGGAGCCATGACCGTTGGTCTCGCGGGGTACACCAACGCGGGCAAATCGAGCCTCTTCCTCAACCTCTCTGGAAAAGAAGTGCTCGTTGAAGACAAACTGTTCTCGACCTTGGAAACAACCCTCGGACGAATGGAAGCAAGTCCACGCGTGCTCCTCGCTGACACCATTGGGTTCATCGATCGTTTACCATCGGCCACACTCGACGCCTTCCGTGCCACCCTTGCTGAGGCACTGGAAGCCGATTTACTGCTCATTCTAGCAGACGCAAGCGACGAACCGACCGAGTTAGAGCGCAAACTTTTCACCTCAAGACAAGAAGTGTTCACGCGGTTTTACGGAGAAGAAATCGATGACGAATTCCCCTGGCAAAGCGATGTGCACTCCCTCAAGCATCATGTTCTCACGGTCCTCACCAAGGCAGACCAAGCCTCCGAACAAAAAATCGAAGAAGCCATCGCCACCGTTGCTGCGCTTGGCTTGCCAGAACCCTATGTCATTTCATCACACAGTGGAACCGGCATGCAGGACCTCAAAGACGCCATTCTGTTCCATCTGTTTGGTCCACAGATTGATCTGATTCTTCTTCCACCTTCACAAAACAACAACCGAGGCATCGAAGGGTATGTTTCGGACGTCTATGATGCAGGGCTTGTCACCGAGACACGACGCATGGATGACGGTACCATCGAGATGACCGTTTGGATTCACGAACAAGCCGTTGCTCGCCTTCTTGCTCACTCAAAAGGTCGCATTGAGGTCAAGTAGGACGGCCCCCTCCCTCAAACATGGCCGAGGAAGGAGAGGAGCTTCCCTCCGAAACGGCTGAGAAGAAAGACGACTACATCGACGAACTGACGGGATTGAAAGAACCTCAATCCGCGATGATGTTTTCATCCTCCGGTGCAGTGCTCACCATTGAAGATCCGAACCTCCACCCAATGGGAAAAGCCATCGCAATCTTCGTTCTGTTCATCTGTATGCTTGGGTTCCTCAACGGGCTGGATTATGCCTCGGCAGATGAAGGGCTTGTGCGTCCAGATGAGTTTGTCTACCGGTTATCGTTGACCGCCCCTGATGAAACCGCTACCTTCCGAGGCACTGTCTCAGATCACACGGGAGAGTTCCTCGTCAACGCCACAGTGTATGTTTCGTGGGATGAAGGCGGCATTTGGAATTATTCAGAAGTGCTCACCGGGGCATCCGGTGAATTTGAATTTGACCGCCTCGATCCTGGTTTGGCGCGCGTTGACATCATCGTCGAGCGCGATGGGAAACGAGACGTGCTTGCCAACCGCGTCCTGCTGTCTCCACCTGCGATGATTGAACCGATTGGTTTCACGGAATTGGACTTCATCGTTCCGTCCCAAGAGGATTTTGCAGCGGCACCTTGCTCCAACGGAGCAGAGGAATGTGAAATTCGTAACATCGATCGAACCGTTGATCAAATGGAACATCCGCTGATGGATCCAGGGGCAGCAAGCGTCTACATCACCATCGGTTTCGGGTTCATGGGGCTTGCTTTGATCGCAGCTGGGTTCACGGTTTGGGCGCTCAAAACCGGGTCACTCGTCGTGTTACGAACGGCAGCGGGATTGTCGTTTTTCGGCATGGGTCACTACTACTCTGCCTGCCTGTTTGGTCTTGTAGCGCTCGGGCTTTCCTTCGCAGTACCTCGCCCAAGAATACCACTGGTGGACAACCGCCATAACGGCTAACCGTTGCCTACCCGATGCATCTTGACCATCCAAGTTAAGTTGACGCCGCATAACAGCCGTCCATGGACCTCGTGGCTTCGGCGTGGATGACCCGTTCGCTTGGCGAACCGGTCGCGTCGGTCACGTTGGAAGAGGATGGCACCGTTCTGGTTGGGGGCTGGGATGGCTCCTTCAAACGCTGGAACGAACAAGGCGATCTTGTCTGGAGCACGCAACTCAATGATCGGGTCAATGATGTCGCAGTGCACGACGATTGCTTAGTAGCCACAGCAGGTCTGCATCTTGTTTGCCTCGAACGAGCCACTGGAGAAATCCGTTGGTCCCACCCACTTGAAGGCAGTTCAGATGCAGTGGTTGTGCACGGAGGAACGGTGTACGCCGTATCATCCGTTTACGATATTGAACACAATGACTTCATCGAATCAGCGGTCTGGTCGTTCGGTCTTGACGGTGTACAAAATTGGATTCAACGCATGGACGAGCGCCCGTGGACCATGATGTCATTCAAAGGAGATTTGTGGATTGGACTCGGACGGCCTCGTTGTGGTTTCGCTCTGGTGCAACCCGATGGGACCCTCGTGCACAGCAAAGGACCAGTCGACAGCCCCGTGACCAGCGGAGATTCGAATCACGATCGCATTTTGTTTGGCCACGCTGATGGCACCGTGTCTGACGACACTGCCACAACCGTGTACACGCTTCCAAGCGGCGTTGAATCCGTTGCATGTGTTGAGGGTGGCTCAATATCGGCTGATGAACAGGGCACCCTTCATGCCCACGCGTCCAAAGGCGATGCAGGGTGGACTTCCAAAGGTCATCCAGTCGAGGCGCAATGTGAAGGTTTTGCAGTCAAAGGTGAGCTCAGTCACTGGGTAGCCAGGTGGTCAGGAATGGAGGGGAGCCTCGAAATTCTGAACGGTAAAGACGGGTCAAGCATTGCCGAAGATGAATCAATGCACGTTCGCTTCTTACAACGCTTAGGCGACCGAATTGTCGCTGGTTGTGAAAACGGTGATGTCCACGTATGGGATGCCGACGTGTTTGAACGACGACTGTCCGCCACGAGTAAATCGGCTCCTGCAGACGAAAACCCAAGGAAATCAGCCCTGCAAGATAAGTTGAGAAAGTTGAGAGAACGGTGAGCACCACTTTCAAATACCCTCAAGCGCTAAAGGGCTCATGGAAAAACAAACGGTACCAGCCACTGAAGAAAACCTCCAGTTAGAAATTGATGACCATCCGATGACCACCCCCCGGCCAGACCAATTATCCGCACCCCACCCAGTCCTCGTGGACGGGATCGCTGGGACTGCTGCGGTCGGTTCCTTGGGCGCCTACAGCACCCGCTTAGCCATGCAACTTGAATCGGAACACCCAGACTTTGGCACCGAATTTGGCACCAAATATTTCCGGTTCTTGGAACCTGGAGTGGTCGAATGGGGCCACAGTGGTAAGCGGTTCAATCTGCTCAAGATTGTTGACTGAGCCTCACAATGGCCCAACACTGAGACCGATGAGCAAGACCAGACTCGATGCGACAACGATCAGAACATTGTCATCGATTGGGCCGAATTCATAGCGTTCAACAAACGAAGCAACTGCGCCCGATAGAGCGCCCCACAACGGTAAGGCAGGATTCAATGAAGCTCCGATCAGGTACCCTGCCGGCAAGCAAACAAACGCCATGCCGAGGTTTCCCCAAGCGCTTTTTGTCCGGCGTGCGAAGAGTTTGTTGCGAATGATTCCTGTGACGCCATCGCCAAACGCCATGAAGAACGCCGGAAGCACCGCCAACCATGGTTCATCGGAATACACCCAAAGAGCGTAGACGGAGAGACCCAACATCAGTGAGAACGTGGCATCGTTCATGTTTTGTTTGGTTTGCATCCACCAAAGGCGTCGATCCATGAGGTGGGTGCTGGTCAACACAGCAGCCCCGATCAGACCGCCCAAGAGGGGCCAAATTGGGTCACTGAACACCAGCGGTGCGGCAACAATTGGTACGCCGCCAGCCAACATATGGGCGATTTTACGGTTGTAATACACTGCCACCATGTCTTCACACCCCTTGCTCATGAAGTAAGCGTGAAGCGGTTTAATCGCCATCACAATCACCGCCGACCATACGCCAAGACCAATGAACCAACCGATGTCTGACATGAGGACCATAGCCGTCCAATTCTCGCACTGCGTTTAGGTGTGCTGTTCCTGTTGGAATCATTTGTTTGATTTGTTGCCGCTTCCAATGCGGCCGCATCGAAAACAGAAGTATAAATGCACAACGAGGGATTTCAGCGCATGCAAGCATCCTATCTCATTGTTGGTGGCAGCAGCGATATCGCCCTCATCCTCGCCCAACGTCTCATTGATGAAGGCCACTCTGTTACCTTGTTGGCTCGCGATGAAGGTCGTTGTTCGTCCCTTGCAGATCAAGGCGCTCATGTTGTTCAAGGCGACGCCTTGGATGCCGAAGTGGTCCTCAAAGCGGTTGTCTTAGCCAAGGAAAACGGTGGAGGAAGTCTGTCTGGAGTTGCCCACCTGGTTGGCTCGCTCCTCATCCGGCCACCTCATGCCGTCAAACTTGACGCATTCAACGAAGTGATACACACAAACCTCTCCAGTGCCTTTTTGACCTTGTCCACCGCATGCAAGACCATGCTTCGCAGCGGTGGTGGCCGATTGGTGTTCACGTCCAGCGTTGCCGCAACGCTTGGTTTGGTCAACCACGAAGCGATCGCTGCCGCAAAAGGCGGCATCGAATCAATGGTTCGAACCGCAGCCTCAACCTACAGCCAACGAGGCATCCGAGTCAACGCCGTTGCACCCGGTTTGACCGAGACCCGTTTAGCCGAACAAATCCTCAAATCTGATGCCATGAAAGAAGCAGCGGTTGGTAAGATTCCACTCAAGCGAATCAACCAACCCGAAGAGATTGCTTCGACAATGCATTGGTTGCTTTGCCATGCACCTGACAACCTCACGGGTCAAGTGTTCCACCTCGATGGTGGTATGTCAAAGATGCTCGGGTGAAGTGAACAACATGGACTGGAAAAACGCAATCAAAGTGAAGAAATTGAAACCCGGAAAAACAAAAATGGTCACCATTGGTGCCAAGGTTTTGATGGTCGGTAACATCGATGGTGAGTACATCGCCACCGAAGGACTCTGCCGTCACATGCGATGGCCGTTGGCCATTGGTGGGAAGATCAAAGATGGTTGCATCCGATGCCCACTTCACCAAACAACACACCAGCTGAGCGATGGCGACTTGGTCGAATGGTCACCCTTCCCAATCTTCCCAGCCTATGGGAGATTGCTCGGTAAACTGTCAAAGCCGAAAGATCTGAAAATCTATCCAACACGGATTGAAGGCGAACACCTTCAGGTTGATACTTCAAGCGAGTCTTGATAATGGGTCGCCATCAAGTGGAACTGGTGGCCTCATGGAAATCAGCACAGACCTCGTCCTCATTCTCCTTTTCATCGTCGGATTTTTCGCGGTCAATCGGTATTTGAATCAACAACAAGCGAAGGCTCAGACAACCCATCTCGAGGCACTCGTGTCCAAACAAACATCGCCGGAAGTCGACCTCGAAGGTCGGTTTGCAGATGTTTCCGCCCAGCAAATGGAACGAAACACGGCCCATCTCCTCACGCTCGCCCAACAAAGATTTGATCTGGACCGAGAAAAGAATGCAGGTGAACTCAAGTCAACAAAGGATGGCATTGAGAATCTTCTCAAGCCAATCGTCGAACAACTTGGCGCCCTTCAAAACACGACAAAGGCGATGGAAAAAGAACGCTCGGAAGCCTACGGCGATATCAAAAGTCATATCCAGCAACTTTCCGTTCGAACCGATCTTCTCGGAAAAGAGGCGAACAACCTCACGACGGCGCTCACCAAGAGTTCTGGCACCCGAGGGAACTGGGGCGAAGTCAGCCTAAGCAACATCTTCGAGATGTCTGGCCTTAGAGAAGGCATTGATTTTGTAGAACAAGAAGGCCAAGATGATGGAAAACGGCCAGATTTCATCGTCAATCTCCCCGGGGGCGGTCGGATTCCAATCGATGCCAAGGCGACAGCAAAGCATTTCCTTGAAGCGATTGACCAAGAAGACGATGAAAGCAGAAAAGCCCTCATCGCCCAACACGCAAAAGCGATGCGCGGCCGTGTGAATGAACTCAAATCCAAAGGCTACCGTGATTCGGTTGGTGGCGATGTTGAGCACGTGATCATGTTCGTCCCTTCGGAAGCACTGCTCGCCGTCACCTTTGACACACAATCTGATTTGCACGAATTCGCAATGAAAAATGACATCCTTATCGCCTCACCAGTTTCTCTCTTGGCGTTGTTGCGCACCATTGCTTTCCAATGGCGCCAATCCGAACAAGCCGAGAACACAAGGGAAGCACTTGCAGCATGCCGCGAACTGTACAAACGATTTGCAACATGGACTGAACATTACGAAAAGGTTGGACAAAAACTGACACAGATGAATGAACATTACAACAGCAGCGTTGGTTCATTCCAAAGGCTCAATCCACAAATCCGTAAACTCGAAGACCTTCGAATCAATGAAGACCTTGGTAAGACGGTTCAAACCCTTCAAGAAACAAACGCAGATCTTCGCGCTTTGCCTGAATCAATCGACCTCGATGGTCAATGAATCGCATTCAAATCTTGAGATTTGCTTGACGAGCGAGCAGCACAATTCGCATGCTGTGTTCAACCATAGCAGCGTTCGCCCATGCTTGGTCCAAGTCTCGGCCAACAGCGTAAGCACCACGTCCACGAACAACGACGCAACGCATGCCGCCTTGTTGCAAAGCTTCAGCGATTTGGCGGAGGAAGTCGTCTGGGTTTTCATCATCTGGATCGACGATGACGACCTTGCCGATGCTGCGCTTGCCGATTTCATCGATTGGCGAAACAACAACCAGGTCTTTCTCACAACTTGCGGCGGTGGTGTAGGCTCCGTGTGAATGAATCACAGCAGCTGGCCCTCCGGTTGCGAGGCTTGCCGAAGCAAGAACGACTTCTAACAAGCGCCAATCTTCAGGGGCAAATGGGGGGGCTTCTCCACCAAGGGGAGCAGCACACAAACCGCGTTCATCGAGTCGAGGGAGCATGGCCATGTTGCGCGTGGAAATCATCACACCGGGTTGATCGGGGTGGAGCATTGCAATGGTTCCCATTGTAGCACGGATCAGTTGTTCTCGATCAAGCTGTCGAGCGAGCCGAGCAAAATCGCTGACGATGTGAGCATCGATGACGATGTCCTTCAGAACAGCAGGAGGCATTGGTGGTGTTTCGAGACCTTCGATCACTTCAGTGGCACCGGCCATAGATTGGCGCAAGCGTGTGACTTCAGCGGAGAGACGAGCGACTTCAGCTTCTGCAGCGCTTGTCCGGTTTGGCGAAGGCTGCGGGGTCTGAATTGGAATTTTAACATCGGGTACAACCGTTGTTTCAATTGCAACAGGTTCAGACGATGCTTCTTCGGTTTCTTCCTCGACCGGCGGATGTTCCTCAGCCACTTCTTCAGGTTCAGAAACAATTTCTGGGACCTCGGTTTCAGGCGCTGAGTCTTCTTCGATGACGGTTTCTGCTTCGACTTCGCCGTCAACAGGGACTTCGTCTTCGTTCACAGGATCAGAAGATGGGCCGCTTGGAGGACCGCTGGATGGCGGACTGGATGGCGGACTGGATGGGCCGCTTGGAGGGCCACCGGATGGTGGATTGGAGGGCGGGCCACTTGGAGGGCTGCTTGGAGGGCCCGATGGTGGATTGGAGGGTGGACCACTTGGAGGGCTGCTTGGAGGGCCCGATGGTGGATTGGAGGGTGGGCCACTTGGAGGGCTGCTTGGAGGGCCCGATGGTGGATTGGAGGGCGGGCCACTTGGAGGGCCCGATGGACCTGGTGGCGGTGTTTTGGAAACTTCTGGCGCCTCAGCTGGTTCCGCCTCTGGACCATCTTCTTCAACAGATTCCGAATCAGGAATCTCAATTGGATCGGCCTCAGGAGTTTCGATCGGTTCTGGCTCAGCCGCAGGCTCAGGGGCTATTTCTTTCTCTTCAGGGGCAACTTGCAATCCCCCTACATCGCCAAATGCAGCATCGAGCATGTTGCCAACTTGTGCCAACTTCTCTTGTTCACGTGTCTGTTCTACAGAGGTTTTTTTTCCTGCCATGGACAACTCCCCATTTGGGCCACACGGCGCGGCTTAAATAGCCGTTCCGTACCGGAGGGATTGCATAAGCCCGCTTGGTGTAGAGGTTATCATGCAGGATTGTCATTCCTGCGACCCGGGTTCAATTCCCGGAGTGGGCGCCACACTTCTCTTCCAGGTTCCTTGGTTTTGAACCTAAAAATTCGAAGAAAACAGTTGTTCATATACTGACGGGGACTTTTTTGATTCATGCCCACCAGGCCAAAACTCGGAGTTTCGGCGTGCTTACTCGGCCAAAAGGTTCGTCACAACGGCGAACATGCAGAGGCCCGCAACCTCACCGAATCGTGGTCCCGCCACTTGGATTTGGTCGGCGTTTGCCCAGAGGTTGGGATCGGCATGACCACCCCACGTGCAACCACCCGCCTTGTCAAAAGGGACGGGCGAATCCATCTTCTTGACTCAAACAACAACACTGATCTTTCACAAGACATGATCGACTATGCAGAGTTGCAATCCGATGCGTTGACCAAAGCCGGCATTTGTGGATTCGTGTTCAAGAGCGGCTCTGCTAGCTGCGGCTTGGAACGCATAAAGGTCACCGAAGAGGGTCAGATCGAAGCAAGCAATGACGGTACAGGCTTGTTTGCTCTTGTTTTCACGACGCTAAACCCTCACATCCCAGTCATCGAAGAAGTCAGCCTGAGCGATCCACTCCAAGCAGAGCATTTCCTAGCTAGAGTCGAATTCTTTTCGCTGTGGCTCGAAGAGGCCCGTGGTGGTTGGACTGCAAATAAAATAGCGCAGTTCCACGACTCCAACAAATTGTTCTTCATCAGCCGTTCACCGAACGCAAAACGCAACTTGGGGCGTCTCATTGCTCAGGCCTTTGACCGCGGCGATCATCCAGAAAACGTGGCGTTCGAATACATGGCGGCCGCCCAAAAGTCCCTCAACGTTCTCACCAAGCCAGGGCCAATCGCTCATGCCATGGAACGTGTGCTTGGCCGAATAAGCCCTAGCCTCTCGGGCGATGAACGCCAAGAATTGCTCGGAGTGATCAACGAATACCGCCGGGGGCTTCAGCCTCGGTCTGCCCCATTGACCTTGCTCCGCACCCATGTCCGAAACTGTGGCATGGACAACGAAACCCACGCCCGCTTCATCACCCCAACCCCATTGCGCCTCGACTTGCTGGCAAATGTCTGATTTTGAATCAAATTCAATTCTTTATACACTGTGAAATGTTTCTTCTCTCAGAGGAGATTACACATGAGTGAAATTTTGTATGAAGTGAAGATTGCAGATGCCTCGGGTCACACCGTCGCACAAATGACCAAACCGGAGATTGTCGCCAAAGCGACTGCGTCCCCAGGAACATGGGTGTTCGTCAACGATCGCCTAGTTTCAGCCGCCGAACTCGAGCATATGGAGCTCGATGCAGCGACTGAGTTCAAGCTGATGCCAGGCCTTGTCGGTGGCACAGACCAGATGTTCTCCGTTGAGATCGCTGACGCCAGCGGCCACAGCGTCGTTCAAATGACCCAAACAGAAATCGCCCAGAAAGCAAGCGAAAGCAACGCAGCATGGGTGTTTGTTGACAACACAATGGTTGCTGCCGACGACGTCGCAGCAATGGATTTCAGTGCAGTTCAGAAGATTCGCATGGTCCCGCCCCTTGTTGGCGGCATGGCCCAAGCGGAGCGCTGAATTCCGAAACCCGCCTTGTTTCCCGATGTTCTCGCGACGGACAGGTTCAAGAGAGGGTGGTCGGTCGGAGGATTCGGAGTAGAACACTATGGTTGAACTCGTTGATTACAAATGCGCAGTTTGTGGCAGTCTTGAATCGTTCCACCGCGAACGCAATGGTATCAGTTGCAAGGCATGTGGATCTCGTATCTTCATGAAACTCCGCCGCAACGGCACTAAGCGCCTCGTCGCAGAGTGAACCTCCTACACACGCAGGGTTGAAAGACCGCTGACGCTCAGTTGAATTCGATGTCGAGTTGGCTTGTCACAAAAGCACCGGTTCGTTTTGACGAACTGTTGTATCCTGACGCACTTAAATCGACGATTGAAAGGACTTCAATCCAGGCGAATCCGCCTCACTTGCTTCTTTCCGGGCCGTCAGGTGTTGGAAAAACTGCCACATGGCGCCTCATTGCCCGCCAAGTATTGGGACCTTCGTGGCAAGCCCGCACACACGTTCTCCAAGCGAGGGATCTGGCCCGGACGTCCGGAGCCATGACGAAATTCGAAGAGTTTTTGCGTCCTGAAGGTGCTTCCTCCAACGATACGTTGGCCGGGCGAACAAGTTTGGACGCCTACGATGCCTCGTTTTCCGGCATAGCTTCCACAAGCCCAGCGCCGGCGGGAAGAGAGTCGACACCAGAAACCAACAATGGCAGAGCTCCAGTATCACGCTTAATCGTCATTGAAGACGCAGATTACCTTGGCACGATCCGCCAGTCCTACCTTCGCAGAATGATGGAAAGCGCAAGCGGCAGCGCCCGTTTTATTTTCACATCGCACACCCCATCAAGGGTGATCGAAGCCCTTCGTAGCCGAACCCAACATATTCGCCTCCCGCCACCTTCACGCAACGACATTGAAAAGCGTCTTGCAGCCCTTGTCACCGAGGAAGGGTTGACCACGACGCGTGGTATTTTGGGTGACATCGCCCACATCGCCGACGGCAACCTCCGAAAAGCCATCTTTGTCACTGAATTGCTCGGTCATCGAAGCATGCTCGATGATCGGAAAAACCTCCAATCACTCATGGCTGCGACTTCCGTTCGGGAGATGCAACATGTGCTTGAAGAAGCCTTGCGCAACCGCATTCACGACTGGCGTTGGGAAAAGCAGGGCGCCAAGAACTCAAGGGTGCTCAAAGGCGCCATGGGAGCCCTCGATTTGGTGATGGGCGAGAACAACCTCGAACCAGAAGATGTTGTCGTGCACTTCCACCGCCTGCTCACGGCGGGCCGAATGCAACTCGAAGAACACATGCTCACCGAACTTCTCGTCGAACTTGCAGAGTGCGATGTTGCGTTGCACAAGACGACTCAGGGACGCATTGAACTTGAACGATTTTTGCTCAAGGTGGCAAAAATCGGGGAAAGGCATGCCCATGCGAAAGCATCTTGATTGAAGGGCCAACCGCACAGATTGGGCGTGTAGCATAGCTGGATAATGCGTTGGCCTCCTAAGCCGAAGATCCCGGGTTCAAATCCTGGCACGTCCGCTCCCCTCTCTCGCAGCAGCATCGAAACTCGCGTTCGAGTCTCTTTTTGAAAGGCAAGAGCCAAATTCAACGACGGCCCGTCCGTGCATGAGGGCCATGGTTGACAGCGACGCAAAAGGCCCAGGATTTGAGAAAATCCTCTCCCTGCCAGACCCTTACGGAGAAGGGTTTGAACACGCTGAAGATCCTTTGGAGCACACCAAACGGCAGTGGATTATTCTTGAGAAGCGCCGCTTACTGGTCGGGCAACTCGCTCGAAAACCATCGCTCATGCTTTGGCGCTCCCTCAACGGATTTTTCCTTTCCCTTTTCGCCTTCATCAGTTTGCTTGAACCTTCGTTGATGGAATCGACGGGAGGGTGGATCTTTTTCCTCATCATTCCAGTTGTCGTTGCTGTTGCACCGAGTGTGATTGCTGGTGAAGCTGCTTGGCAAGCCATGCAAGCGAGGATATCACTTCGCGAACAAGGCGGCGTTGAAGCGGGCAAGAAACATGCTCTGCGTGCTCAGCCGGGCATGGACCGCATCCTCGAAAGTCTTCGTGATCAGCGAAGAAACAACCTCATGGCCAGCGTGTTGTCTGGCGTCACATTCGCACTTTTGATCTTGGCCTCAGTGTTTCAGCCGAGTTCACTGGCCTGGAATTTGGCGCTCTTGGTAGCGATGACTGGGGGAATTGCTCAAACCTTTCACTCTGTGTTCTCTTATGATTTCGTCCGTCAGCAAGGCGACACGTTCCCTTCACTTGTGTTCCACGCTCCAACGCACCACCCCACTCAACTTGGCAGCGTGTTAGGCGATCTTCTCGAGGCCCACTTGGATCCCGACCTCTCCCTCGAGTGGGAGGAATGGCGAAGTTCATTCAAGAAAGCCTTGATTCCTGGCAACATTCCCAAGCAAGCCCTCGAACGTTTGCTGTACATTCTTCACCTTCACATGGAAGAAGAAATCGGAGTCGACATGGCCATTGAGGAATTCAAGGCCTTCATCCTTGCCGACCGGGTTCCAGCGTTGCTGTTGAATGATGACAACCGCTTCAATTGGCGCAGCCTTCAACGATTGATCGCTCACGCCCGGGGATGGCAACCAGGCGCTTTCTTGCTCTTAGATCGCTTGCAATATGACTTGCTCTCCGGTGCCCCGCCGCTGCTGCGCGCAGAATGGCGAATGGATGTGGCATTGGACGAAACATGCCACGGAGGCGCTGGCAACCTGTTCATCCTCCTCAACAATCAAACGTTCACAGAGCGCCATGTTCGCGTCGAGGTTCTGACGCCAAATGGTGAGCCAGAAACACGAGACCACCGCTTTGAATTGAGCCCATGCCCACCGCCTCGTCAAGCAGTTAGCCTTTCGCACCCATCTGAAGACGATGCTCTGGATTGGATCCCTCGTTACCTTGAACGAGGCGTCGTGCTTTGGATTGGCGTTGCCTGGCCAAAGCATTTCTCTGGCTCGGCAGATGTTCAGGTTATCCTCAGGAGCGATGATGGAATTGTTCTGGAATCCCAAGTCGTGCGGACTGAAGTTCGCCGGAGTGGAGGCAGTCAAAGCAAGGTTCGTACCCGGAATTTAGAAATCGCTCGGCGCAAGGGTGAGTTGCCTTTGCCAAAGGTTGTAACATGAGTTGCAAAACCATTGCCCACTCCCCAGTGACCTTTTTTTATTGCTGAACGACCCTTCATCGTCAACTGCTGAGCAACCCGGCGAAGCGAGCACCTTATGGACAAGTCATGCTTGGGCAGGGTTACCGGTTGTGGGTTCATGGAAGCATGGGACATCATAGTAGTAGGCGACGGACCAGCAGCACTTCGTGCGGCTGCAGCTGCTGCCAAGCAAGGGGCCTCAACGTTAATGATCGCAGTAAACGCTCTAGGCAGCGTTACAGACGCTGGTCGAGACGGCCTCGCAGCACCAATCCAAGAATCCAACAACCGCGGTCATAGAGAAGATACAATCCGGAACGGTGCGTTCCTTTCGGATCAAGACATCGTGGCACAACGAACGGCAGACGCCATTCGCCAACTCGATCTTATGGAACGCTGGGGTGTCAACTTCCGACGCGACCCAACCGGTCTCCCCCAAGTTGCCAGAGCCATGGGCCATGGAAAGCCACGGGTTGCAGACGCAGGCGATGCAACAGGCCGAGAAATGCAAAAGACACTCGAAGAACAATGCATGCGCCACGGCGTCGTTCGCCGCGGAGATCACCTTCCTCTTTCACTCATCCACTCGAACCACACCGTGCATGGTTTAACCGTCGCCGATATGATCAACGGAAGGATCCTTTCAATTCAGGCAAAGGCCGTTATTTTGGCTGATGAAGGCTTTGAAGGCGTCATCAGCCATGGTGCCATCGGTCTTGGCATGGACCTTGCCCTTCGGGCAGGACTCTCGTTGCGAAACATGGAATTTATGAGTCATTCACCTCTTGGAGTAACGGACACCTCGATGGTGTTGTCAACTGGTCTCTTGAGCGCTGGTGCAACCCTCCACGACGCCAATGGCTCAGAACTGGACATTGGTGATGGGAGCGTCTCCTCTGTCTGCGCCGCAGTCGAAGGCGCAACACAAGCCGTTCTGGATGCCCGCCACCTTGGCGATGCATCCTCATGGTGGTCTGGCGCCTTCCGCTTGGTCGCTCAACGCACCGGCATTGACATGTCAAAACAAACCATAGGCGTCGAAGTTCGACCAACCCTTTCGATTGGGGGCGTTGCTGTTGATGAACACGGTCGCGCTGTCAACGGTGTTTGGTCCCGATGGTTCACCGGTTTGTACGCTGCAGGCAATGCATCTTGCTCAGGCTTCCATGGCGCCATGGCTCTGCCAGGAAATCAACTC
>Ga0308016_10000577_pt1 | contig 18569 bp, 9 predicted proteins | sample Neamet233_FD_203129 | JGI IMG/M metagenome (GOLD analysis project Ga0308016, IMG submission 203129) | Marine microbial communities from water near the shore, Antarctic Ocean - #233 | ecosystem: Environmental > Aquatic > Marine > Unclassified | place: Southern Ocean | collected 2014-07-28
CGATCATTCATTTTCATTCCAGATGTCGACGTCGGCGGTCGATGCGGCGGCGGTAGCGGGCCAAATCGGCTGTAACCAGGGTCGACGACAGGTCGCCGATACACGGACCGGCTGCCCGCTCCACGGCACGAGTCGTGTACCAGCGGCCTCTCGGTGACTTCAGATTGACAAATGGGTCCACGGCGGAGAATCCCAGAACCTGTCCCTATAGTAAAACGTAAAACGACAGTATACTACTACTACTACTACTACTACGGCGTAGACTACTCTTTATTTCTATTTGAAATCATAAAATAAATATTAATATTAATATATATATATATATATATATAGACCTCCGTTCGGGCTGAGACTCGCACGTTCACCTTGGCTACGCTTCATCTACCGCTGGTCCAAATCACGTCCAGATCCGCCCCTTACCGCGGCAGGGGGGGCTCGTCAAAGTGGTCGATTTCGCGATTCGACGAAAGGAATGAAACCCGTGGCGTGTGCTGGTACACGACTCGTGCCGTGGAGCGGGCAGCCGGTTCATGTACCGGTGACCTGTCGTCGGCCCTGGTTACAGCCGATTTGGCCCACCACCGCCGCCGTGGTCGACCGTCGAAGTTGGTGTTGTTCCCCGTTTTCGGTGTTATTCCCCCTCGAAATCAGAATCCGGATCTCCCGCCAGATTGACAGCTTTGAATCCGGGGGATAATTGAACGAAGATGACACGGGGAGGCAGGCCGATAAGAAGAAGAAGAAGCGACTGAAAAAAAACGCGCCAAGATACGATTCGAATCCGGCGGGAGAATCAAATGAAGATGACGCGGGGGAGGGGGGGCGCTTCTGTCGAAAACCAGAACAACGACGGACTGACCACTGACCACTGACCACTGCCCACCCACCGCCCACCGCCCACCGCCCACCCACAGCAGATGACGTCCATGTCGCCCACGGCGGTGCTGGACGCCATCCACCACGGCCACATCACAATCGCGCCGATCGACTACAAGAACTCGTTCGGAGTCGACCTCTGGGCGCTGAAGTGCAAAGACCAGGACTTCTACGTCACGCTGGAGGACGCGCACTGCAGCGGCTACAAGAAGGAGTGGGCAAACATGCGCGTGGCGGCCGACGCACACACGCAGGACATGTTCGACGCGATCGGCCAGCTGCCGGGGTACATTGAGCTGTGCTCCGATCGCACGTCGCCGATCGACACGAACTCGTACTTCGACGGATCGTTCATCAAGATCCACTACCGCGAGGAGGACGACATCTGCATGGACTCGACGGGGGAGCAGGTGCGCTAGGCTTTTCGTCTCATTATTGGTTAACTCGGGTCAATGGACTGGCTGTCAGTGGTCGTGTTGTTTTTTGGCGCCAACTCTTTGGTTTCAAAAGTACAGCGATACTGACACGCACTCAGATCGAGTGGTCGGCCGTGTGCATCGGCGACATCGGGACGTGGGTGCTGCGGCCGCGGCTGTGGCGGAAGGACGGGAAGCTGGGGCTCAAGAACTGGATCAAGCAGGTCATGATCACCGGCCACGGGACACAGGAGCGCGATCCGATGTCGCTGTTCAAACCGGTGGGCGTTGTATCCACAAAAATTCATTAAGCTCTCGTCGCTGGCCCTCGCCCACTCAGCTAGTACGCTCTGCGGAACGCTGACCACCCACGCAGGTGAAGGTCTACGAGCCCGAAGTCCGACTGGACCGCATGAGCCGCAAGAAGCTCAAGGTCACCTACGACGACGACGACGCGGCCACCACCACCGACACGGAGGCCCCAGCGGCGGCCACTTCCGACATGGACGACGACGCGTCTGCCGGGTCGGCGGACGATCCGTTCTCGGGCGGACTGGAGCGCGCGAACTCGGTGTCCATCACGGCATGATAGGTCCGAATGTGACGGTCGGCGTAGTTGATGACGTAGAGCTCGTGCCACTCCTTCGCGTTCCTCGGCCGCTGCAGCCCGTCGTGCGACGGTGGTGCCCCCGCCTCCTCCGCCCCCTCCGCCTCCTCCGTGTCCATGTGCTCGTGGGCCGTGCTGAGCATGGTGTGGATCACCTTGTCCGCGGCGGGGGCGTGGTGCAGAGGGACCTGCGTCACGTCGTCGGTCTTCGCCCACTCCTTCCCGTGTTTCCCCGCCTCGATGTCCGCCTCCGCCTGTCGCCACACCTCCGCGGCGTTCTCGACCCCCTCCACCACGGACCCCAGCCGCTTCGTCAGCGCCGTCCCCAGGGCCGTGACGGCGCTGTCGATCTTCGCCCGGGCGTCGGCCTTCGCCTTCGCCGCGGCCCCGGCAGCAGCGTCGGCGTCTGCCTTCGCCTTCGCCCGGGCAGCAGCGTCGGCCTTCGCCCCTGGATCGGCCTTCGCCCCTGGATCGGCCTTCGCCCCTGGATCGGCCCCGACCTTCGCCTTGGCCTCGTCCTTGGCCTTGGCCTCGTCCTTGGCCTTGGCCTGCGCCTTCGCCCACGCCATGTCGGCCGCGTAGACGCCGATCGACGTGTCCGCCGCGACGTCCGCGTTGTGCTGCACATGGTCTTGGGAGTCCTTCAGCTTCTTGTCGTCGGCGTTGTCCTTCAAGTTGTCCAGCGCGTTGTTCTGCGCGGCGGCGTAGCTGGCACCCTTCGACCTGCTGCGTATGGCGGCGTCGGCGATCTGCCGCTGTATGCTCAGGTTGGCCGCGTCCTCTTTCCGCATGGCGGCCTGGGCCAAGTTGGTCGACGCGGCTTTCTTCTTGGCGTCCTCGACGGCGGACAGGGCAAAATGCACCGCGACGTCCGCATTCGCGACGTCCGTGAGGTGCGTGCTGCCGGAGATGCCACCGCCGGTGACCCCGCCTAAGAGACCCTTCCCTTGTAAGGATTCCAGATCTTCTTTGGCCTCGTGGACGGCCCAGTCGGCCTTCCGGTTGTCCATAAACCCGTGCGCGTTCCTCTTCTTGACGCGGGCGGCGCTAAGGGCGTCGACGGCCTTTTGCGTCCGCTTGTCCTTGCTGCCGAGGTCTCTCCTCGCTGAACGCGCCTTCCTCAGGGCTTCGTTGGCGTCGTCCAGCTCGGTCTGGGCGAGCTTCGTGTACAGGTACTGGTCGACCTTCAGCTTCTTCTTCGCCGCCGAGACCTTCGTCCCGATGTCGTTCACCGCGGTCGCATGGTCGTACAATTCCGACACGCTTCCGTGTTCGCCGAGATCGTGCTTCACGTTCCAAGCTTTGTTCAGCTTCCTGGACTGGCGGCGGTAGTCCGAGAGCTGATCCCTGTCCTGTTCGACCATCTTCAGCCCCTTCTGCCTGTTCGTCTCGAAGACGTGCTTCGCGCCGGCCTTGTTGCGGTTCTCGGACGCCGCCGCCGCGTTCATGTCCGCCTTGGCCGCGTCGCCCCCGACCACGCCGCCCGTGTTCACGGAGGTCTTCAGGCCCATCTTCTTCCGCTCGTCGGTGTCGAAGACGCTCAGCACCTGCAGGGCGCCGATGTTCGCGCCGACGTTGGTGGCGCCGACGCCGTAGTTGTCGTACGAGTTGCCCTTTTCCGTCACGCCTAGGTCGCCCACGCGGCCGAAGCTGAAGTGGATGGCGCGTTGGTCGTACATTGACGAGGTGTCCTTCTCCTTCATGTGGCCGACGACCCGCACCGCCTTCCCCTGGTCCACGTGCCCGCCCGCGTTGACGGCGAACGACGCGAGCGAGCGGATGTTGGAGGTGCCGAAGTCCGTGTGGTCCTTCATCGTCCGGTTCTTGGCCGTCTGGTCCGAGGTGTCCGTGAAGCCGAGGGTTACAAGCTTCTTGTCCAGCGACCCGTCGTCGATCCACGAGTGACGTCCGCCAAATGCCACTTGCGTGTGATTCGAACTTTCGTAGCCGTCGTCCAGCACCTTTGTGTTGTTGTCCAAGGTCACCGGCCCGTCCATCTTCCGCTTGAGCGTGTCCCTCAGGATGCCCTCTTCGATGGCCAGATCGCTCCGTTGCTGGTACGCCTCGACGTCGGTGAGCTTCCCGGCGTCGATTTTGGTCTGCAGCGCGCGCTGCTTCTTCTGATTGTCCTTCAGGTCGAACATCGTTTCGTCGGTTCCGTAGAGGCTCGTGACCTCGTCGTCGGTCATCACGTGCCGCTTCTGCACCACCGCGTAGCAGCCGCCGTTCTTGGAGGCGTAGAAGTGCGGGGCCATGGCTCCGTTCGCGATGTTCGTCAGCAGCTGGTGGTACAGGGCGATGTTCTTGGTCGGCCTCGGGGGGGTGCCCGTAACGCCGAACGCCTTGTGCTTGTTCAAGGCCGCCACGGTCGGGTTCAGCCGGACGTCGGTGGAGCTGTTGTGGCCGGCGGCGAGTAAGTGGCCCGTTTTCCCGCCGCCGGCCCGCGCGTCGTACTTGAAATTGAACAGGGCGTTGGCCTCCTCGGCGGTCATGTCGATCGGGATGCGGTGCTCGGTCAGCCTGATCATGCCTCCGGAGTCGTTGCGGATCTTGGCGTCGTCCCCCAGGTTGCCCTTCCCGTAGAAGTGGCCGTCCCGCATGCCCTGGCGGATGTACACCGTCGCGGCCGGCTTCGCACCTCCGTAGAGCCGGTCGACGCCCCCGGTGATCGTCGTCGTCGTAGAGAGGGCGTCGACCTTCTCCCCGGTCGCCTTGGAGAGGCTGGCGTCGGCGGCCACCTTCGCGGTCTGCAGCGCGGTGAGGTCTGCTCCCTTCACCCCCTTCTTCTTGGCCTCGGCGAGCGCGCCCCCGGCCTTCTCCACGGCCGCGGTGGCGTCGTTCACGTCCCTGCCCTTGTTCAGGCCCGCCAGCGCGCTCTTCTTCTTGAAGAGATTGTCGTCGGCGGCCACCTTCGCGGTCTGCAGCGCGGTGAGGTCTGCCCCCTTCTTGGCGGCCTCGGCGAGCGCGGCGTCGGCCACCTTCACGGCAGCCTCGGCCGCCTTCACTTCCACGGCCTTGTCCCGTGCCTTGACCTGGTCGGCTTTGATGAAGGCGTCGTACCTGGCCCTGGCGTCGGAGATTTGCTTGGTCGTCTCGTAGGGGTGTATCGTCGGAGGCTTTCGCTCGTTGGCGTCCCTCTGCCTGCGCAACCACAGCTTGTACTCGGCCGTCGCCTTCGCCTGCTCGCCGTGTTTGTTGAGCTTCAGCGCCGCCTGCTGCTTCTGCTTCGCTTCGTCGACCCACTTTTGCTTCACATGATGACTCGCCGCGTGCGCTGCCACGCCGGCGGCCCGAACCTGCCAGTCGCGTCCCGAGTCGTACATGAGGCTCCGCGTGGCCGCCGTCGAGGCGTCTGTGCCGTCGCCGTCGTAGCGATCGTCGCCCATCCCCCACCAGAGGCTTCCCAGCACTGCGTGTTGTGATCCCTCCAGGAAGGTGGAGTTGCCAGAGTCCCACGTGCCCGCGAACGTCCCGTTCCACGACTTGGACGTGTCTCCCTCCGTCGCGTGCCACGCCTTCGAGAACGGCGTGGGCTCCGCGAAGCCGTTCGACGTGCTGCCGAACTTACCGCCGATCACGTCCTTGGCGCCGGTCCACGTGGCCCCCACCGCGCCGATGCTGCCGCCGAACACCGCGTCCATGCCCGGGATGAAGGCCATCGCCAGGACGGCGGGTCCGTACGCGACTCCCTCGAAGCCGGCGACGATCAGGTCGTACGCGGCGGCCGAGCCCCCCTCCAGAACCTTGACGTCGGCCGCCGCCAGGGCGATCTTGGCTTCCTCCGTCACCGTCGCGACGCCGCCTTCTTCGGCCGTGAGTCCGGTTTTCGTTTCTAGTAGCGACGTTCCCTTGGTTTTGAGGTCCTGTTCCACCCCGGACACCCTCCTCATGGCCGGGTCGTCCTCGATCGACCCCATGTTCGCGATCTGCTTGGCCGTGGTGTGGTGCGACTTGACGCCCCCCCAAAATTGGAAGCCCTCCTTGGCGTACTTGGTGGTCAACTGCGGGTTTTTTTCCATGAACGCGTTCAGTGCCCGAAGCATGGACGTCCGCTCCCCCAGGAGCTCGCTGTAGGACTGCATTGCGAAGATGGAGGTGCCCTGCTGGTGTTTCCGCATCTCTTCGTCGGTCCAGAACGTGCTCTCGATAGAGTGCAGCAGCTCTTGCGTCGGCGTCATGATGAAAATCGTCGGGGCCAGCATCCCGGCAATGTGCATCGTCTTGCCTCCGATGTACCTGCCGCCCTTTCCCGAGTAGACCTTGCTCCCCCCGAGGAACGTGCCTACATGTCCCCGTAGCGTGGACAGGCCCGGCAGTCGGATCGCGCCGTCGTTCCCTATGCGGCCTATTTCGCGGTTGATGACCTGGTTCCGCGCCGCTATCATGTTCCGAATTGTCTTCTCCTTCCCTATGCGTTTTTCGCGTTCGTCGGTTGGCGCCTTGGCCTTGAGCCCCGTGATCCTGTCGTCGGCGTGTCTGATCTCGGCCTTGTACTTTTCGCTCATCTCCGTCACCGTTTTTTTCTCCGTGATGGAACGCATCATCATCTGCACGTAGCTGCCGTCTCCCGAGTTCCTCGAGAACGCGGTGTGCTCGCCTCCGATCGTCCTCTTCTCGAAGAAGTGGCGCCACGTCAGGTCTGGGAGCTTCTTCTTGGCCAGCGCCTCCGACCCGAAACGCTCCCCGAGGATTTCAGTCATGCGCTTCCAGTCGTCCTGGTGCTTCATCTCCACCTTCCTGTCCAGGACGCTCGCGTATTTTTCGTTTCTCTCCTTACCGAGCCATTGCTCGAAGCCTTGACTGCCGGCGTCCTTTGACTGATGCGCCGTGTCGTTCAGGAACCCCTCGTCCTGCCAGTACGCTTCGAACACCTCCCTGACGTCACCGTCCATGCCTCCCTTGACTTCGTTCTGAAGGACGTCCATCATCTGCGTGTCTTCGATCGACATCTGGATCGACTTCGTGACGCGCGTCCTCTCCGCTGCAAGATTAGACATGTCGTGACTCGCGGGGTTCTCTGCGCTGTGGCCGATGGTGTCCATTGCACGGTTGCCGCGATTCGCTTTCTGCGCGTCCGTGACAAACTTGTCAGTTAGCGGAGACACAAAGCGTTCGATAACCGGCAGCACTCCACCGACGCCGACTTCCTCGGCCGCGGCGTCGGTGTAGGTCAGTTCGGATGGGTGGTGCTCTAGAGCTGACTGTTGGTTCAGGGCCATCCTGTCGGGGTGCACCAGGTCATCGAGCGCGTCGTTGCCTAGTCCCAACCCATACCCCGCCCGGGCCAGATCGTCTACCCCCTGCGCACCCACCACCAACCCCATGACCGCAATTCCGCCCTTTTCCAACAACGTGATGTCGGCCTTCTTTTCGATTCCTGGCGCGGCGTCCTCGTCCCCACGGTACAGGTACTGGGAACGGGGCGTTGGTCCCATATGCACTTGAGACTCGCCCATGTACGCGAACACGCCCTCGGTACCAGCAAGCAATTCGGACATCGTCTCGTACGTGCCTTCGGCGGTCGGCAGTCCCTGCAACAACCCGAATGCCGTTTCTGCCGTGAAGCCCTTGGCCTCCATTGCCTCGGCCATGGGGTTTTTTGAGCCGTAGAGGCTCATGAACGCACTTTTCGACACCTTGGCCCTCCCGCGGTCCAGTGTCCTTAACCCGAACGGCGTTTCCGGGTCGGCGGGTTTCATCATGTACTCGGTGAACTTCTGCAACCGGCTGACAGCGAGTTTGGAGGTGCCGTGGTCGCCACGCATGTCTTCTGCCATTCTCGTCGTGTCGTCGTACATGCTCGTCGGACCCTCCACCGTGCGCTCCCGCGTCCTGGCAGGTCCGCTGTTGATGTCCACTTCGCCCGTCAAGTTGCTGCCGAGCTCTCCAGGGGCCTTGAATACATCCAGAATCGCTTCCTCGTGTCTCTGGTCTGCGTTGAAGTGCGTCCTTCTGTGTTCTCTCTTTCCTTCTGAGTTCTTTCTTTCCCAGTAGGCGGGGGATCGGCCGAAGTCTGGGTGGCTGAGGTCGCTTCTCATTCTGAACATCGTCGCCAGCAGCTTCCCGGCAAATTTGCTCATATAGTCCGGCGACGTGAACTGCATGTGTTCGATGCTGTCGATGCTGACGTTGATCGCATCCGCCTTGATGGTGGCGTTCTCTTTGGAAACAATGCTGGCCCTTCCCGTCTTCAAGTCCCTCGCGTTATCAGCGTCCGTGACGCGAATGTGATAATTTTTGTGACCGGCGGCAGAGATGTGGATCTCGTCGACGGGCTCCAGATGGAAGTCCTTGTGGTGTTGCACCTTGGCCTGTTCGTGCTGCTGTTGGCTGACTTTGATCTGCTCCGGCGTTCCGCGCGATTCCCAGCCGCCGTACGAGTCCCGCAGGCTTTTCATCGTCTTTCCGTAGTTCTTGAGGCGGTTGATCTGCTTCTCGGTGGTCCTGATGTGATTTTCCAGCAGGTCAACCCGCGTCCTGAGGCCGTCCACCGCGTCGGCGTTGTTCTCGCCAGCGCCCTCGATATGAGATAAGAGCACCATCTTACGCTCACGCGCGACCTGCATCTGGTCTGAAAGCAGAGACCGACGCTGCTTGGTCTGTTGTATCGTGCGGTCGAACTCCTCCTTGCTGCTGTTGTGTCTGAACGCCTGCGCCGCGGCGTTGTCGTTACCGCGCGCCTGCTTCGTTTCCCACATCTTATAGGCGAAGAACGACATCTTGAACTCGATGCTGTCCATGGACACGCCAACGTAGCCCGCCGGCTCATGCGCCACCTCGAGCGCCATGCTCTTCAGGACGCCATAGAATGACGGCTGGCCCGCGTCCATCGCCTTCATGCGGTGCGGCTTGCCGGGGAAACCCTTGGTAATGTGGTAGCTTCCCTCCGGAGCGTCGAGACCGGCACGCTCGAAGCTGCGCGCGACCCTCTTGGCGCTGTGGAATGTGAGGCCGTTCTTCATCATGTACTCGTGACTGGCCATCTGATGCAGGTGTCCGGCCCTCTCGTCGGCCGCCCCCTCCCGATACACGTGCGACCCCTTTGCGGCTGCCCTTGCGTCGGTTGCGCCGGCCGCTGCCCTTGCGTCGATGGCGGCGTTCTCGGCCTCGATCTCCGCAACCCTGGCGTAGACCGCGGCGTTCCCAGCCTTGATCTCCGCGCGTCTGGCGTCTCTGTCCGTCGACGTGGGTGTCGAATCCATCACCGCCTGGAGACGGTCCAGCTCGCGAGCACCCTCGAGGCCGTCGGTTCCCGCAAGCGCAACAAGTCCGGGGTCGTCCGCGCCTCCCCACAGTCGCTGGTTAAGGTCCCCGAGCCTGTCCAGTAGCTGGGTCTGCTTGACCTCGTCGAGCGGGTTGTCCCGTACGAAGCGTTTGACGTCCTCCTCGCGGGTCTTGACCGCACCTTCCTCGTCCCGCCGGTTCAGCGTGTCATACCACGTTTCGCCGACGTGATCGTCTCCCATCCACTCCTTGGGACGGGCCGGGCCGATGAAAAGGCGGCTGTGCACCTCGCTCGCCGCCGCGATCTTGTCCGCGTGTGCCTGTCTGAAGGCCGTGATGTCTTCCTGCGCTTCGACGACCTGCGCCTGCACCGCGTCCCTTGCCTCCACGGCCGCTGCCATTCGGGCTTTCTCTGCGGTCTCGTGGGCGCCTTCTTCCACTTCTCCCACTTGTGCGTCGGGTGGCTTCGCCTCTTGTGATTTGGCGCTAACGCGACCGAGTTTTTTGTCGTACACATAGTAGGCTTTCTCTGTGAAGGCCTCGTATGTGCCTGCCTTCTCGAGGGCGGACAGCGTCGTCTCTTCCGCGATGGCGCTGAGCCGCGCGTGTTCTGCGTCGAACTCGGCGGTGTCGTCGCTCTTGATCGTGCCTATGCCGACGGCGTTGCCCGCGTTCTCTGACCTGTTCACCTTATGCTCACTCATGGTCACTATGGTGTGTTCGACGTGCGCTTCCACCTTCCCCTTCTCGTACCCGGTCTCCTCGACCGCCGCGGTCACCTTCGTTGCGTAGGCGTCCACTTCATGCTGCTTGCGTTCCATGTACCGGGCCTCCGCGTCCGCCTTGATTTCGTCTACAATGTTGCGTTCCGATGCGTGCGCTTTCGCCTGTTCGGCTTCTTCCAGAAAGGCCTTCCCAATTCGGAGACTCCGCGGTTCCTCGGACTCCCCCATTACGGCAGTCTGCACATCAAAAACTGCCTGCTGCATGCTGACTGCGAGCGCGCCAATCATTGCAAGTGGGCCGATGGTGTCGATGGTCTTACCCATCACCTTACCATCCGCATCGATGTCCTGCACGCGCTTGCGGTGGCTGTTGTCGCTGATCTGTGCCTCCGCATCTGCCAAGACCCTGTGCAGCTCGTCAAGGACATAGTCGCCGTCATTTTCCGCCAGCAGGTCCTCGTAGGCCTGAGGTCCGCCAACGAGGTCAATGAGCGTGATGTTCCTATTGTACTGCGCCGCTCCAAACGCGGAGTCAACCCAGTGTTGCGTGTACAGGACCTTTCCATCTTCATTGTGCGCGGCGTAGGCCTTCAAGCGCGTCTCCATCTCCGTGAGCGCTGCCTCTCCTTTCAGACGTCGTCCCTCGTCGCCGTAGATTCGCCGGCGTTGCGAATATTCGTACAGCCCCTCGGTGAGAATTTGCATCTTCCCCGCGTCGAAGTCTTCGGACTGTCCTTCCCATATGATATTTGTGAGCATGTTTTGCGTTTGCGCACGGAAGTCCTGTCGATGGCGTCGCATTTCAAGCGAGCTACGCGACGCAGGTCCATCCCCTGATTGCTCGGCGATGGGCAGCCCTGCCACATGTATTGACCTGTCGATGGCATCCGTGGCCATCTGCGCCTGGCGTTCACTTATGTGCTCCTTTAGGAGGTGTTGCTCAATGACGGCCTTGGCCTTGGTGGCTTTCTCCAATAGCCTTTCCTCGTCGTCGATGACGGTCTGATCGTGCGCGTTGTTCTGCGCAATGTCCCCGTTGACCTTGTCCACGACGTTGGTGACAGCCTTAAGTACGTGACCGGTGAGATCTTTCGGCCCTTCGTCTTTGGATAATCCCTTCATCGTAGCCAAACCAGCCAGGATGACCCTAAGCGCGAGCACTTTCGGATCCCAGCGCCTCGCAGATTCAGGTATGCCAAAGTGAGGGCTTCTGAGCGCCCATGTCGCTGACAGTTCAGAGAATGCCATGAACATGAACCAACCAGGCGAAAGCGTAAAATCAACAACCGCCGCCGCCTTTCCGACAAGGGTAACGGCGTAAGCTGCTTCGTACGCTCGATCCTTCCCCGCTGCCGCCACCACGGCGTTACTTACGCCTTTGTGTCGCGCTGCCAGCCTGGCCAGCCTGGCCGCTTTCAACGTCGCCAACGTAGCAGCAGCAGCAGCGCTTTTACTCGCCGCCGTGATCGAGGCTCCGAGTGCCTCCCACAAGGGTGCCTTCTCATCCGGAGGTTCCGTTTCCGGTGGCGGCGGTGGTGGCGGTGGTGGCGGCTTCGGCGGCTTCGGCGGCTTCGGCGGCTTCGGCGGCTTCGACACGTTGACGGGTCGCGTGACGCTGCTGGTGTAGTTCTGCACACCGTACGCGCCGAAGGGCACTACAGATGCATTATGCGCCGCGCCGCTGTGCATCGGACCTGGAGCCGTGAACGAGCGATGCAGGCTCAGAATCAACTCCACCGTGTGCATCGCCGCATGATGCGCGTACCCTCCGTGCCCTCCGGTCGCCATCAGCTTGAGCTCGCGTCCGAACCCCGCGGCCTCCGTGTACCTGGTCTGCGCGCGTCCATGGGCGATTGCCGTTGACACGTTGGTCTCCGTTGACATGTTGGTCGGCAGTCGACGACCGACCGCCTCCGACACGACCATGGCAGTGTCTCTGCGCATAAGCGTCGACGGCGGAGGTTCAACTTCTGCCGCCGAGCTCTTGTTGTGCTTGTTCTGGAACACCGCGGCGCCTGTGGATGGTCGCTCCACCGTCGCTGCCGTCGGTGTCGCGGCGCTGAGCCATCCGGCGGACGCCGATTGGACCCACTCTGTCCACGTGGGCGGCGGTGCTACAGTCGAGGTATTTGCAATTACGCCGCCACCGCCGCCGCCACCCATCAACTGCCACATGTCGGTAGACTTATGATAAGCACATAAAATATATTGTGTTGTTACACTAGCGACGACGTCCATTGACTCTGGAATCCGACATGAATCTCGATCTGACGCCGGCGTCTGACGACGACGGGAGCGAGCGGAGTTTCACCTCGGCAGAGGACGGCAGCCCGCGGTTCCCCGGCAGCCCTTCGTCCGTGGTCAGGAACACCGCCAACCTCGATGACTTCGAGCGCGAGCTGCTGGGAGAGCCGTTCGATGACGACGAGATCTCCGACGGCAAGTGTCCGTTCTGCCCGTACTCGTCCAAGGCTCGCGACAAGACGACCGCTCTGCGCAAGCACATGATGAAGAAGCACGAGGATCGCGTGCCCGAGGAGGAGCCCGGGTTCGAACCGCCGATCGTCGTCCTGGGCAGCAAGGACGACCAGGCGGAGGCGCGCATCGAGCAGCGGCAGGCCGTGTCCCACCAGATCCGCGAGCTGCACGCCAACTTCAACCTCGGCCCGCCTCCCGACATGGTCGACATGACGCTGGTGGAGCTGCAGACGACCAGGTCGCAGATCATGATGCGCGTGCAGTCCATGGCGGCCTCCGACGCCGCGTTCAAGATGCTGCAGGTCACGAGCCTCGTCACGGAGCAGGGCCTCTTCAAGTTCGGCCACATCGACGTGCGCGGCGTCGCCAAGGACATGATGGAGCCGACGGTCAAGGGCGAAGTCCACGAGATTCTGTCGCAGATGATCGCCATGGGAGACCTGTCGCTCTCGGCCCTGACGCCCGAGGTCCGACTCGCGCTGTTGCTGAGCGGCCTGTACGCGACGCGGTATCAGATGAACCAGGGGCGAGAGGTCGAGTCTGACGACGAGAAGTAGAACTAAAATGTCAACCCAGGGCCCGCGACCGGTCTTCGACGCCTGTACCGGGTGCGCGGGTGGAAGCCTGTGGCAGCACGCCGACGGAATCGTGTGCCACCGCTGCGGGCTGCATCTGCCCAACACGCAAATGCTGGACCATGAAGTCCACTGGGGGACGGAGACTTTCAACCGCACGAAGCCGCGCTACGCGTACAAGCGGCAGGGGCACCTGAAGAAGCAGGTGGCGACGGTGCTGAACCGGGCGCAGGTGCCGCCACGCGACAGGGCGCTTCTCTACCTGACAATATCGCCGCTGTTCAAGCAGCTGGAGGTGTCGTTCGCGAAGGTGGTGGCGAGGCCAGGCGAAACGCGGCACAACTTCATAAGTTACCAGTTTACTATACACCGCATACTGGAGCTGCTGGGCTACGACGAGCTGCTGCCGGCGTGTAAGCAGCTCAAGAGCCGCACGCGGCGTGATGAGCTCGAGCGGCTGTGGCAGCTCATATGCGAAGACGCAGAGTGGGAGTTCATTCCGCTGCTTGCGACTGATTGAGTCCGGTAATTTTGCGGCCGGGCGCTGCTGCGGGTGCTTTTTCGTCATCGGCGGAGTACACGCTGCCGTCGCCGTCGCCGTCACTTTCGTCCTCCTCGGACTCGGTGGCGGAGTGGCGCTCGTCCTCGCCGGCCCAGGAGCCGTCGGTAGATGCCTGGGATAATGAATCTGCGAGGGATGCGTCGTCGCTGTCGCAAAAGTCAATGCCGTCGTCGTCGTCGTCGTTGTTGTTGTCGTCCGCGTCGGTCATCTTGTGGTCGTGTCCGTAGATTTGGTAGAAGCTCTCCTCGAATGTAGCCGCCGGCGCTCGCTTCTCACGGTTCGACCGACGCAGGGGCGGCTGCCCGAGCCCCGGCGGCGGCTGGAGGTTCGACGGAGGCGACGGACTCGGCAGGTGCCCCCACGCGGTGTTCGTCTGCGAGGGCGACGGAAGGTCGTCGAGCCATCTGCCCAGGTTCTGCTCGCGCGAGTCCATCTTCAATATTCGAAGGAGGTGCTTCGTCGACCGGATCGCGCTCACAACAACCCCACAAAATGTTCGTGCATCGGCTCTGCCCAACCGCCTTCAAAATGGCGACGGCGCATCCGGCGATAGAACCCAGGAACACGGTGAAAAACGTGCCTAGCTCCGCCAGGTTGTAGTCCGCCAGCTCGCCGCCAAGAACGCCCGGCGACGCAACGGCAGCCGCGCCCGTGGCCGAGCTGTTCATCGTTTACCAAAGCTCTACGACGGGCTGCCACGGCGCCCCGGGCCAGCGCCTCCCCCAGTTGTTGGTGCCCGGCTGCAGCTCGCGCGGGTAGCTGAGGCCGGGGACGCGCTGCGGTGCCGTGATGGAGTGCAACTTCTTCTTCGGTGGCGGGGGCTTCAGCACGAGCGTGAACTGCGTGGTGTCCATCACAGCCTAAGCGCACATTTTTTTCCCCCGTCATCACGAGAACAGCTTGGACGCGTTCGACCCGCTGTAAATTTGATCGTCGAGCGTCCGGACGTCGTGCGTGGGGTGCGCGATCAACGCCGCGCTGGCGGCCGCCGCGTCCGCCGGACTGCGCAGCGTCTCCGTGTCGACCGTCCGGGCCCCGGGAGCCAGCAGCGGCTCCGCGGCGGCCAGCGTCGGCATGTTGTCGACGACGCCGCCGACGCCGGGGCGGTACCTGCCGATCGACTGCTCCTCGGTCGGCAGCCCAGACACGGTGAAGTCGTCGGTGCTGGAGCCGCCATTGTACGCGGCCTGCTCCCCCGCCATCAGCGACATGGCGCGCACGGCGTCCACGTCGTAGGCGTACTCGGCCTGCGACGTGCCGGGGCCGAGGCTGGTCGTCAGCGGCGTGTTCGACGGGCGGTGCGTAGTGTAGCGCAGCGGCCGCATGTTGGCCTTCGTGAGCGCCTGCGCCTCCCGCGTCGTGAAGTTGCTCCCGTCGGCGACGAACGACCGCCTCATCGCGCGCGCGTTCGCCCGCGTGGTCGCCTGCTCTTGCACCTGCCACTCGCCGTAGTGCTGCAGCCACAGCCGATGCGTCTCCGCCAGCTCTCGCTGCCTGCGCACGTCGCCCGGCGCCGCCTGGGGGTACACGTACGCGCCCACGTCCGTGTCCCACAGCGTCCCCACCGCCTTGTCCCGCCACGTCTGCGGGTTCTCGGCGAGGGCGGACTCCAAGGACGCCTGTCCGAGAAGCTGCTGAGGGGCCTGCGGCGCGACGGTGGATCGCAGGAAGCCCGCGGCCGCCGGTCCGCCCTTCATCTCCCTCACGCGCATCTGGCTCCACTTCGGCGTGAGCGTCGCCGACATGCCCTGGACGCGCGGCTTGCTCTGGTAGTCGGTGAAGTTGACCAGGTGACTCGAGTCGACGCCGATGCCCTGCGGCTCCGACGCCACCTTCGACGGGTCCTCATAGGGAACCTCGCCACCGGCGGCGAGCCTCTTCTGCTGCGTTTCGAACGCTTGCGTCCGGTTCAGGTTCAGCTGCGCGCCGCGTTTGTCCGAGCCGAGGGTGTTGTCCTGCGACAGCGGGTGTCTCGGGTTGCGCGCATTCTTGAAACGCTCGTTGCTCCAGAACCGAGCGATTCGCCGGATGCTGTTCGTTCCAGTGTCTTCGATCTTGGCAGGGTAGGCCTCGGTCGGCGGCGACGGCGACTGGCCACTGGGCTCGAAGTCGTAGCTCTGCTCCGTTCGCGGGACGGAGGCGCCAGCGGGCGTCGTGGTCGTCGAGTGCCGTTGCAGCTGCCACGACGTCAGCGTCTCGAGGTTCCTCTTCGCCCACGGCGACGGTCGGGCATTCTTCAGATTGGCCGCGTACGCGAAAGTGGTCGACGACATGCGCCGCTTTTTCCCGGCTCACAGTAAGGGGAGATAATGTTGACGCTGCAGCAGGTCTTCGACGAACTGCACGACGACGCCCGCCCAGACTCGATCCTGACGGCGCTCGAAGGCCTGCTCGTGGAGGCCGAGCGCAGGCTCAGGCAGATAGAGGCGGGCGTCCGCTGTACCAACACCGAGGGCTGCGCGTGCCACGGCTGTCAGCTGGCGGAGCTACGGGCCGAAAACGCGGCGGCGGAGGCAAGGTCAAGATACTTGAACGAAACAATCTGGAAGCTGCAGTCGGATCTCGCGTACATGGCGCACTTTAGTGTTGCTAGTTCATCTGGTCAATATCAAATGACGCGCCGATGACCAGGATGTCCGCGTACTGGCGGATGTTCTCTTCTTCGTCCTCTGTGGCATCACCCACCTGACGCCCGCCCAGACTCGATCCTCCGCTGAATTGGCCCGTGTAGCCGTCGCTCTCCACATAGGCTCGATAAAAGGCCTTGCCAGTATACTGCCGAGTGTCGTACGCCCCGCTCTTCTCCCCGCGCTGGCCTCGGCCGCCTGTGAAGTGCGTCGTAGTGGTTGTCGCGAACCGCCTGTCGATTATCGTTTGCATCATCTCTGCGCACTGCTCCTCCGTGATGTGTTGAAGTTCGTTGCTCATCAACCGCGGCATCTCGCCGCTGTCGGCCTTGTCCTTGATCACCTTGTAGACGTCGCGACTGTTGCAAGACCTGTTCTTATTGGTTACCATGCAGTCGTCCAGTAGCTTTTCCAGCTCTCGGTTAGAACCTCCGTGACTGTAGCCTTTCTGGAACCCGGCGGCGGCCGTGACCTCGTCGAGCTCGTCTTTATCCTTGCCGATCCACGGCCACACGTGGTGGAAGAACAACCAGCTGGGCGCGGACGACCTTTCGAACTTCTTCCTGATAGTCGTGTCTGCGGGCAGGTCGAGCGGATTCGCATCCGTGATCTGACTTGCTGCCTTCAGCTTGGTGAACATGGGGATGTTAAGGAGCCGCCTCGCGACTGACTCACAGCGCTCGCTCTCCACCACCAGATCTCTGTAACGCTTGTTCGACACCACCCAGAGCTGCGCGTGGTTGCACGTCTCGACCATCTTTTTCGAGAACAGCTGCCTCTGCCTCGGCCCCGCGTCGCCGCCCGTGTTGCCCTTGAGGGCACCAACGCCGTGGATGTCAAACGGCGTCAGGGCCTCGCCGCACATCACCACCCGCGACTTTCCCGCCATGATCTTGTCGGGGGACGGATTATTGTTCGGAGCCTCGTTCAGCTTTTCGATGGTGTGCTCATACACGTAGCTGCCGTACATGCTCCTCACCGCGTGGATGATCGACGACTTGCCGCTGTCCGACTTCGACGCCATGAAGACGACGCGCTTCAACAGGGCCGGGTCGCCGCTCGCAATCACGGCGAATAGCGCCATCAGGGCGTCGAAACGCGCGTCGCGAGTGCCCTCGTCAAGGTTGCCGGCGGCGTCCGTGTTCTTGTTCATCAGCACGCGAACGAACCGATTGATCAAGTCTTCCACTTCCGTCAGATCGGAGATTGCCGAGAGTGCCATGTAAGCGGAGTAAGATACGTTCATGCACATCTCCGCGCTGAGATTGTCATGGTGAGTGGGCTTCCGGACCTTACGAAGCGCGACGTCGACGAGCATGCCGTCCTGCGTCAACATGAAATCGGGGTTCGCGTTCATGTTGCGTTCGAAGTCGGGAATGATGTACTCCTGCTCCACCACCTTCAGCGCGGCGGTGTATCGCACTGCGGTGTTGCCTCCGAGCGATTTCGCGACCTCGGAGTCATAGAGGCACAGGTTTTCGGTACCCTTACCGTATTTGAACGCCGACAGCTCTCTGTGCACCCACTTCTGCAGCAGATTCAGCACGTACGTGTGGCCGCCTTCCGTCCAGACACCGTTGTCACAATACCACCACTCACGGATTGTCGGGATGAAGCTGAGGTGTAACTTCCCGTCTCCTGGTATCAGTCGGGTGTCGCCTACCTCCGTCAGATGCCGCAAGACACTGGCCACGGCCTCCGCCGGCGCGCATCCGAAGAACGGCGACGCGAGAGCTGTGAACTCGATTTCGATCGGCAGCTTCGGAAGAGTGAACGCGACCGATTCGACCCCGTTGTTCTCAATGCAAGACAAGCAGAATTTGTTCAGGCGCAGCGTCTTCGTCTTGATGTCAAACGACACGGTGAGACCGCAGCGATCGTCCGTGATGTAAGGGTGTACCTTGTTGTGCACGTCACAGCCAATTCCGTCGCAACGCTTGAATGAAAATCGCCCGAAGTTTGTGCAGCTGTGTAAGAAATCGAGGCCAAACGAAGAACGCAGGGGTAACAGCTCTTGCAGGAAGTCAACAACGCCCGGCGAGTCGCTCACGAATCGGTAAATGCTCAGAACGTGCTCCCGCCCTTTGGCCTGCAGTAGCAGTTTTTTCGAGTGATCCTCCTCCTTGCTGTTTGGCGGAGACTCCACCAGCGTGACTTCCTTCATTTTCTTGACCTCGTCGTCGTTTTCGGTGATGATTTCATCCCGCGCCATAATCGGCAAATCCCGTTTGGGCGAAATCATGAGCAGAATCTGCTTCGCGTCGGGCAGACCAAACGGAAGCACGCGGTTTTCGCCACCGAAGAAGCTCGCCGCGTCCTCGCTTGCGCCTGACTGCAGCAAATTCTGGCGATCCTTCCACTGGTAGAAGTCCCCCGGCTGTGCCGCCTCGCCCCCGTTGAACCTCTGCAGCACGTCGCTGCTGGCCACGAGCGAGAGAAAAGCAGGCCTCAGGTCGACGACCAGGACCCCGCTGGCCCG
>Ga0308016_10000585_pt1 | contig 18438 bp, 13 predicted proteins | sample Neamet233_FD_203129 | JGI IMG/M metagenome (GOLD analysis project Ga0308016, IMG submission 203129) | Marine microbial communities from water near the shore, Antarctic Ocean - #233 | ecosystem: Environmental > Aquatic > Marine > Unclassified | place: Southern Ocean | collected 2014-07-28
CGGAAAGACCAAAGAATCGAATTTAGCAGTGAGCTTATCATTCTCCTTTGCTAATATAATTCCACCTCTTGGACCGCGTAACGTTTTATGTGTAGTACTCGTAACGACATCAGCAATATTAACTGGGCTCGGATAATGACCACTAGCTACGAGACCTGCTACATGAGCCATATCAACTAAAAAGTAGGCGCCGACGGCATCTGCTATATCACGAAAGCGTTGCCAATCGACAATTCTAGAATGTGCTGAAAATCCCGCAATAATTAAACGTGGCTGATGCTTCTTAGCAAGCGCTTCCACCTGATCATAATCAATTAACCCAGTCTCGGGATCGATCCCATACTGGATAGCATTAAATAATTTCCCAGAAAAATTCACCGACGCGCCATGAGTTAAATGGCCACCTTCAGAAAGACTCATACCAAGAATGGTATCGCCAGCTTTTAGGAGCGCAAGAAAGACCGCCGTATTGGCTTGTGATCCAGAATGAGGTTGCACATTGGCGTATGCCGCACCAAATAATTTCTTGGCACGCTGAATCGCTAATTCCTCAGCCACATCCACAAACTCACAACCACCATAGTAACGCTTACCAGGATAACCTTCGGCATATTTATTGGTAAGCACTGAACCTTGCGCCTCCATAACTCTTGGACTGGCGTAATTCTCAGATGCAATTAATTCAACATGCTCTTCTTGACGTCGCGTCTCATTTTGAATCGCAATAGATAATTCATTATCAAATATCTCAATTGATGAAGTTTTGGCAAACATTATTGATACTTCCTCTTATTAAATTCTTTTTGCACTATAAAATACATTGTAACCCTCTAGTATAAAAAGCGTAACTCAAGATTCTTGATCAGCTACAAACGCTTCCACTACTTGAGTCCATGCTTTAGCAATATTAAGCAAATTATATCCGCCCCCGCCTAAACCCAGCACCCTTCCATTACAATAACGATCAGCAATTTGACATAACGATGAAGCCGCCATCCGATGCGAAGCCTCTGTTAACATGAGTTGTGTTATTGGGTCCCCAGCTAAACTGTCAGCTCCGCATTGCAGTATAATAAACTCTGGTGGGTTGTCCATCACATAATTCTCAACTTGAGACCATGCCTCACTAAACTCCTTGTCTGTAGCACCCGGCTGAAGGGAGAGGTTAATTTTTGTGTTCACTGCGCTACCTATACCCGTTTCATTTGAAGCGCCAGTACCCGGATATATGGTATTTCCATCTTGATGGATATCAGCAAATAATAACTTGGCATCATCTTCGAAGTCATAAAACACCCCATCACCATGATGAGCGTCAATATCCACATAAAGAATGCGTTGGATATCATAACGCTCTCTTAAATAATGAATGGCAACACCGCAATCATTAAACACACAAAAACCACCTGCTTTGTCACGTCTGGCATGATGCAAGCCGCCAATCGGAGAAAATGCGCGACGCGCTTGTCCATGCATAATCGCATCGATTGCTGCAAGAGTTGTTCCAACAACGTCAGAAGCTGCCTCAAATACCCCCATAAAAGCGGGAGTATCGCCGTGATCAAGAAATCCTTTACCGTCTTCTGAGGCGCGTGAAACCAGATCTATATAAGATGAGGTATGAAACAAAGCCAGTTGATCAACACTTGCTCTTGAGGGAGGAGCAATATGCAGTGAAGCGCCTAAGGATAATTTTTCAAGCTCATCATGAAATGCGGCATGACGCTTTGGTCCAAATGGATGCTCTTGACCAAAATTATATTTGGCCAGCGCGTCTCCTTTATAGACAAATACTGGTTTAGTCTTCACAATTCCCTCTTTAGTTTTAACCTGCGGCAATCATAACGAATTTCCGCATCTATAACGGTGTTAATTTATGGCGCAATATATCTATACCATGAATCGCGTGGCAAAAATGGTGCCACCGAAACAATTTATTATTCGTGACATATCCTTGTCTTTTTTCCCAGGTGCAAAAATAGGTGTCCTAGGACTTAATGGTTCTGGTAAATCTACTTTACTAAAGATCATGGCAGGACTCGATAAAGATTTTGACGGTGAAGCCAGGCCACAACCGGGTATTAATATTGGTTATCTCGCACAAGAACCAGAATTAGATGAATCCATGGATGTTCGCGGTAATGTTGAGGCAGGAGTTCATGCAACCAAGTCATTATTAACTCGATTTGATGAGATCAGCATGCGCTTTGGTGAAACCATAACCGATGATGAAATGAATACATTACTTGAAGAGCAAGGTCAGCTCCAAGATGCTATTGATGCTTGCGGTGGCTGGGAACTGGATCGGAAATTAGACATTGCCGCTGATGCGCTTCGCTTACCGCCATGGGATGCTGACGTCAGTAAACTTTCTGGTGGTGAGAAACGTCGTGTCGCCCTGTGTCGTTTATTGTTATCCGAACCAGATATGCTTCTATTGGATGAGCCCACTAATCACCTTGATGCTGAATCTGTAGCTTGGTTGGAGCGATTCCTAGAGGAATACTCTGGCACAGTTATTGCTGTCACGCATGACCGTTACTTTCTGGATAATGTGGCTGGTTGGATTTTGGAATTGGATCGTGGTCATGGTATTCCTTGGGAAGGAAATTATTCATCTTGGTTAGAGCAAAAAGAAGCACGTCTTTCCCAAGAGGACGCTTCTCAAAAAGCCAAACAAAAAGCCATGCGTGTTGAACTTGAATGGGTTCGTCAAAACCCTAAAGGAAGACAAGCAAAATCCAAAGCACGCCTTAAGCAGTTTGCTGAACTCACCTCTGAGAAGTATCAAGCACGCAATGAAACCAATGAGATCTTTATTCCACCGGGGCCTCGTTTAGGTGACTTAGTTATTGAAATAACCAATCTAAAGAAAGCGTTTGGTGAAAAATTACTCATTGATTCACTTAGTTTACAAATTCCGCCGGGAGGAATTGTTGGTATTATTGGCCCTAATGGAGCTGGAAAAACAACATTATTTAGAATGATAAATGGTACCGAAACTCCCGATGCTGGAAATATCCGCCTAGGTGAGAGCGTACAGATCGCTAGCGTTGATCAATCTCGAGACAGTCTGGATGATAATAAAACTATCTGGGAAGAAATATCAGACGCCCAAGATATTATTACAGTCGGCAAATATGAAACTCCTTCACGTGCTTACGTAGGTCGATTCAACTTTCGTGGCGGCGACCAACAAAAGAAAATTGGCTTACTCTCTGGAGGCGAAAGAAACCGAGTCCATCTAGCGAAAATGCTCAAATCTGGTGGTAATTTATTACTTCTCGATGAGCCTACTAATGATTTAGATATTGAAACATTACGAGCGCTCGAAATTGCATTATTAGAATTTCCTGGTTCTGCCATAGTCATCTCTCATGATCGATGGTTCCTTGATCGTATCGCTACTCACATCCTAGCTTTCGAAGGTGACAGTGAAGTCACTTGGTTTAATGGAAACTTCAGTGAATACGAAGAGGATCGTAAAAAACGATTGGGTAATGACGCTAATCAACCTCATCGGATAAAATACAAGCGCCTGTAAGGCAATACGATTATGTTATTATTAAAATCTAGTGAGTTAACCTCAAAAAGGTAATGTTATGTTTCATCAGTTCAAAATAGAAAGCTATCTCACCAAGCATGAAAAAAATGTCGCTTATAATTATTCTGAGAGTGGAGTCCATCCACTCAAACTGGGAGATTTTCTTGAGCTGGCTGGAAAAGATATTAATGAATTAGCTGATATTGAAATGGATTACCCAAATGTTCGTGGCAAAATTGAACTAAGAGAGAAAATTGCCGCCCTTTATCCAAATGCTAAAATAAGCAATATTCTCACAACGGTTGGTGCCTCAGAAGCTAATTATCTAACCGCCGAAACTTTACTAAAACCAGGTGATGAAATGGTTGCATTGCAACCAGCCTATCTCCAGTTACCCGGTAATGCATTGAATAATGGCATCACATTGAAAACAGTAGAGCTGATAGAAGATCAAGGTTGGGCACTAAATACCGAACAATTAATGGCAACAGTCAACGCCTCAACTAAAATTATTAGCGTAATAAACCCACATAATCCAACCGGTCATATTCTCGAACAGGCTGAAATGGATGCCATAATTGAAGCGGCTTCAAAAGTAGGTGCTTGGATTGTGGCAGACGAAGTCTATGCTGGCACAGAACGAGGAGACACTAAACCTACGCGTTCTTTTTGGGGTCAATATGATCGTGTGATAGCGATAAATAGTATGAGTAAAGCTTATGGTATGCCCGGTCTTAGGATTGGATGGATTGTAGCGCCCGAAGAATTAATTCCAGAATTTCAACTCCGTCATGAATACACCACAATCAGCTCAACCATGCTTGGTAATGAACTTGCAAATATTGCATTAGATCCAGAAGTAAGACCAAAACTCACTCAACGAGCACGTGAATTAATTAACTTTGGCTTCGATACTCTCACCGACATGCTTTCGGTGCATGGTGACACCTATAAAGTTGTTCCACCTCAAGCTTCAGCCATGTGCATAGTTCGTTATGACCTGCCGATTAACTCGCTCGATTTTGTGGATCGTCTGGTTCATGAAAAGAGCACCTTAGTCGTTCCAGGCACTTGTTTTGGCTTGGATCAACACTTTCGATGCAGTTCAGCTCTTCCAGAAACTTATCTCAGAGAGGGTCTACACAACATCAATGAATTGGTCTCTGAAATTAAAGGCTAATCAAGATAACGCCGGGCATTTTGGAACATACGAAACCACGGCCCATTATCACCCCAATGATCTGGGTGCCAAGAATTTTGTATCGTACGTGCCACCCGTTCTGGGTGAGGCATAATAATAGTCGCGCGACCATCAGGTGTGGTTAAGCCACATATTCCCTCAGTGGAACCGTTCGGATTATCTGGATAACGTTGCGCAATATTCCCATAATTATCTATGTATCTTAAGGCGACTTCAGCTTGGGCTCGCTGCTGCATATGCTCACTAGCAAATACCGCTCGACCTTCCCCATGAGAGGTAGCAATTGGTATATGTGAGCCCGCCATATCAGTCAAAAATATCGATGGGCTTGGCATGATTTTCACTAAACTGAATCTGGCCTCGAATTGCTCAGATTTATTGGTTTTAAATTGAGGCCAATGTTGTCCACCAGGAATTAATTCTTGTAGATGAGATAACATCTGACAGCCATTACAAACTCCTAATGAAAAACTATCCTGGCGAGCAAAGAATGCTGCAAATTGATCTCGTAATAGGGAGCTATATAGAATGGATTTAGCCCAACCACCACCAGCACCCAAAACATCACCATAAGAAAATCCACCACAAGCAACCAAACCTTGGTAATGCTCAAGACTATCTTGCCGGTTAAGTAGGTCACTCATATGGACATCCACCGCTTCAAAACCGGCGCGCATAAATACCGCTGCCATTTCATATTGGCTATTCACGCCTTGCTCTCGAAGAATGGCAACCTTGGGTCTTGTCGTAGCGATTGTGAAAGGAGTTTTTGCATCAGGTAGATCAAAAGATAATGACGCCTTCATTCCTGGATCCTCAGCATCAAGAATGCGGTCATACTCTTCTAGTGCTGTGTCTGGGTTATCTCGCAATGATTGAATATGATAGGACGTTTCAGACCATATTCTTTGTAATTGAACACGTCCAGATCGATAGATTATTTCATCATCATTATAGACAGTGAGTTGTTCATCAGCAGATACTTCACCAATATCAACCCAATGCATTTGTTGTGATTCCAATACATCTTTAACAGCCGCTATTTGGCTCTCAGCAACTTGAATCACCCCACCGAGTTCTTCATTAAATAAATAACGAATAACTTTCTCAGCTGAGCCTGAAAGACGCAATGACGCCCCTAAGTGTCCAGCAAACATCATTTCTGAAATCGTCGTTAATAGCCCTCCATCAGATCGATCATGGTAAGCCAGAACAAGATTCCGTTTTAATAATACTTGTATCACATCAAAAAAGGATTTCAAGCTAGCAGGGACATCGATATCGGGTGCAAAGCCACCCGCAAGATTGTATACCTGAGCCAATACTGAGCCACCTAATCGTTCCTTACCTTGCCCCAAATCAAGCAATAAAAGCCTCGACGGCTCGTCGATACGTTTCAAGTCTGGCGTAAAATGATTCCGCACCGCGTTCACCGGGGCAAAGGCAGAGATAATTAATGATACTGGGGCAACCACACGATATTCATTACCATCTTCTTGCCATCGCGTTTGCATGGAGAGGGAATCTTTTCCAACTGGTATGGCAATCCCCAAATCTCGACATAAATCAACGCTAATAGCCTTAACGGTATCAAATAACTTTGCATCTTCACCAGGATGACCGGCTGCGGCCATCCAATTAGCCGATAATTTTATATTGCCCAGGGCACCGATTGAGGCAGCTGCTATATTGGTAATTGCTTCCCCTACGGCCATCCTGCCTGATGCAGGCGCATTGATAACAGCCAATGGAGAACGTTCGCCCATAGCCATAGCTTCGCCGGTAACACTCTCAAAACCACTCGCCGTAATAGCCACATCACTAACCGGAATCTGCCAGGGTCCAACCAATTGATCACGGACACTGAGACCGCCCACAGTTCGATCACCGATATGTATTAAAAAAGATTTGTCTGCGACAGCAGGAAACCTTAGCACTCGCTCAATAACATCTTCGAGCTGCAAGCCGCTGAGATCCAATGATTTTGTCTCGTAGCTGACACGCGTTACCTCACGTTTCATCTTGGGCGGTTTTCCGAGTAATACCTCCATTGGGATATCCACGGGATTGTTTTGAAAATGACGATCCGTCACCGTCAATTTTTTACTGTCATTCAGATTACCTACCAGAGAGTAAGGACAACGTTCACGCTCGCAAATCCCAATAAATTCAGCCCGGCGTGCTGGCTCAATAACCAAGACATAGCGTTCTTGTGCCTCATTACACCAAATAGCCATCGGTGACATACCTGGCTCTGCATTGTCAACTTCTCTTAATTCTAATAGTGCGCCATGCTTACTGTGATCCACGGCCTCAGGAAGGGCATTTGATAAACCACCAGCACCAACATCATGAATCAATAATATAGGGTTATCATGCCCCATCGCGGTACAGCGATCGATTACCTCTTGGGCTCGCCTTTCAATCTCTGGATTGCCTCGTTGCACCGAAGCAAAATCTAGATCTTCACTACTGGAACCACTGGCTAAACTGGAAGCTGCTCCGCCACCTAAGCCAATTAACATTGCTGGTCCACCAATAACAATAATCTCGGCATCACTGGGTATATCAATTTTACAAGCGTGCTCTTCTCGCACATTACCAACCCCGCCAGCAATCATGATCGGTTTGTGATAACCGCGAATCTCATTCTTTGGTAATTCAGGCAAGCTACTCTCATAGGTTCGAAAATATCCTAATAAATTAGGTCGGCCAAACTCATTATTAAAGGCAGCACCACCCAATGGACCGTCCGTCATAATTTCTAATGGCGTGGCCATACGTTCCGAATGACCAAAATCTTGCTCCCAAGGTTGAGAATAACCAGGAATTCTTAAATGAGATACCGTGAACCCTGTTAAGCCAGCTTTCGGTTTTGCTCCTAATCCAGTTGCTCCTTCATCACGTATCTCACCACCAGAACCAGTAGCTGCACCAGCAAAAGGTGAAATAGCCGTGGGATGATTATGCGTCTCTACTTTCATGACGATATGGATTGGTTCTGAAGATAAAATGTATTCTCGATTTGGTAATGAGGCTAATAGTCGTTCAGCTTTAAAACCTTCGATGACAGCAGCATTATCGGTATATGCAGAAATAACACCACCTGGGTTTGCTTCAGTGGTGCTCTTAATCATGGCAAATAATTTCTCTGAACGAACCTCTCCATCAATGACCCAATCAGCATTAAAAATCTTATGGCGACAATGCTCTGAATTAGCTTGTGCAAACATCATTAATTCAGCATCAGTCGGATTTCTTGCCATCACCCGATAATGCTCACAAAGATAATCGATCTCATCATCTGACAAAGCCAGACCAAGTTGATGATTGGCCTGCTCGATAGCGGATTTCCCCTCCACTATTAAATTAATCTCAGTTAATGGTTGGGGTGTATGCTCAGAAAATAATGACGCTAATGTCATATCTGCATGAAGTATGCTTTCTGTCATCCTGTCATGCAAAATTCGCTCAATCTCTTTAATTTGATCGATAGACATTGTCTCGGGTGCTTCATAAGCAAAACACACACCACGCTCTAAACGAGTAACCATTGTTATACCACAGGCATGAGTAATATCGGTGGCCTTGCTTGACCAAGAAGAAATAGTACCAATTCTGGGAACTACGGTTACTTGTTTAGATTGGTTGATTAGATTTATGACTGGTTCGTTGGAGAGTAATAATGCTGTCAAACGGCTCATACTTTCTTCATCGATCTTACTATTGAGCTGAGCATAATAGCGGTAAGCGACATCAATAATCGTAATATCAGGATCAATATTACGCAGAGTTTGGTTGAGCTTCTTAATACGAAAATCAGATAGAGCTCGCTGCCCCTTGATGCATATCACCTCAAGCGATACCTTTTCATGTGATTGTGCCGCTATTGTAGCCAAGCTATTAGCATCCTATTATGCAACATACATCTCGCTGTTTATTAAGCGTATGAAATACGATTTACTGTTACTTAGAGTTTCCACCTGGTGTATACATTGGTATTGGAAATTGAGCCACATTCCCTCCCTCGAGTTGAGAGATTTTACTGATGCCTTCTTTTTCGACCTCATCAATTCGGATGATTGAATGCATTGGCAAATGAGTGCGTTTCACACCCTCAAATTCTGTTTTTATCTTCTCTTCTGAGGGATCAACGACAATCGAGCTGCGTTTACCAAAAACCAATTCTTCAATTTCAATAAATCCAAATAACATGCCTTGGTCGACACTGTTAGCATAGATTTCATAAACCTGACCTTGGCTCATAAAAGAAATTCTATATAATATTTTTTTTGCCATAATTACTCAAACTATCCATTTCAAAAACTAAATACGAAAGTATTAGTCAGTAAGTTTAACCATAATTTAAAACAGATACTCAAATTATAAATAAATTTTTTCAAATATATTTTACTCAAGCCATCAATGAATCCTCAATACAATATAAATCTCTTACATCATTCACGATTCATACGATTAAGAATTAAACTCTCTATTACACTGGGGTCAGCTAAAGTCGACACATCACCCAAATCCGCATAATCATCTGCCGCTACTTTGCGCAAAATACGTCGCATAATCTTACCAGAGCGAGTTTTTGGCAGCTCTGGAGACCACTGTAAAAGGTCTGGACTTGCAATTGGACCAATTTCTTTCCTGACCCATTGACGAAGTTCTTGACGCAGTTCCTCAGAAGATTCAACACCTTGCATTAAAGTAACATAAGCATAAATACCTTGTCCTTTGATGGCGTGTGGATAACCAACCACTGCAGCTTCAGCTACCTGAGGATGTGCAACCAAGGCACTCTCCACTTCCGCGGTACCCATCCTATGTCCAGATACATTTAAGACGTCATCCACTCTGCCCGTAATCCAGTAATCTCCATCTGCATCACGTCGAGCACCATCACCCGTCATATAACAATTCTCATAAGCAGAGAAGTAAGTTTCAACAAAACGTTCATGATCACCATAAACAGTTCGCATCTGTCCTGGCCAGCTGTCCAAAATGACTAAATTCCCTTCTGCCACACCATTAAGAATTTCGCCTTCAGCATCCAAAATAGCAGGCTGAATTCCAAATAAAGGTTTTGTAGCTGAACCCGGTTTAAGTTCGGTGACCCCAGGAAGTGGGCTGATCAAAATACCACCGGTTTCAGTCTGCCACCAAGTATCAACTATCGGGCAACGACTCTCACCAACGACATGATAATACCACTCCCATGCTTCAGGATTAATTGGTTCGCCGACACTCCCAAGTATCCTTAATGATTGCCTCGAAGTTTGTTTGACGGGGGCATCACCTTCACGCATAAGTGCACGAATTGCGGTCGGTGCTGTATAGCAGATATTAACTTGATGTTTGTCACAAACCTCCCAGAATCGAGCGGCACTTGGGTAATTGGGCACACCTTCAAACATTAAGGTGATCGCCCCATTGGCAAGTGGTCCATAAACAATATAAGTGTGCCCTGTGACCCATCCCACATCGGCTGTACACCAAAAAACGTCACCTGGATGATAATCAAATACGTACTCATGAGTCAGCGAGGCATATACCATATAGCCTCCAGTGGTATGCAAGACGCCTTTTGGTTTTCCGGTAGAACCCGAAGTGTATAAAATAAATAATGGGTCCTCCGCAGCCATTTCTTCGCAAGGACAGAATGCATCAACACTCTCAGCTGCTTCATGTAACCAAACATCATGTGTGTTATCCCAAGAAATGTCTGCGTTAGTATTTTTAATCACTAACACTTTCTTTAAAGTAGTCACTAATGGATTCGCCCAAGCCGCATCGACGTTTTCTTTTAAAGGAATCGCTTTTGCACCGCGCAATCCCTCATCTGCGGTAATCACAATATTCGAGGCGCAATCGCTAATTCTTCCCGCCAATGCTTCTGGAGAGAAACCCCCAAATACCACGCTATGCACTGCCCCGATCCTTGCACAAGCCAGCATCGCCACTGCTGCCTCTGGGATCATTGGCATATATAAAGTGATACGATCGCCACGTTTAGCGCCTAGGGATTTAAGGACATTCGCAAAAATAGATACTTGCTGATGCAACTCACCATAAGTAATGGCTGCCTGAGTATTTGGATCATCCCCTTCCCAGAGGATAGCTGTATCATCGTTCTTTTCTGGTAAATGACGATCGACGCAGTTATAGCATGCATTCAATGTGCCATCAGCAAACCAACGTATATGCACATCATCACTAGCAAAAGACACATCCTTAATTTCAGTAAAAGGTTTCATCCAGTCAATACGTTGAGCTTGCTCTGCCCAAAAAGTTTCATTGTCTTCGATGGAGCGCTGATACATTGCCTCATAACTAGATTGATTGAGATGCGTTTTATGAGCAGTGGAGGCTGTCACGGCATATTTTTTTGTCATCGTTGATTGCATCCCAAGAATTATTATTTCATTATTAGATGAGTATTCTGCAATTAAATTTATTGCTAAGCTAGGGCTATCTAGTTAAAAAATAAAATTAGGATAAGGAGATTCATAGCATGGCCATCTCAAGAAGATCATTTACCAAGGTCAGTCTTGGCGCTGGCGCCTTACTGGCAATTAATCCCAGCTATAGCGCTTCAGAAGCTCAACTCATTCAGCGTTTAATTCCATCTTCTGGTGAGACCATACCAGTCATTGGTGTTGGCACTAATCGTTTTGGTGTAGGCAACGATCAAAATGCAAGGAAAATCCTCAAATCTACGTTAAAAAAATTCCATGAACTGGGTGGCACTATTATTGACACTGCACCAAGCTATGGCACCTCTGAAATTGTATTAGGTGAATTAATTGCTGATCTTGAATTACAAAAAGATTTATTTCTAGCCAGTAAGGTGGATAGCAAGAACCTTTCTGATAACAAAGTAGGTTACTCACGCTCCATGCAGCGTTTCAATACTCAGCAATTTGATCTTATGCAAGTACATAATTTTAAGGATTGGCAGAATTCACTGGCATTACTTAAGGATAAAAAAGCGGCCGGTGAAATACGTTATCTGGGCATGACCACTCACATGCCTAGTCAATATGAGTTAATGGAGCAAGCCATAAAACAACAGGAACTTGATTTTATTCAAGTTAATCTCTCGCTGGCCAATCAAAGAATCTCTGGTGAGCGATTGATCCCGATAGCGGCAGATCATGGAGTGGCCGTATTAGTGAATCGGCCCTTTGGTGGTGGTGGGGTTTTCTCTAAACTTGCAAAAATATCATTACCCAGCTGGGCCGCTGAGTTTGATTGCGAGAGTTGGGGTCAGTTTCTCTTGAAATATGTTCTTTCACAACCCGGAGTAACTGCCACTATTCCCGGCATGACTAAGGTCAGGCATGTGGTCGATAATATTAAAGGCGGTATCGGGATGATGCCAAGTGCGGCATTGCGTAAACGCCAAGAAAAGCTCTTTGACGATTTATAAGCAGGTTAGAGGTAACCGTTGTCCTTTAGTAACGCACTTAAATCACCGCCCGCATAAAGTAAACCTCTTATACCACCCTCTTTAGCGGCTTCGAGGTCAGTTGACTTATCTCCCACCAGTACACTTTTACTGATTTCAACCGGCCAACTGGATAGTATATCTTTTATCATTCCTGGTTTTGGTTTACGACATTCACATTCAATTTGATACTCGACAAGCAGTGCATCACGATGATGAGGACAATAACGAATAGCATCAATATGGGCGCCATATTGTTTTAACTCTGCCTGCATATGAGTATGAATGATATGGACATCTTGCTCGGTATAATAACCACGACCCACTCCAGATTGATTGGTCACGACAAAGACAAAATAATCCAATTCATTACACCGTTTAATGGCATCAATTGCCCCCTCAATCCATTGCCAATCGGCAATCTTATGCACGTAATCATGATCTTTATTTAACACACCATCGCGATCGAAAAAAATGGCTGGACGAGTAATTTGATTGGTTTGGTTTACTTGCGTCATACCTAGGTCAAATGATTTTCTGCTATCTCACATAAAGTGTGTCCAACAGCAATATGCATCTCCTGAATTCTAGGGGTGTGTGTTGAAGGAACACGAATTGCAATATCTGCCAGAGCACTGGCATCACTGACTTTCTGACCAGTTAATGCAATGGTCTTGACCTGATATTCTTTTGCGGTATGAAATGCTTTAATCACATTTGGGCTGTTGCCACTGGTGGAGATTCCTACCAGAACATCACCAGCCTTAGCCAGCCCCGCCAATTGTCGCGAAAAAACTTCAACGTAACCATAATCATTGGCAATCGCCGTTACGGCAGAGGCATTGGTAGTTAAAGCGATGGCTGGTAACGCTTGACGCTCTTTTAAAAAACGACCTAAAAATTCAGCTTCGAGGTGCTGGGCATCGCCCGCCGAACCGCCATTACCACAAAAAAATATCTTACCGCCTTGTTGCAAGCACTTGGTAATAATATCAGCCGCTGCATCGACTTCTTCAGCGACCGTGACGATGGCCTTAAAACTATCAGCGGCATCCTGTAATAATTGTTGTGCTGAACTCATATCTTATCCTTCACCGACGTTACTTGAAATTAACCACCCTGAACTTGACAAGCTTCTGCTTGTCCACGCTTAGCGAATACCAAGTCATCAATCTTAACATAGCAAATAGCATTTAACTGCTTGTCCTTAAGGAGGCGTTGGCGAGATGTATCGGTATTTTCTGTCTCTGATTTTCTAAATAATTTAGTGACATTGAGAGCTTCGTAGTTAATTTTTTTACCTTTATTTTGTAATTCCGCAGCTTCACGATAAGGCTCACAGTCGAGACGTCGCACTCGACGAATGTTCTCATAGCCATACCATTCGTCCAGTCCCTTAACAGTAAAAAAGGCATAGCATAGCTCAGCGTCACCCATATAATGAATCTCACTAACATTAGATTGCATATTCATAGTTTTATTTGCAGCGGTTGCAGCGCAGCCACTTAAGCTTAGGTAAAGTAAGCACCAACCCATTCGTTGTAACATAATTTTATTTCTCAAAGCTGTGATTCTCTTCATTTATCTATTGTAGCTTTTTATCCGCAATTTATTCAAAAAAAACGGTTTTTAAGGGAAATAACGTATTTTCCTCAAATCACCCTAATTAATTGAAATATATGATAATTACAAAAGAAACTAAACACCTATATAACAATAAAACACTGCATTTTTATTGATTCTGAGGTAATCTTGCCTCGTTTTTAGAGTGTTTTGCAAATTGGGTCACTAAACAATGGCGCGAAAAACGATAAAAAAAGAACGCGATTATATCGCGAATATCTCTGACTGGTTTCACAGTAGAAATCAACCCCTCCGGCTTTTAAGCTATCCCATTATATTGGGCTTAGTTGGTACCTGCTCCTCCTCGCCCAATCTGCTTGAACAAGTTATAGAACGTGGTGAGCTGCATGTCATTACAATCGATAGCCCGACCACGTTCTACCAAGATGATAATGGCATGGTCGGTCCTGAATACGATCTGGTAGCAGGATTCGCTGAGAGTCTAGACGTCACATTGGTGATTAAAACGGTGAATAAAATCGCCGATATCCAGCCGGCACTTGATGCCGGACAAGGTCATTTGGCTGCAGCAGGATTAACACCCACCCAGAACTGGCAAGAACAGATGCATTTTGGTTATCCGTATGCCAGTGTTGATACTCATCTGATCTATAAGCGTGGCACGATTAAACCGCAATCATTAACAGAGGTAATGGGCAGGGCCATCGAAATAACCACGGAAAGTGATCATCAGGAAACTCTGAATGTGCTGCAAAAAGACTATCCTAATTTAACCTGGTCAATGAATACCGAGATCGGTGTGCATGATCTTTTGAGTAAGGTTAATCGTGAAGAAATTGATTTCACGATCGCTGATAGCAATGAATTTGCATTACAACGCCGCACGCAACCTGAATTAAGAATTGCCATGAACTTAAAAAAGAACAATAAATTGGCTTGGGCTTATCGACAAGATGACTCGCGCAGACTGATGGAACATGCTGATAATTATCTAATCGAGGCTGAACGTGAAGGACTCTTAGCTCAGATTAATGAACGTTATTATGGGCATGCTGAATCACTTGATTATGTCGATACGCGCACTTTTATTGAGCACATCGAATCGCGCCTTCCTGATTTTCGCGAAATGTTCGTTGAGGCGGGTAACCAACAAGATGTTGATTGGCGTTTATTGGCGGCGATCGGTTATCAAGAATCCCATTGGCAACCACGCGCCATATCCAGTACAGGAGTGCGTGGCATTATGATGCTGACTCGTATTACTGCAAAAGAACTCAATATCGATAATCGCTTAGATCCGGCTAATAGTATCCATGGGGGTGCGGAATATTTTATGAAGCAATGGGAACGCCTCCCAGAGGAGATACCGGAACCAGATCGAAGTTGGTTTGCCTTAGCCGCTTATAATGTGGGCTTTAGTCACCTTAAAGATGCTTGGCAGATCACGCAATGGCAAGGCAATGATCCAACTCAATGGGCGAATGTCAGTAAATCCTTACCCTTATTAGCTAATAAGCTTTGGTATCCTCATTTAAGTCACGGTTATGCGAGGGGCTGGGAACCGGTTATCTATGTCAACAATATCCGCAGTTACTACGATATCTTGACTAACTTAATTGAAATTGAGTCAGTCCCAAAAATGGCGCTCAATAAACCACTTAATCTCAGCGACGCGCCGTAAAAAAATCCGTTAATAACTTGGCACATTCCGCTGCCATGAGACCCCCTTTAACCTCAAAAGCATGATTGAGTTGCGGGTGAGCAGACAGATCCATGACGCCGCCAACGGCACCTGACTTGGGATCACTGGCGGCAAATACCAAGCGTTCTATGCGGGCTTGAATCATCGCCCCCACACACATCAGGCATGGCTCAAGCGTCACATACAAAGTGCTGTTTAAAAGCCGATGATTGCGTTGCATGGTAGCTGCTTGGCGTAACACCAAGACCTCAGCATGGGCGGCGGGATCAAAATTCATGATGGTGCGATTATGGTCTTGAGCTATGACTTTATTATCTATAGCGAGTATCGCCCCAACAGGCACTTCATTAGAGTCTGCAGCTAACCGAGCTTGCTCGAGTGCCAGTTGCATACAATCATGATCCTGCGCCGAAAAATTACTCACTGCATTTACTGATGCGATGAATCTTGATCGATTTTTGATGATTGTGTTTCAGCAGGTTTGGCTTGTGCCTCGCGTGCCATCACATCAACGATGATACCGATCACCATATTGAATAAAATAAACCCATTTAGAATTAAGAAGCTAACAAAATAGATCCACATATATGGATATACTTCTAGGACATCACCCATGACTGCCGCCCAGTCATCGTAAGTGATTAATTGCAATAACACGAGCATGGCACTGCCCACATTTCCCCAGCGTGATGGATCAATATCATGGAATAGCATGGAGCCGATCGTGGCCCAAATATAAAAGAAGATAAACATCAAAAGTACTACAAAACCCACTCGTGGAATGGTTTTAACGAGCCCATCAACGATTCGTCGGAACTCAGGGACAATGGTAATCACTCGCAGTATCCTGACAATCCTCAAGAGTCTTGCTACAAAAACAGTTTCCGCTCCACCGACTGGAATAAGACTGATGGCAACGATGGTAAAATCAAAGATATTCCAGCCACTTTTAAAGAAATTATAAAAGGGTTTTTCCGACATCAAGCGAATCAATATTTCCACCAAGAAAAACACAGTAATCGCATAATCCAGGAAATTAAGGGTTATCTCGAAATCATCCGGTAGATCATAAGTAGTGACGCCCGCATAAAAAGCTGAGGCCAAAATCACCGCGATGACAATCGCATTAAAGATATTGCTGTTACGAATCTTTAGAAAAAAATCGACAAAGCTATTCAAGTTAATCTCCTTATTAGTCTGACAAATTATACTGAAATTATACTGTTTGTTAAGTTACCTTCAATCCAACAGATAAATTCCCTCGGCGATATAGAAATCATTCGCACCCGCATCACTGGTCCCGCCACTTTTATGTAAACTAACATTAATTCTTCCACCCGTCTCATCGACACTGCTACCCCCATATAGGGCACCCGCGATGGCTGCCCCTCCAGACCAACCATTTTGTATAGTGGTGGTTGAAGTGCCGGTATACGTATTCGCGTTATTGCTGTTGAGACTGACATTAAATGAGGTGAATCCCGCATTCGCAACGATCGGATTCTTATCATCAAAATTCGTCACCGCAATAGTCCCGGTATAGGCACTCGAGCCCCAATTAAAAGTCGCCGCTACATCGGCGGTGGTGGTGTATTTATGCACATCATAATTGGTACCCGTTTGGTTATGACGATAAGCAGCTTTCACAATGGCCGCGCCACTCATGCTGGCCGATCCCGAGGTTGGAATCTCATTGGCCGCCACTAACTCACCGGCCACCCAAGTCCCTAGATGCACAGCCCCAGTCTGGGTGCCGCTGTTGGGTGAGACATCCACCGCCCCCATCGCCCAAAAACCCCAGGTCGCATACTCAGCATTTGGCATCGGATCGTTGCCATTGGTGTGGAACAGGTCGTTATCTCCTTGATCTAAGGTGTTGTAACTCACCATCACTCCGGCCAGATTATTGGCCCCACCTGATGAACCGTCGATCTGTGCCCCATCATCCTTAAGTTCAGCGGCAAATATTTCATTAGAGATGTAGGCAGATTTAGCGGCGGTATTATCCACATCGCCAAAATTCAAAGCCAGTGCGCCCGTATCCACCGTATCCCACGTATTGGTGTAGTTATTACTGGGCAGCGTTGAGACAACCAGCGGCGCTGCCACCTGGACATCGTCATTGGTGGCGTCGAAATTAATCGAGGCGAGCGTGCTGCCCGATCTGACAGAGGCGAGCTGGTCGTTACCGGTTCCAGAACTATTAAACTCCATAATTCCAGTAAAAAATCCGTTATAAGTTGTAGCAGTGGAACTGTAAAAATCAGTGGATCTGAAATCGGAGATGGATTTGTAATCTTGATTGGTGTCAGTAGAGCCCGTGCCTTCGGTGGCACCGGTGACAGCTAAATAACCACCATTAGCTGAGATATCAATATAGTTGATCGCGCGCTCTGATCCGGAAATTTGCCCATCATTATGAGTTTGTACGTTATCTCCTCCATACAATAAGTATATTTGCGTTGAAATGTCCGCGGCATATGCATCTAACTGAAAGTTACTTGATGTAAAATTGAGGCTTTGATTGTAAGCTCTGTACGTTTCGCCGATTTTATAATTGGTCACCCACTGCACCGGGTCACGAATAAACATGCTGATCTCGGCATCACTTTGTACTTCATCTGCTTTTAAAGTGGTGGCAACAAATGTGTATACACGACCATCCAATTCATTATTACTGTCACGTTTAGTGCCAATATAGATATTCCCTCCATTGCCATTGCTACTAATTCCATAGTTTGAATTACTCCAAGACCCAGGCACATCGGAGACTGCACCCGTGGATAGGTTGACTTGCTTGATGCTAAAGCGAGAATAATAAGCCCACATGTTGTGACTGGAAACACCCGTTGTGCCGCCATCATAACCCACATAAAAGCCGTAATCGGTCCCCATGCTAAGGGTATCTGAACCAGTAAATTCTAAGCGATTGTAGGCATCACCAAACTGGA
>Ga0308016_10000589_pt1 | contig 18405 bp, 22 predicted proteins | sample Neamet233_FD_203129 | JGI IMG/M metagenome (GOLD analysis project Ga0308016, IMG submission 203129) | Marine microbial communities from water near the shore, Antarctic Ocean - #233 | ecosystem: Environmental > Aquatic > Marine > Unclassified | place: Southern Ocean | collected 2014-07-28
TCTTAGACCTATCGCCATACCCATAGTAAGGGCAAGTGTCATGCATAATCCTGGTGTTATTGAGATAATAAAAAAAACAGGAATAAAGAAAATAAGAAGAGTAAAATCAAAGAACATATGGCTATGTTTTTAAATATCTTAGAGCAATAAAGCTATAAAAAAATTGTTGTTTTAATTAATATTTCAATTAGGTTACGATATTGATCACTCACTTAATACACTGGAGAGGTGGCTGAGTGGTCGAAAGCACTAGTCTTGAAAACTAGCAACGGGGTGACTCGTTCGTGGGTTCGAATCCCACCCTCTCCGCCATTTATTTTAAGACTTTAAATATAGAAGGATTTATTATGTTATCAGTTGTCGTTACCGGATCATCTACAGGTATTGGTTACCAAACATCCAAAACATTAATTAAGAATGGTTATCGTGTCTTTGGTTCAGTACGTAACAATGAAGATGCGACAAGAATTTCTAATGAGCTGGGCAGTAACTTTATTCCCTTAATTTTTGATGTGACAAATGAAGTCGAGGTAAAGGCTTCGGTAAAAAAAGTTGATGACTTGCTTGAAAACCAAACTTTAGCAGGTTTAATTAATAATGCAGGTATTGCAGTTTTTGGAACTGTGCAAAATTTAACTGCAGATGAATTTAAACATCAGTTTGATGTTAATTTGTTGGGAGTTTTTCACTGTACTCAAGCTTTTATGGACTTGCTTGGTGCCGATAAAAGTCGAATTGGCAAACCTGGCAAGATTATAAATATTAGTTCAGTTTCAGGTGAAATAGGTATGCCGTTTATGGCTGCTTATAACATGAGTAAATTTGGTCTCGAGGGTTTTTCAGAGGCATTACGTAGAGAGTTAATGTTATTCGGTATTGATGTTGTCGTTATTGCACCAGGTCCAGTTAAAACTCCGATTTGGTCAAAAGTGGATAAAGTTGGAATGATTAAGCGTTATGATAATACAGCTTTTCGAAAAATTTCTTCAAAAATGGTTCGTCTAGCAAGTGCTCTTGAAAAAACTGGAGTATCTCCAGAGGTGATAGCGGATCGTGTGATGTCGGTGCTCACAAAAAATAATAACAAGCCAAGATACCGTATTGATTCACAGCGTTTTCAAAATATTCTACTAACATTACTACCAAAACGAATGGCTGATAAAATGATAGCCAAACAAATGGGACTTAATAAAAAATAAAGATATTTTATATTATACTTTCATCAAAATTTAAAAAAACAATTTTTTTTGTAAGTATATTTATTAACTTATTTTTTATTATTTTTATTAGTCCAAACATCGTACATAAAAAAAATGGATAAAATTATTAATCCTATATACATCAAATAATATAATGATGGCTTGGATGTTTCTAAAAATGCATAAGAGAAGAAAAAAACTACTACAGACGAAATACTAATAGGTATCCAGATATTGTATTTATTATTCATAATTATTAATCTCTAAGATTAACAAACTGGACAGGCATTTCTAAACTAATACCGTTAACAATATCCATAGTTTTTTGAAGATCATCTCTTTTGGCGCCACTAACTCTTAGTTCATTGCCTTGTATCTTAACTTGAACTTTCATTTTCGAAGACTTAACTTCAGCAATGATCTTTTTTGAAGCCGCTTGATCAATTCCTTCTAATAATTCATAAGTTTGTCTAATGGTATTACCGGAAGCTTTTTCAGTATTTTTTAAACTTAATACAGTTGGATCAATATTTCGTTTTACAAAATGACCAATCAAAATTTCATTAACCTGCTTGGCTTTTAATTCATCTTCAGTTTCTAAAACAATAGATTTTTCTTTTAAGTCTAAGTTAGATTTTGAACCCTTAAAATCATAGCGCTGAGTAATTTCTTTCATAGAGTTTGCAACAGCGTTACTTACTTCCTGCATATCAATTTTACTTACAATATCAAATGTTGGCATATTATTTAACTATTCCATTTTTTAAAAAATTATCTACTTGATCTTTACTATAACCAATATTAATCAATATTTCATTATTATCCTGACCTATTTCTGGAGCAGGTTTCGGTATAGAAGTTTTAGTCTCACTAAATCTTGGAGCTGGAGACGGCTGAATTATACCATCTAAATTAATAAAGCTCTCTCGTGCAACCATATGTGGATGCTTTTGAGCTTCAGTTAAAGATAAAATGGGCGAATAACATGCATCACTTCCTTCAAATACAATATTCCACTCATCTTGTGTTTTTGTTTTAAATACTTCTGATAATTTTTTTGTTAATTCAGGCCAATCCACTTTACTCATTTGTTTATTAAATTGAGCGTCATTGATATTTAACTTTTCTAAAAGAATTTTATAAAATTTAGATTCTAGTGACCCAATCGAAATAAATTTATTATCTTTGGTTTCATAAGTGTTATAAAAATGTGCGCCACCATCAAATAGATTGCTTTCTCTATTTTCTAGATCCCACATTCCAGATTGTGAAAGTAAACTAAATATAGTCATCAAACTAGAGACACCATCTATCATAGCGGCATCAACAACTTGACCTTTTTGTGTTTTTTGAACAGATAAGAGTCCGCTACAAATACCTAGGACTAAGAACATGGTGCCACCCCCATAGTCACCAACAAGATTTAATGGTATTGTAGGCTTATTCTCTTTACTACCTATTGCATTAAGCGCACCGACAAGGGATATATAGTTTATATCGTGTCCTGCAGTTTTAGCTAAAGGACCCTCTTGTCCCCAGCCAGTAATTCTACCAAAAATTAATTTTGGATTTTTTTTCAAACATTCTTCGGGACCAATTCCTAATTTTTCCATAACTCCTGGTCTAAAGCCTTCAATCAGAGCATCAGCATCACTCAATAAATTAAAAAATATTTCTCTGCCTTTGTCAGTTTTTAAATTCAGCCTTATAGATTTTTTATTTCTACCAGTAATATCTAAATTGGCAGGTGGACTCGGCATATCTGTTTCAAACCTATCAATCCTAATAACTTCAGCACCTAAGTCTGCAAGAAGCATCCCAGCTAGTGGCCCAGGTCCAATACCTGAAACTTCAATAATTTTATATCCTTCTAGTGGGCCCATATATTTAAAGATCAGCAATCTCTTTAACTAAATTAATTATTCTTTCGATATTATGTTCCTTACGAGGAATATCAAACATATATATTAAACTTTGATCTGGACGTAACTTAACATTCTTATGATTTGACTGTATTAAGCTAACTAGGGCATCCGGGTTATTAAATTTATTGCCTTTGAACTTTATAGAACCACCTTTTTGCCCTAATTCTACTTTTTCAATATTAGCTTTTTTACATAAAGATCTTAGCTCTGTAACCATGAATAAATTATCAACCTCTTTTGGCAAGTTTCCAAAAGTTGTAATCATTTCATCTTTAATATCTTTAATTTTATCTTTATCGTTTAAATACGCTAACTTACGGTAGAAACTTAATCTAGTATTTAAACTTCCTATATAATTGGTTGGTATTAACACTCCAATACCAAGGTTGATTTGAGGTGACCACTCTGATTGATGGCTGTCACCATCATTTTGTAATTCTTGAATTTTTTCTTTCAACAAACGGTGGTAAAGTTCAAGGCCTATTTCTTTTATATGACCTGATTGATCGTCACCAAGAATATTGCCAGATCCTCTTATATCTAAATCATGGCTAGCTAGATTAAAGCCTGAACCGAGACTATCTAACTTTTGTAATAATTTTAATCTTTGTTTAGCGCGATCTGTTAGACCGTCAAAATCTTTGATTGTGTAATAACAAAAGGCCTCAGTTTGAGATCGACCTATTCTACCCCGTAATTGGTATAGCTGAGATAATCCAAAATTATCTGAATTATGAATGATCATTGTATTGGTATTTCTTAAATCAAGGCCTGACTCAACAATAGTAGTACATAATAAAATAGAGAATTCATGATTGTAAAAATCAACCATAACGGATTCGAGTTTCTTTGCTGGCATTTGACCATGAGCAACTTTAAATGAAACATTTGGCATTTCATTTTTTAAAAAATCTTCAATTTCTTCAATCTGCTTAACTCTTGGACAAACATAATATAATTGCCCATTCCTATTAATTTCACTTTGAATTGCTTCTTTGATTATCTTCGTATCAAAGTTTAGTACCTTAGTTTTAATAGATTGCCTATTAACAGGAGCTGTTGAAATAATAGATAGTTCTCTTAATCCAACTAATGACATTTGCAATGTTCTGGGAATTGGAGTTGCAGTTAATGAAAGAATGTGAACATCAGTACGAAGAGTTTTAAGTTTTTCTTTTTGTTTAACACCAAAGTGTTGCTCTTCATCAATTATTAAAAGACCTAATTTTTTAAAATTAATTTTATCACTCAATATGGCATGAGTACCGATAAGGATATCAATTTCTCCATTGGAAACTTTTTCGATAGTCTCTTTAGCTTCAATTGGTGTTACTAATCTGGAAAGTTGTCCAATTTTAATTGGAGATTTAGAAAATCTTTTAGTAAGATTTTCATAATGCTGACGACACAATAAAGTTGTTGGAACTAAAATGGCAACTTGATGTCCACTTAAGGCAACTGTAAACGCCCCTCTAATTGCAACTTCAGTTTTACCATATCCAACGTCACCACATATAAGTCGATCCATTGGTATGCCTTTGGATAAATCCTCATGAATTTCAGCTATCGCCTTTATTTGATCCTCTGTTTCATCAAAAGGAAACTCAGCATTAAAATTAGAGTAATAAGGTTCTTGAATTAAAAATTTAGGCGCAGTTTCTAGGGATCTAGATGCTGCAGTTTTGATTAACTCTGCAGCCATTTCTTTTATCTTATTTTTTGCTACAGCTTTACGATATTGCCATTGTGTGGCTCCCAGTCTATCAAGAACAATATAGTCATTTTTTCCACCGTACTTACTAAGTAATTCAATATTTTCAACTGGAATGAATAACTTGTCATCATTTAAATAATGAATTTCAACACAGTCATGGTTAGAACCAAGTACTGGTATTGTTTGAAGACCTTTAAATCTACCGATCCCATGATCAACATGGACTATTAAATCATTTAAATCATAAGTACTTAAATCTGTTAAAAAACTATCGGCACTTATCTTTCTATTATTTTGATTGAATACGAATTCATTGAAAGAATATATAATTAGCCTCTTGATATCATCAATTGGTTTTTGATCAGATAGATTGAATGTTTGTAATTTTTCAATATCACTACCAAAAGTATCAATTCTGACTGGATTATCATAGCCACTAGGAAATATATCTATAACATCTCCTTTAACTGAAAATTCTCCAGGTTCTCTAATATTGCTAACTCTTATATAGCCGTTTTCACCTAAATAATTGATAGTTTCTTGATACTCAAAATTATCATCTTTATTAATAACAAGAGAAACCTCTTCTTTTTTAATTTGAGGTAAAGGCATTATTTTTTTATAGCTGTATCTTTTAATAAGTGAAATATTCTATTATCTATTTCAGACGGTAGTGATTCTTTGTCTAATAGACATTTATAAATTAAATCATCCTCACAATCTAATAGTATGCTAAACATCTCTAGTTCGTTTTCATCAAATAATGGTATATATTTAGTAGCAAAATTGCCTAAAAGCATATCCATTTCCTTGGTTCCACGATGCCCAGCGCGAAATGAAAGTTTTTTTCTATGTATTTCTATGTCATCCATAATTTTTAAAATATATTAACTTTATGCGTCCTAAAATCTTATATCCATTATTTGGCCCCTTAACTTCTATTAAAGGAATTGGACCAAAGAATGCATCTCTTTTAGAGTATCTTTGTGGCAATTACATTGTAAATTTACTAACGCATTCACCCGCTTCTTATATAGATAGGAGAAATAACCCGAAAATAAAGGATTTAAAAGAAGATTCTATAGTTACACTAACAATAACTGTAGAAAGCCATGCCCCATCTTTTAATAAAAGAATGCCATATAGAATTAATTGTTCTGATGAAACAGGGATTATTTCAGTAGTTTATTTTAACGCAAGAGCAATTTATATAAAAAAATTATTTCCTATAAATAGTAAAAAAGTTATCAGTGGTAAAGTTGAAGCTTACAATGATATTTATCAAATGGCTCATCCAAAATATGTAGTTAATTTAAACGAGCTAGAAAATATTAAACAAATAGAGTGCGTATACCCATTAACAGCCGGAATAACTTCTAGAATATTAAGAAAATCTATTGATTCAGCGCTAACAACTTGTGTAGATTTACCTGAATGGATACCAGAAGATATCATAAATAAAAATGGATGGTTAAGTTGGAAAAAATCATTAATAAATTTACATAAACCGAAAGAAATTTACACAAACATAATTGATAACAAGTATTTGAATAGACTTGCGTTTGATGAATTGTTTTCTCATCAGTTAAAATTAAGGTTAGTTCGAAATAAACTTACTTTAATTAAAGGAAATTCACTTAAACCTACAAATAAACTGATTAATGTACTTGAATCTAATTTAGATTTTAAGCTTACTATTGATCAAATAAAATCCATTAATGAAATTAGTCAGAATTTAAGTTCTGAAAATAAAATGCTTCGATTATTACAAGGAGATGTTGGTAGCGGTAAAACAATTGTGGCAATTTTTGCTTTGCTTCAAGTTGTTGAAAATAATAAACGTGGCATCCTGATGGCGCCTACTGAGTTACTAGCTCAACAACATTATGAAACTATAAAAAAATTCTTAAAAGATTTAAAGATATCAATATCACTTATTACTGGATCAGTTAAAAATAATAGAGATTACAAGGCCGATATTATAATTGGTACTCATGCGTTATTTCAAGAAGATGCATCTTTTACAGATGTTGGTTTGTTAATTATTGATGAGCAGCATAAATTTGGAGTCCATCAAAGAATTTTATTAAATGAAAAAGCTGGCAATGAATGCGATACTCTTTTGATGACTGCAACTCCAATTCCAAGAACTTTGGAGTTAGCTGCATATGGAGATATGGATATATCAAAATTAGTATCAATGCCTTTAAATCGGAAGGCCATAATAACGAAGTCAATGAGTAACGATAAGATATCCGATCTTAAAACTGCATTGTTAAAAAAAATAAAAAACAACGAAAAGATTTATTGGGTTTGTCCTCTCGTAGAAGAGTCTGAAACTAGCTCAATTCAATCTGTCACTGCCAGATTAAAAGACTTGCAAAGTTTTTACGGGAATGAAGTTGTTTCAATGATCCATGGTAAAATGAAAAATGATGAAAAAAACCAAATTATGGCGAATTTTAAAATGGGAAATACAAGAATTTTAATTGCTACATCAGTAATTGAGGTCGGTATTGATGACCCAGATGCAACAGTCATAATAATTGAAAACTCAGAACGTTTTGGTTTATCTCAACTGCATCAATTACGTGGTCGTGTCGGCAGAGGTACAAAGGAATCGTCTTGTATTTTACTCTTTCAAAAACCATTAACTGATACAGCTAAAAAAAGAATTAAAATCATGAAGGAAACAAATGATGGATTTAAAATTGCTGAGGAAGACTTAATTATAAGGGGTTCCGGTGAAACTTTAGGCACAAGACAAAGTGGATTACCTGACTTTAGGTTATGTGACCTTTCTATTCATCAATCAATTTTAGAAATGGCAAGAAACCTATCAATTGAAACTATAAAAACTGATCCCACTCTTAAAACTTCAAATGGGAAAGCACAAAGAACACTATTGCATTTATTTAATAATGAAGTGGCAATTGATTATATTAAATCAGGTTAACTATTAATTTCTGGAATTACCATTCCTGCAGATACAATCAATTTTATAGCATCTTCATATTTCATATCTAAGATTATTACATCTTCCTTTGGAATAAATAGTAAAAATCCAGAAGTTGGATTTGGAGTCGTTGGAACAAAAACATTCACCATTTCAATACCAGCCTTATCTCTGATTTCCCCTTTTGCACTGCCTGTCATAAAGCCAATAGCCTGTATCCCTTTTCTTGGATATTCAAACATTACAACTTTTTGAGAATCTGTGTCTGTTTTAGAGAAAGTTTCTGTAATTTGTTTGATAGCAGTATATATATTCCCTGCTAACGGCACTCTTTTAATCAAAGTATCAAAATAGCTTACAATCGTCCGGCCAAATAATGTTGAGGTAATGAAACCAAGTATTATAAAAAAAACAACCGCAATTACTAATTCTAACCCTGGTATCTGGTAAGGTAAAAATTGATTTGGATTGAATTGTGAGGGTAGTAAGCCAGCAATGAATTCTACTATAAATATTGTTAGATAAATAGTTGCGCCAATTGGTGCTGCAACTAAAGCACCAGTAAAAAAGTTGCGCTGAATATTTTTTAAAAAACCGGTTTTATTCTTATTTGACATGATTAAATTTTTATAATTTACTATACTAAAGTTACATAATAATTATCATAAATTTTAGCATATGACTATATTTAAAGAATATCAAAATTATGATGGCATTGGCATTGCTCAGCTAATTAAATCTAAAGAAGTATCTATTAAGGACGTTTTAGAAACGGCAATAGATAGCTTAAAAAAAAATAATATAAAATATAATTTTTTAACTACAGAATTGTATGATTATGCCAATGAGGCTAGTAAAAAGATAGATACTGAAAACAGCCCTTTCGCCGGTGTACCAATGCTCCTTAAGGATATGGACTCCTCACTTGCTGGTTACCCCATGATGCAAGGCAGTAAATATTTAAAAAACACTAAGCAAAAATTCAATAACGTCTTAACGGATCGCTTTATATCAAGCGGTGCGTTAATTTGTGGTAAATCTGCAGCTCCTGAATATGGATTAATGATTACAACTGAACCGAATGAATTTGGTCCAACAAGGAATCCATGGGACACAAATAGAACTACTGGTGGTTCTAGTGGTGGTTCTGCATCAGCAGTTGCTTCAAGATCTGTACCCATAGCGCATGCTAGTGATGGTGGTGGTTCCATAAGAATTCCTGCTGCTTGCTGTGGCTTAGTTGGTTTAAAGCCAACTCGTGGGAGAGTTTCTTTCGCTCCATCACATGGAGACAAATGGGCGGGTTTTACTCATTCTGGTATTGTATCAAGAACTATAAGAGACACTGCCCATATGTATGACCATATATTTGGCAATGAAATAGGTGATCCCTATAAGACTGATTATATCAAGGGATCGTTAATATCTGGCCTAGCAACACCGCAAAAAAATTTTAAAATTGGTTTTGTAACAAAGAATTTCATTGAAGGCACAGAATTAAACGATAACGCATCTAAAGCTATGAGTTTTAATGCAAGCGCTTGTGAGAAATTAGGACATAAAGTTGAAGAGTTAAATTTAAATTATGATGCAATTACTTTATCCAGAGCTTTCGTAATAATATTAACTTCTCATGTTTCACAAATGTTTAATGAGTTAAAAGAAACTGTCGGAAGATCTTATAAAAATAGTGAAGTAGAAGTTGGCAGTAGACTATTTGATTATTTAGGAAAAACATTTAGAGGTAGTGACTACACATGGGCTAGATATTACACTCAAAAAGTAGCAAGAGATGTAGAGCAGCAGATGAATGCATATGATGCTGTCATAATGCCCGTTATAACTTCAGAACCAGCAAAATTAGGCACAATTGGACCAAATAAGACTGATGAATTAATCAATGAGATTTTAATGAAATTACGGCTTGGATGGATTTTTAACATACCGTCTATTAGAAATAAAATACTTGATGGTTTAGCTCCAAAGAGTCTCTGGTTTGCTCCTGGTTGCATGCTTCAGAATATAACAGGTCAACCTGCAATATCTCTTCCAACATACTGGACAGATAACAATCTACCTATTGGCGTTCAGTTCGTGGGTGCTTACGGAAGTGAGGCAAAATTACTTAATCTTGGACAGCAACTTGAGAATGAGTATAGATGGCACGAAAAAAACCCAAATATTTAATCAATATTAAGTTCTTTAATTCTTGCTTTAAAACCAAAGCTTAAACAAAATATATTAATAACACTTATAAAGGAAATAACCTTTTGGATCGTCACCTGCTCTATTAAGGCATCCATGCTATCTCGAGGGCTACCATTAGTTAATTGGTAAATTACATAACCAGTAGTAAATAAGAAAAAAATTAAAGTCATATATGCATAAAAATTCGGAACACTGCTTCTAAAAAAAACAATAACATAGAAAAAACCAGCAGGAATTAATATTCTAAAAGCTGTTTTTGCAAAATATATATGTTCGTACAAATATAAGTCATGCGGTGTAAGTCCAACACCTGCAAAATGGATAGTACCAGCAAAAAAGAATAATGATCCTAATAATGCAAAGTAAAAATTTATTTTATTATCCTTAAAAAGCCATGGAACAAATAAAAATCCAATACCGACGGCAGCAAAAGTAAACATTGAAAAATTAAAAAAGAAAGCTGATAAAAAATTTACTTCGCCTGCCCTAGAGGCATAACCTCCTAGGTCACTTAAGAAATTATGAGAAAATGAATAACCAACTTGTAATTGATCGTGAATATTGCCACCAGGATAAAAATACGCAGCAACAAATACCGATATGACAAAGTATATTGAAACAAATCTTAAAATTGTAACGGTAAAAAAATTATACATTAAAGTCCTTTTCTCTTTATTATATTGGCAAAACCAAAACTGAATATAAGCAGTGATACATTCATAGATAAAATAACAGTTTTTTGCAATATGACATTTGTTTTCAGATCGCGCATACTAAATGTTTCATAAAATAATTCTTTTTGATTTATTGGGTCTACTACAGGCTGACCACTTAAATAGAAAGCATAAGCAATTGTTACAAAAACCATAATTATTGTACCGGTAGTATATTTGTTACTTGTCGCACTAAAGAAAAAAGCAAAAGAAATAAATAAATATGCAATAATAATTAAATTAAAAGCATTTGTGACAGCAAAGATATGGCCTGGAAAGTATAAATCAGCCGGCGTAAGACCAACTCCGGCAAAAAAAATACATGCTACAAAGATACAAATTGCACCAATCCATGCACAAGACAGTGAATAGATATTTTCATTAAATAATTTTGGAATCATTAAAAATCCAAAACCAACAAGTAAATTTAAATACATTGCGCTATTAAAGAAAAAGGCAGAAATAAAATTTATTTCATTTGATAATGTTCTATAAAAACCAAGCTCACTAAGAAAATTTGCTGTGAAGGCATATCCGATCTGACTACTATCTAGGTGATTGCCGCCAGGATAAAAATAGGCAGCTATCCCTATAGCAGCAAAAAAATATACTAGAAAAAATCGAGGAATGTAAACGCACCAAAATTTATACATGAGGAATTAAAGTTGTGAGAAGCTACTATAGATTATAAAAGCCAGAAAAACTGAGATAATTACGTACATTAGTTTATTGTTAAGATTCATAAATACTGTAATGTTAATAAATGATTAATTCTGAAAGATATACAACATATAAAGATTTCTTTCCACATTATTTACGTGAGCATAGCAAAAAACGTACAAGGCTTCTTCATTACATGGGGACTGGGTTTTCTAATCTTTTACTTATTATTGTTGTTGTCACACAAAATTACTATCTCATTCCATTAATGCTTCTTGCAGGTTATGGTCCTGCATGGGTGGCACATTTCTTTATTGAACATAATAAACCAGCAACATTTCAATATCCATTATGGTCACTTATTGGTGACCATCACATGACCTTACTGATGTTGACAGGTAGATTAAAAGACAAAATGTCCAAAGCTGGTGTTAATACTTAGATTAACATAATAAATCTAATGACAATCAGACTAACAACTACTTGACTAAATAACCACAAGGCACCTCTTACACTTGTATCCTTAGTATAAATATGAATATAACTATGAGCAGCTCTTAAAAGAACATATATCCAACAGTTAATTAATAAAAAAATATCATTAATGTTTTGTAAATATGCAATTGTTGAAATTAGATAAAAAATTATTGGAAATTCAAATAAATTAGTCAAATTATTTTTGATTAATAAAAGCCATTCAGGAGAACTTGATTTTGGATTTAAAGGTATGCCATCTTTTTTCCACTTCTTATCATTATTCATTAACCACACTGATCCGTAAGTATGAACAAAACCTACAAGTAGAGTTATAATAACTAGAAATAAAATTGGATATATAATTGAGTTTGTCAACTTACAGCATTCCACATAATCTAATGATCATGTAGGTATTTATTAAAAATGCTCCACCAAATAAAGGTGCTCTTAAAGGGAGCCCACCTAAAATTAAATGATTACCAAAAATATGATAGACAGAATGTGCAAGCCTAAAATAGAAAAAATAACATGCCATATCTACAAAAGTCTTATCAATATTACCGGTCGCAATTATAACGGCAACTGTAGCGTAGAAAAATATTGGAAATTCAAATAAATTAATTAAATTCCTTTGTGCGTTTAGTAAAATTATATTCCCCTGAGGAAAAACAGGATGGCGATAATCCTCACCTGGGCTTACTTTATCAATATATATGGACTTTAAACGTAAGAGCGTAACAAGTAAAAAAACACCAGTAGTTAGGCAAAACATATTAAATACAGAGCTAAATATTTCATATTCCATAGTGCAAACTCCTTGATTGAAATTAGAATCTAGCAGATTATATATTTGTTTACGATCTATAAAACAATTTTTTGAAAGGAGGTGATCTATGTCTATTAGTAGTATTATGGAGCCCGCGATATCAATCGAAGGTAACCGAAATCACGTAGATATTGGAAACCTTCACTTTATGAGTGGAGCTCCGAACTAAGAACTACAGAATAACCCTCATAGCAATATGAGGGTTATTTTTTTATTTTAGGTTTGGCTTAAACTTTCTAGGTTTACCTTTTTCATTAACAGCAACGTAAGTTAGCGTTCCTTCGGCTACTATTATTTCCTTTTGATTTTTTTCAACTCTTTTACCCTCGAGTGAAAAAACCATTTTTGAACCCTTAATTTCTTTTATTGATCCGTACACACAAATAAATTTACCAACATGCATTGGACTTTTGTATTTAAGTTGAATTTCAGCTAATACGGCATCACCACCTGAAACCATCATTGAATAATAGATACCTCCGTGAGCAACTTGTTTAGCAATCCAAGCACCGTGACCTGTTCCATAAGGATTTGTATCAGGTGGCTGGCAAATATTTCGAATTAAAAGTTTTTTCATAATTTTTTTCTATATAAATGAACAACAACTATACCCACTATACATCCAAGTATATTAAATAAGCCATCAAGAAATTCAAAATCTCTATATGGTATAACAAAATGGGTAAATTCTATAAAGAGACTTATAATCAACGCAAGAGTAATTCCGTACGTGTATTCATTTTCTTTATTATTCATATTCTGAGCGAGCAAACCTAATAATAAAAAAGTTAAAAAATGAAAAACTTTATCTAGATCTAAGCCACTATTATCTTCTAGATACCGCTCAATTGTCACTGGCCTTGTGTACATAAATATTACAAAAGCAATATAAACATAAAAAATACCTTTTTTGATGTATGTAATAATATTCATCCTATAACTTTTATATAATTCAAGTATATTGACAATATGAAAAATATATTAATAACCGGTGCCAATCGAGGTATAGGACTTAAATTTGCACAATTATTATCTAATAGTACAAATATTATCTATGTAACTACTAGAGATCTAAATAATTGTATTGAATTAAAAAAAATTAATAATATTGAAATATTAGAATTAGATTTATTGGAAAAAAATAGTATTAAAGATTTTTGTTCTGACGTTAAAGACATACCTTTTGATTTAATTATTAATAATGCTGGAATATTTCAAGACGAGCAAATGGAAGAAACAAATTTAGATCCTGAGTTATGGTTAGATGAGATGATGATCAACGCAATAGGTCCCGTTGTTTTAACGCAAAAACTAAAAGAAAATTTGATAAGTGGTAATGAAAAAAAAGTAGTTTTTATATCGAGTCAAATGGGAAGTATTGATGACAATTACTCTGGAGGCTATTATTTTTACCGCACCAGCAAATCAGCTTTAAATTCAGCTGCAAAGAGTTTATCAATAGATTGGAAGACGGATGAGATTTCAGTATTGATGTTACATCCGGGATGGGTAAAAACAGATATGGGTGGCTCAAAAGCAAAGCTAGAAATTGATGAAAGTGTGAACAGTATGATAAAAGTTATAGAAGCATCTAATATTTCAAATACAGGTTCTTTTTTAAACTATAATGGAGATAAATTAGAATGGTAGAAAGTAACAACATGCCAGGTCATTATAACGATATTGATAAAATATATGATGAAATATGGTCTAGGTTAAAAATTGGAAAAAAAGATCGTAATTCTGAATTTCACCAATGTTACATTGCGTCTTTTGGCAGTGATTTTCCTTCTGTGAGAACTGTTGTCTTAAGGCATGTAAATAATGAAGAAACATCAATTGGTTTTCATACAGATATAAGATCTAATAAAATCAATGAGATAAAAGATAATTCTAATGTAACGGTTTTACTTTATGATCATGCAAGTAAAATTCAGATAAAACTAAATGGAATTGTGGAAATTAACCATAAAAATGCAAATACTAAGGCAATATGGACGAATATTAGAGATTTTAGTAAAAAATGTTATTTGGTAAAGAGCGCGCCTGGAACAATTTCAAATAAACCAACATCTGGATATCCAGAAAAATTTGATGAGGCTCTTCCTACCAATGAAGAACTTGAGTTGGGTTATGATAATTTTTCTTATATAAATATTAAAATTAAAGCTATCGAATGGCTATATCTTCATCAAAATGGACATCGTAGAGCCAAGTTTATTATTAATAATGATAACATCATTAAGCAATGGATAGCCCCCTAAATAATGAATGTTTTATTAGTTTTAATTATAGCAGCCATACTGCACGCATCTTGGAATGCATTTGTTAAAGATCAAAATAATGGACTTGTAACAGTAACTATTATTTCATCCACTATGGGTATGTTAATGCTACCTTTAACACTTATTGTTGGCTTACCTACTTCTGAAATATGGATTTATTTAATCATAAGCTCTATTGCACACACATTATACCTGCACGCTATGACACGCGCTTATGCCCTCTATGATTTTTCTATAGCCTACCCATTTGCTAGAGGACTAGCACCATTACTGACAGTTTTAATCTTAATAATATATTTCAATGCACAGGTAGGTATATTTGAATTTATTGGAATACTATTGATTGTAAGTGCCATCTTAATGTTACTACCTAAAAATATATCTCAGATAAGTACAAGAAATATACTATCTATGCTTTACTTTCCTACGGCTATCTCTTTCTATACTTTAGTTGACGCTGAGGGAATTCAGCACGCTAATAATCCATATCAGTTTATAGTCTGGATATTTATATTAACTGCAATACCAATGCTTATTTACAGCTTAGTAATGAATAGAGCTAATTTGATCCTAACCTTAAGTAAAAATAAATTTAAATTTCTAATTACAGGCATAATCTCGACAACTTCCTACGCACTAGTATTATGGGCTTACACTCAAGCCCCTACATACTATGTAGCATCAGTTAGAGAAAGTAGTATAATTTTTGCCTCATTAATTGGTTTATATTTTTTTAAGGAAAATGGTGTTAAAAAAAGATTAATCGCCGCATTGATATTATTTATTGGTATTTTTGTACTTCAAGTATATTCATTTTAAGCTAATAGATAGAGTTCTGTTTATGCGATGATAATCTTATCCATAATTATTTTGGAAAAGCGAGGATTTACAGTTGTATAGAATGTGAATCATTGTATCAATCTAGCTATTCAACAGATACATATCGTAATGAAAAAAACGTTTAACATCTTCACTCTTTTGCTTTTAAAGACATTTTCTTTTATTGTTTTTAATTCAATTAAAAAAAATCTTAATCTATATTTAAAGAACCAACTTAAGAGAGGTAAAATAGCCTAATGGAGCTTACTTATATTTATATGGTCATAGGGTTTACGTTGGCCGCATACTCAGTTGTAGCAAACGATAGTGTTCAGACTTTAGGGACCTTTATTGCTTCAAATTCCGATAAATTTAAATGGTATATATTGGCAGGAGCAGCTTCGGCCGTACTATGTCTTACGTTGCTCAACGGCTGGTATTTTTATGGCGACATATCATACGGAAGATTAAACAAAATCCCATTCCAAGAAATTAAATGGTACCACGCAGCCGCCCCAGGTTTTTTACTTTTACTTACTAGATTTGGTATACCTGTTTCTACTACATTCTTAGTTTTATCGGCATTTGCTTCTACAGTCGTTCTAGAAAAAGTATTAATTAAATCTGTTATTGGTTACGCATTAGCAGCTGTTATTGCATATGTAATATGGGTGGTTCTCTCTAGATACATTAATGAAAAATTTGATAAAGTTGAAAATATTAAACGTTGGCGAGTATTACAATGGTTGACTACTGGTTTCCTTTGGTACACTTGGCTATCTCATGACATGGCTAATATTGCTGTATTTCTACCTAGGGATATACCCTTCACAATGTTGCTTGCAATTATGGGATTATTAACATTTTTACTTTTTTATATATTTTATGAAAAAGGTGGTCGAATTCAAAAAATAGTTCTAGATAAAACCGGAACACGTTTTGTCCGCTCCGCAACAATTATTGATGGTGTTTATGCGTTCATTTTACTTTATTTTAAATTTTACAATGATATTCCAATGTCTACAACATGGGTTTTCGTAGGACTGCTATGTGGTAGAGAGCTTGCAATAGCAACAGTTGCAAGTGATTATAAGCTTGGCTATGTCTTTCCAATTATTGGTAAAGATTTTTTAAAAATGATTATGGGGCTTATGGTCTCAGTAGCAATAGTGCTTGCAATACATTATGTAATTATACCCGGTGGATATGAGGACATAAACTTATCTCTAGCATGGCTACGACTGTAAATTAGTTTGCTTAATTATTCCTGTATTAAAATTAATCGGACTATAGATCGGCTTGATAAATCAATAAACAGAGAAGCATGTGGGGATTTATTTCTATCAAGTTGTCCTGGTATGGGAAAAGACTTATTGGGTGACATAGAAATTATTAAAGATCTTGATATTTCATGTGTGGCAAGCCTAGTTGGTAAAGACGAACTTACAGAATTGGGTGCAAAAAATTTATCAGAAAATATAAGTTCACAAAATATTAAATTTATACAATTTGAAATTAAAAATTTTGGTATTCCTACCACAACACAATACGAAGAATTAAAATCATTTATAAATGAAATTAAAGATAATATTATCTCTGGAAAAAATGTATTTGTGCATTGTATGGCTGGCCTTGGAAGAACTGGGATGATAGCTGCGTTAGTTTTAGCAAAACTTGGTATCAGCATTAATCAGTCAATAACGATAATAAGAGATACACGACCTGGATCAATTGAAACTGCAGAGCAGGAAGGCTTTGTTAGAAATTTTAAATTAAATTAAAATATCGAGCTAGCATTGCTAAACATAACAATATTACAAAATATCTTAAAAAAGTTGGGTTGATATTAATTAAAAATTTTGAACCAATTCGCGCACCAATAAATTGACCTACGATCATCACTATGGCTATAGGAAATATAACAACACCAAGATATAAAAAAACAATCAATGATCCAACGTTAGTTGCAAAATTAAGTGCCTTAGCGTTTGCTGTAGCATCTATTAAGCTTTTTCCTCTTAAGGCTACACTACTGACGGTAAAAAAGGATCCTGTTCCTGGACCAAACATTCCATCGTAGAAACCAATGATAGGTGCGAATGTATATTTATACAGATTATCTGATATTCTGGCCTCACTAGAAATTTCCTTCATTCGAGGCGATACAATAAAATACAAAACAATGATCATTAATACGATAGGGATAATAATTGAAAGTGAGTCATTCCCAATAAATTGAACCAGCACAGTTCCAACAAATGAACCAATAAATGCAAATATCATTAATGGCTTCATTTGTTTTACTGTTATCTTTTTGTAGATCAACATCATGTAAGAAGCAGTTCCAGTGCCAGCAAATGACTGAGCTTTATTGGTACCCAATGCTGTTAAAGGTGGTAAGCCAATCAATATAAGAGCTGGTAATACTATTAAACCACCCACACCAGCTAATGTATCAACAACGCCAGCTGTAATAGCGACTAAAAATAAGAAGGTGAATGTTTCTAAGGAAAAAATAAGTTCCATTTATGAATTAAATAGATTTACGGTGTCTTTTCCGTTCAACTGGATCAAGATATTTTTTTCTTAATCTTAAACTTTGAGGTGTTACTTCAAGTAATTC
>Ga0308016_10000600_pt1 | contig 18204 bp, 18 predicted proteins | sample Neamet233_FD_203129 | JGI IMG/M metagenome (GOLD analysis project Ga0308016, IMG submission 203129) | Marine microbial communities from water near the shore, Antarctic Ocean - #233 | ecosystem: Environmental > Aquatic > Marine > Unclassified | place: Southern Ocean | collected 2014-07-28
GTCCCCCCCTATTATATTGTTTGTTAATCCTCCTAACATTGATTTTAGAATTGAAGGAACTCCCGGTAAGCAAAAAACATTTTCAACATTAAATCCAGGAGCACCACTTGTTGGATTTAATATCAAATTTGCATCACGTGGCATCCATATCATTTTTTGTCTACCTTCGTTAAACTCACCTACTTTATAATAAGCTTCCAGTATCTTAAAAGCTTCTTTGTGAATTTCATATTCAAGGTTAAATGCTTTTGAAATAGATTGAGCGGTAATATCATCGTGGGTTGGACCAATGCCACCTGTTGTAAATACATAATTATTAACTTTTCTTAAATGATTGACAGTCTCAACAATTGTATTTTCAATATCAGGAATAACCCTTACTTCATTAACTTTTACACCAATTGAATTCAACCATTGAGCAATTGTGCTGGTATTGGTGTCTTGTGTTCTACCAGAGAGAATTTCATTGCCAATAATAAGTATTGCGGCATTAAATTTTGTATTTTGTGTCATTATTAAATATACAATTTAAATATGGAATTTACCAAAGCTTTAATAAAAGGCAAACTTATCAAACGATATAAAAGGTTTTTTACTGACGTTAAAATTGGTAAAGAAATCATTACGGCACATTGCCCTAATACTGGATCAATGAAGGGTTTATTGGACGAAGGAAATGAGGTTTATGTATCTAAAAATGACAACCCCAAAAGAAAGTTAAAATATACCCTTGAGATAATTAAGGTTAAAAAAAATTTAGTGGGAGTTAACACTCATTTTGCAAATAAAATTGCCTTTCATGGTTTATCAAATAATCTAGTTAAAGAAGTTACAAATAATGACAGTATTAAGCCTGAGGTATTTTTTGATAAAGAAACACGGTTTGATTTTCTAGTTGAAAAAAATAAACAAAAAATATTTGTTGAAGTTAAAAATGTTACTTTATTTAGAGAAGAAAAAACTGCAGAATTTCCAGATGCAGTTACTACTAGGGGTTCAAAGCATTTAAAAACCCTTATAGAGGCTGTTAACAAAGGTTATAAATCCTATCTATTATTCTTGGTCCAAATACAGGGTGTTAATAATTTTAAAATAGCAAAAGATATTGATAAAGAATATTATAAGAATTATTTACTAGCAAAGAAAGCTGGAGTTATTTTTTTGGCTTATCAATGTAAAATAAGTTTAAAAGAAATTAAAATAGATAAAAAGATTAAAATTATTAATGCCTGATTATTTGAAAAAATTTGAAAAGATGAGAGTTGCTGGAAATCTTGCAGCTAGAACTCTTGATATGCTTACAGATAATATTAAGCCAGGTGTGACTACAGAATTTATAGATAAATTAGGCTATGAATTTATAAGAGACAACGGTGGTTACTCAGCTCCACTTTTTTATAGGGGTTTTAAAAAATCATTATGTACATCTTTAAACCATGTTATCTGTCACGGTATACCTTCTGATAGAGTTTTAATTGAAGGTGATGCCTTAAATGTTGATGTCACAGCTATAGTTGATGAACATTATGGTGACACTAGTAGAATGTTTTGTGTTGGCAAAACTCCTGTTAAAGTAAATAACTTAATTGATGCTACATATGAGTCGATGATGAGAGCAATAAATTTACTAAAGCCAGGATTAAAATTAGGTGACATTGGATATGAGATACAATCTTTTGTAGAAAAAAAAGGTTACTCAGTTGTTAGAGATTTTTGTGGTCACGGAATAAGCACAACATTTCACGAACCGCCGAATGTTTTACATTATGGAAGAAGAAATACAGGGATGGAGCTTAGACCTGGGATGACTTTTACAATTGAGCCCATGATAAACACCGGCGAATGGGATGTAAAAATGCTAAAAGATGGCTGGACTGCGGTTACAAAAGATAAATCTTTATCAGCACAATTTGAGCATACTTTAGGTATTACTGAAAATGGTTATGAAATCTTTACAAAATCTGTTAAGGGTTATTCTAAGCCTCCTTACTTATAATTAATGATTGAAAGATATTCTAGAAAACAACTTACTGACATATGGTCAGAAGAAAATAAATACCAGATTTGGCTTGATGTAGAGGTTGCAGCAGCCGAGGCCATGGAAAAATTAGGTCAAATTCCTAAAGGTGTTGCTTCTGTTGTTAAAAAAAAAGCTAAGATTAACGTAAAAAGAATTCACCAAATCGAGAATAAAGTTAAGCATGATGTAATAGCATTCTTAACTTCTGTTACAGAAAAAGCAGGAATTAAAGCAAGATACCTTCATCAAGGTATGACATCTTCAGATGTTCTTGATACCAGTTTAAATATTCAATTAGTTCAATCGGGTAAAATTCTACTTAGTGATATCGATCAAATTCTAAAGGTTTTAAAGAAACAAGCCAAAAAATACAAATACACTCCATGTATGGGCAGAAGTCATGGAATTCACGCTGAACCTATCACGTTTGGTTTAAAATTAGCTTCATTTTATGAGGAGTTTAAAAGAAATAGAAAAAGATTAGTTGATGCAATTGATGAAATTTCAACATGTGCAATCTCTGGTGCAGTTGGCACATTTGCAAATATTAATCCTAATGTAGAAAAACATGTAGCAAAAAAACTTGGCTTGAAAATTGAACCCATTTCTACTCAAGTAATACCAAGAGACAGGCATGCTTTTTATTTTTCCATTCTTGGAATTATCGCTGGATCAGTTGAAAGAGTTGCAATTGAAATTAGACACTTACAAAGAACAGAAGTTTACGAGGTACAAGAATTTTTTTCAAAAGATCAAAAGGGCTCTTCAGCAATGCCTCACAAAAAAAATCCAATATTAAGTGAAAATTTAACAGGTCTTGCAAGAATGGTTCGAAGTGCAGTTATCCCTGCCCTAGAAAATATTGCACTATGGCATGAAAGAGATATTTCTCACTCAAGTGTTGAAAGAAATATTGGTCCTGATGCAAACATAACTTTAGATTTTGCTTTAACCAGACTTAGTAATATTTTAGATAAAATGATTGTCTATCCAAAAAAAATGATTGAAAATTTAAATATAACTAAAGGTTTAATCTTTTCACAAGAAGTAATGTTAGAGTTAACAAAATCAGGATTAAGTAGAGAGCAATCATACAAGATGGTTCAAAACTATGCAAAAAGATGTTTTGCAGAAAACCTAAATTTATTCGATGTTATTTCAAATGATGAATTCATAATGACTAAAATTTCCTCAAAAAAATTGAAGGATATATTTAATTATTCATCACACTTTAAAAATGTAGATTTAATCTTTAGAAGAGTCTTTAAATAATGAAAAAAGGTAAGAAATTATACGAAGGTAAGGCTAAGATAATTTATGCTACATCTGATAAAAATTTAGTCATACAATATTTTAAGGATGATGCGACAGCTTTTAATAATTTAAAAAAATCAAATATTGAAGGTAAAGGTGTTTTAAACAATAGAATATCTGAGCATATTTTATCAAACCTAACTCAAATTGGGATTAAAAATCATTTAATTAAAAGATTAAACATGAGAGAGCAAATTATTAAATTAGTAGAGATTATTCCTATTGAGTTTATTGTTCGTAATGTTGCAACAGGTTCTATTACTAAAAGACTTGGTATTGAAGATGGAACAGTTTTAAAGCAGCCTCTATTAGAATATTGTTTAAAAGATGATAATTTAGGTGATCCACTTATTGCAGAAGAGCATATTTTAGCTTTTGATTGGGCTACAAAATCTGAATTAGAAAAAGTAAAAAAAATGATCTTGAGAATTAATGACTTTATGATTGGAATGTTCAGAGGTGTTGGAATTAAACTAATTGATTTTAAACTTGAGTTTGGAAGACTTAAAGAAAATGGGAAAAATGAAGTTATTTTAGCTGATGAAATTAGTCCTGATACATGTAGATTATGGGACAGTATTACTGATAAAAAGCTAGATAAAGACAGATTTCGTAAAAACTTGGGTGATTTAATTCCAGCTTATACTGAAGTTGCTAAAAGACTTGGTATTTTACATGAGCAATCAAACTTAAGTGCTGTCAATGTTACAAAATTAAGATCAGTTAAAAAAAGAAAATAATATGAAAATATCTGTAATTATAACTCTTAAAAAAGATGTTTTAGATCCTCAAGGTAAAGTTATTCATCAAACATTAGATGGTATGGGTTTTGAAGATATCAATGAAGTACGACAAGGAAAATATTTTGAAATTAATACAAAAGAAAGTGATAAGAAAAAAGCTGAAGAAAAGGTTGAAGAGATGTGTAAAAAACTTTTAGCAAATTTAGTAATAGAAGACTTTAAAATTATTGGATCACAATAATAAATAATGCATTCATCTGTAATAACTTTTCCTGGATCTAATTGTGACAGAGATATGGATGTCGCTTTAAAAAAATTTGGCTTTAAAAATAAAATGGTTTGGCATGACGATGTTGAGCTTCCAAAAAGTGATTTGGTAGTTTTACCAGGTGGTTTTTCATACGGGGACTATCTTAGATGCGGAAGTATGGCCTCAAAATCAAAAATTATGAAATCTGTTTTAAACTTTGCTCAAGGTGGTGGTAAGGTTATGGGGATCTGTAATGGTTTTCAAATTTTAGTTGAATCTGGTTTACTTCCAGGGGTTCTACTTAGAAATAAATACCTAGAATTTATTTGCAAAAATGTTTTTGTTAAAGCTAACAACAAAAATAACTCTTATTTTAAAGATAGTAAAAAAGACGTCTATGAGTTTCATATAGCTCATAATGAAGGAAATTATTTTTGCTCTAATGAACAAATTAAAGAAATTAATGACAATAACCAAATAGCTTTATCTTACTCAGATGAAAACGGAAATGTTAACGAACAATCTAATCCTAACGGTTCTATACAAAATATAGCTGGTATATTCAATAAACAAAAAAATATTTTAGGAATGATGCCCCACCCTGAAAGAATGATAGACCCTGCCTTGTCAGGCGAAGACGGTTCAATATTTTTTGAAAACTTAATTAATAATTTAAAATAATGATAGTTAACGAACAACTCGCAATCGATCATGGTTTAAAAAAAGATGAATATGCAAAAATATGTGATTTATTAAAAAGAGTTCCCAATATTACTGAGCTGGGTATTTTCTCGGCAATGTGGAACGAGCATTGCTCTTACAAATCTTCAAGATTTCATCTTAAAAACTTACCCACTAAAGGAAAAAATGTAATTCAAGGACCTGGGGAAAATGCTGGTGTTATTGATATTGGCGATGGTGATGCAATTGTATTTAAAATTGAAAGTCATAATCACCCTTCATTTATTGAACCCTACCAAGGTGCAGCAACTGGTGTTGGTGGTATAATGAGGGATGTTTTTACAATGGGAGCAAGACCAATAGCTAACTTAAACTCAATTCATTTTGGCTCACCTCAACATAAAAAAACTAAAAATTTATTACGTGGCGTTGTTCATGGTATAGGTGGATATGGTAATTGCATGGGAGTTCCAACAATTGCTGGTCAAACTAGCTTTGACGATTCTTATAATGGTAACATTTTAGTAAACGCCATGACTTTAGGTCTAGTTAAAAAAGATAAGATCTTTTATTCAAAAGCCGCAGGTTTAGGAAAGCCTGTAATCTATGTTGGTTCAAAAACTGGTAGAGACGGAATTCATGGTGCTAGTATGGCGTCAGCTTCTTTTGATGATAAAATTGAAGAAAAAAAACCAACCGTTCAAGTTGGGGATCCCTTTGCTGAAAAACTATTATTAGAAGCTTGTTTAGAGTTAATGGCAGGTGATTCAATAATAGCAATTCAAGATATGGGTGCAGCAGGTTTAACTTCTTCGAGTATTGAAATGGCTTCCAAAGGAAATTTAGGAATTGAGATTAATTTAAATAAAGTTCCTTGTAGAGAAAAAAACATGACTCCTTATGAAATTATGCTATCAGAAAGTCAAGAGCGAATGCTTATTGTTCTAGAAAATGGCAAAGAAGAAATAGCCAAAAAAATATTTGATAAATGGAATTTAGACTTTGCAGTAATTGGTAAAACAACAAAAAGTAAAAAAATTGAACTTTATTTTGATGAAAAAAAAGTAGCAGATATTCCTGTTAATACATTAGTTGAAAACTCACCTATGTATGACCGTAAGTGGAAAAAAGCTAAACTACCTAAAAAGATTAAGATTGAAAAAGAACTATTTAAAACTTTAAAAGTAAAAAATGTTTTAAGCAAAATATTATCCAACCCAAATGTATGTAGTAAAGAATGGATTTGGAAACAGTATGATCACACTGTTATGGGTGACACTATTCAAAAACCTGGTGGAGATGCAGGAGTCGTAAGAGTTCATGGCACCAATAAAGCTGTTGCAGCATCTGTTGATTCGTCTGCTGTATATTGTTGGGCTCATCCTTTGAGTGGTGGAAAACAAATTGTTTGTGAAAGTTGGAGAAATTTAATTTCAGTAGGTGCAAAACCAATTGCAATTACTAACTGTTTAAATTTTGGCAGTCCTGAAAACGAAGAGAATATGGGTGAGTTTGCAGAATGTGTTCAAGGCTTAGGAGAGGCGAGTGCTTATTTAGATTTCCCAGTTGTTTCTGGAAATGTTTCATTTTACAATCAAACTAAAGATATTGGTATTAAACCCACTCCAGCAATTGGGGGTGTTGGTTTAATTAAAGATTACAAATACATGGTTACCATGGACTTGAAAAAAGAAGATAATATAATTTTAGTTATTGGTAAAACTGAAGGTCACTTGGATCAAAGTTTATTTGCAAGAGATATTTTAAATGAAAAAAATGGGCCTCCTCCTGAAATCAATCTTTTCAATGAAAAAAATAATGGCGAAACAATATTAAAGCTTATTGATAAAAAATTTATTAAGTCAGCACATGATGTCTCTTTAGGGGGTATAATTACAGCTCTTTCAAAAATGTGTATTAAAGGTAAAAAAGGTGCAACTCTTAAAAAAACAAATTACTTAATTAATCAGTTCGAATACTTGTTTGGTGAAGACCAGGGAAGATACATTGTAGAAGTTAGTAAAGATGATTTTGAAAATGTTACCGAGATACTTCATGAAAACTCAGTACATTTTGATGAACTTGGATCAGTAAATGACAATAATTTAATAATTGATGATAAGACAAAAGTATCAATTGACGATTTGATTAAATCACATACAAATTGGCTAACTAACTACATGAATAATTAAAATGGCAATGGATTTAAAAGAAATTGAAACACTAATTAAAGAAGCTATTTCTGATGCTGTTATTGAAATTCAAGATTTAGCAGGAGATGGTAACCATTATTCTGCAACAGTGATCTCTAAAGAGTTTTCGGGTAAAAGTAAAATTGAACAACACAAGATGGTATACAATTCTTTAAAAGGAAAAATGGGCAACGAGCTGCACGCATTAGCAATTAAAACAAAGGAGCAATAATGGAAGATAGCACAAAAAATTTAATTCAAAGTCATATTGATACAAACGAAGTATGTTTATTTATGAAAGGAACACCTGATGCTCCTCAGTGTGGATTTTCTATGGCTATATCAAATATGTTAAAAATTTTAGAAGTTAATTATAAAGGCATCAATGTTCTTGAATCTCAATCTTTAAGAGAAGGTATAAAAGAGTTTAGTGACTGGCCTACTATTCCACAAGTTTACATCAAAGGTGAATTTGTTGGTGGCTGTGACATCGTTAAAGAAATGTATGAAAACGGTGAACTCAAGAAAGTACTTGAGGACAAACAAATTAATTTTAAAAAATAATTATTTATTATCTAGAGTAATATTCAATTACTAGATTAGGTTCCATTACTACCGGGTAAGGAACTTCATCAAACTTAGGTGTTCTAACAAAAGTAACTTTTTTATTCTTTTCGTCCATAAGAATATATTCTGGAGTTTCTCTTTCTTTATTTGCTAAAGCGATATCGATAAAAGCTAACTGTTTAGATTTATCTCTAATTTCAATCGTATCTTCTTCACTAACCATATAGCTAGCAATATTAACTTTTTTACCATTAACTCTTACATGTCCATGGTTAATAAGTTGTCTTGCTGAAAATACTGTTGTTGAAAATCTTGCTCTATAAACAACTGAGTCCAATCTTCTCTCAAGTAATCCAATTAGATTTTCACCAGTATCTCCTTTTAACATGGTAGCTTTTTTGTAAATATTTCTGAATTGTCTTTCGTTAATATTACCGTAGTAACCTTTTAATTTTTGTTTAGCTTGTAGCTGAATTCCATAATCAGATGGTTTGCCTTTTCTGCCTTGCCCATGTTGTCCAGGACCATAATCTCTTTTATTAAAAGGACTTTTAGGTCTGCCCCATAGGTTAATCTTTAACCTTCTATCTATTTTATGTTTGGCGCTTATTCTTTTTGTCATTTGATATGAGGGTTTATAAACTTACTCCTTATTTTGTCAATCAACCTTTTTTGGACAAACTTGCGAATACACTGGATAAAATACGCGTTTCCTTCTCAGAAAGCTCCATTTTAGAAAAAATGCTTCTTAAGTTTTCAAGCATAATAGGTCTCTTCTCTAAAGGTTTAAAAAAATGTTTTTCCTCTAATTTTTTGATGCATAAGTTAGTCATTGCCTGAATATCCTTCTTATTTGCTAAAGTTACTTTTTTTGATTTAGTGTACTTTACACCCTTTGGATTAATGATGTTCGCTACTGTGTGAGCAATGATAATGACACTATGAGACAAGTTTAAGGATTTAAAATCAGGATTAGTTGGGATTTGCATAGTGTAATTAGCATAACTGATCTCATTATTAGATAAGCCAGATGCTTCAGAACCAAATAAAAAAGCTATCTTTTTGTTAAAATCAATTTTTTTTAAATCCTCTAAATTAATGTGTTTAATATTTTTATTTCTAAATCTTGCAGACGTTGCAATAACATAATCTACTTTTTTTACAGCAGATTCTAAAGTTTCATACACTTTAGCATTAATAATTAGATCTTTAGCACCAACAGAGGTTGCTAAGATCTTATCATTTGGGTAAATTGGCTTTGGTTTAATAATAACTAACTTTTTAAATTTAAAGTTTTTTATAGCTCTAGCACAAGCACCTATATTTTCAGATAATTGAGGATGATGTAAAATAAATGAGATATTATTAAACAACATTAAAGACTTGCTGGAGCATTATCTTTAAACAATTTATAATCCAAACTATCAACTAACGCTTTGAATGAAGCGTCAATTATATTTGCTGAGACACCAATAGTGAACCAGTTTTTACCTTTTGAATCGGTGCTTTCTATTGAAACTCTAGTGATCGCTTCTGTTCCTGTATTTAAAATTCTAACTTTGTAATCAACTAATTTTAGATCTTTTAAATATTTAGAGTATTTGTTTAATCGATCCACATTTTGTCTAATTGCATTATCTAATGCATTAACGGGACCGTTTCCTTCACCCATACACATAATTTTTTCACCATCTACTTCTAGCTGTGCTTTAGCAGAAGAAACAATTACTCCTGAAGAATCTTTTTTAACTGAGACGTCATATTCTTTAATCAATATGTATCTTGGTATTTTGCTGATAATTCTTCTAGCCAATAATTCAAACGATGCATCGGCACCGTCATAACTATAACCAATAAACTCCCTGTCTTTAACTTCATCTAAAAGTTTTTTAATTTTAGGGTCACTCTCTTCTATTTCAATACCGATAGTTTTTAATCTTGAGATTATATTAGATTTCCCTGATTGATCAGAAACTACAATATTTCTAGAATTTCCAACTTCCTCAGGGTTAATATGTTCATACGTTTTTGGATCTTTTTGAACAGCCGATACATGAAGGCCACCTTTATGAGAAAAAGCAGCAGCACCAACGTAAGGAAGGTGTTTGTTAGGTTTTCTGTTTAAAATTTCATCTAATAATCTAGAGCATTGAGTTAGGTTTTTAATGTTATCTGGTTTAATTTTTAATTTAAATTTAGCTGAGAAATCTTGTTTTAAAAAAAATGTCGGAATTAATGACATTAAATTAGCATTACCACATCTTTCACCTAAACCATTAATGGTTCCTTGCACTTGCCTAACACCAGCCCAAACTGCAGATAAAGAATTAGCAACTGCATTACCAGTATCATTGTGTGCATGTATACCTAAATTTTTCCCAGGTATAGTCTTAGAAACTTCTGTTACTATTTTAGTAACTTCATGGGGCAAGGTTCCTCCGTTAGTATCACATAAAACAATCCACCTTGCTCCTTCATCAAATGCTGCTTTAAGACATGATAAAGCATAATTTGGATTAGCTTTATATCCATCAAAAAAATGTTCTGCGTCAAACATGAACTCCTTGTTCTCTTTAACAAAATGTTTCGCTGTCTCTTTAATGTTTTCTAAGTTTTCTTCATTAGAAATGCCAAGAGCTATATCAACATGAAAATCCCATGACTTACCTACAATACAAACTGCTGGTGTGTTTGAATTTAAAAGTGCTGATAGTCCTGGGTCATTATCTGCACTACGACCAGTTCTTTTAGTCATACCAAAAGATGTTAGTTTGGCATTATTAAATGAATGTTTTTTCTGAAAAAATTCAGTGTCTGTAGGATTTGCTCCCGGCCACCCTCCTTCAATATAATCAACACCTAAATTATCCAATGCTGAAGCAATTTTAATTTTATCATCTACAGAAAAGTCTACACCTTGCGTTTGTGCACCATCTCTTAGCGTTGTATCGAATATAAAAAGTTGTTCTTTACTCATTTAAGTTTCCAGATTGTTTTACCATCTTTGTCTTCTATTAAAACCCCTTTATCTAAAAGCTTATCTCTAATAATATCAGCTTCTTTATAATTCTTGTCTTCTCTTGCTTTATTTCGAAGTGCAATCATTTTTAAAATATCACCTTCATTAATAGATGATTTTTTCTTTTTAAACTCAATCCATTCTTCTTTTGTTTTATTTAAAATACCAATGAATTTACAGGCTAACACAAATAATTCTTTCTCTTCATTTCCTCCTTTTAAAGCTTTACCAAAAAGTTGGTGTAGATTAGCTATATACCCGGGTGTATTCAAATCATCGTATAAAGGAGATAAAATATCTTCATCTAAAACTATTTTATCATTTACAGGCAAATAAACTTCATACCATTTATCAATAGTATTTTTACAATTCTCTAAGAGCTTTTCACTCCATTCTAGTGGCTGTTTATAGTGAGCACTCATAAGAGCAAACTTTAAAACTTGTCCATCAACGTTATCTTTAAAATCTTTAATCTTTAGTATGTTGCCGGTTGATTTGGCCATTTTTTCATTGGACATAGTAATAAATGCGTTGTGAATCCAATAATTTGCAAAGACTTTAGTATTATTAGCACATCTTGATTGTGCAATTTCATTTTCATGATGAGGAAAAATTAAATCAATTCCACCTCCATGAATATCAAATACCTCTCCTAAATATTTCTTAGACATTGCAGAACATTCCAAATGCCATCCAGGTCTTCCTTTACCCCAAGGGGAGCTCCATGAAGGTTCGTCATCTTTAGAGGGCTTCCATAAAACAAAATCTTCTGATTTTTTTTTATTTTCTGAAACTTCAATTCTAGATCCTGCAATTAAATCTTCTAATTTTTTATTAGATAGCTTTCCATAATCCTCAAATGTACTTACTTCAAAATAAACATGATTATTTACCTCATAGGCAAAATCTTTTTCTATTAAAGATGATATCATTTCAATCATGATATCAATGTGATCTGTTGCTTTAGGTTGATGTGATGGATTGTCTAAATTTAAATAATTACAATCATCATTAAAATTTTTAATAACATTGTTTGTTAATTCAGATATTGAAATATTTTTTTCTTTTGCCGATTTAATTATCTTGTCATCAACATCAGTAATATTTCTTATATAATTTATTTTATCATGCCCATATTTTGATTTTAAAACTTTGTACAAAATATCGAAAATAACAAGAGGTCTTGCATTACCTATGTGGGGGTTATCATAAACAGTTGGGCCACAAACATACATTCCAATTTTTTCTTTATCTGTTGGAACAAATTTTTCTTTTTTGTTGCTTAGATTGTTTGTTAAATAAATATCCTTATTCATTATCTTAGAATTATACTTTAATTATAGATTTGTGAATCTATAAAATTAGTTGAGAATCTTGCAAACTGGAATTGGTTCCATTTTATGCAAGTTCATCTTTCTTATTTTTTCGTATTTTTCACGATTTATTGAATTAACATTATTCATTGCTTCTTCTAATTCTTCGTATTTAAGACCTAACTGACCTTCGTCAGTTCTACCATCGTCCCATAATCCATCTGTGGGGACAGCATTGATTATCTCTTGGAGAATATTGATAGATTTACCTATTTCCCATACTTCTGATTTATTACAATCTGCAATGGGAGATATATCTACTCCACCATCTCCATATTTTGTATAAAACCCTACCCCAAAATCTTCAACCTTATTTCCAGTACCCACTACAATACCTTTGTTTGTAGCAGCTACTTGATAAAGGGTAGTCATTCTAATTCTTGCTCTAGAATTTGCCATCCCAAGCTCACTATCAAAATTGGATAGCGTACTCTCAAATGTTTCAAATAATTTATCTAAATTTAGCGTATGTGCTTCAACATTATTAAAATTTTTAACAAGCCATTCTTGATGTTTTAAGCTTAAATCATGTTGTGATGATTTCTGTTTAATCGGCATAGATAAAACAATTGTTTTTATACCGGTCATTGCACTCAGTGTGCTTGATACAGAAGAATCTATTCCACCAGAAATTCCAACAACTAAAGATTGAGCCTTACTTGGCATCTTTTCCACATAATCTTTAATCCAATTACTTATAAATTGTGCTTTATCTAATGGTTTCATTGTCTAAAATTTAAACGAAATTGTATTTAATACAATGCTTTAAGATGCCACTTTAATATTTTTTTTTGAATATACTGCATTTTTTTTGATTTCGTCAGAAATTAAAAAAGCTAACTCTAGTGCCTGGTTAGCGTTAAGTCTTGGATCGCAATGAGTATGGTAACGGCTAGATAGGTCTTGATCAGATATTTTCTGAGCACCACCTGTGCATTCTGTAACGTCTTGACCTGTCATTTCAATATGCAATCCACCCGCATAACTTCCTTCACTTTGATGACATTCAAAAACATTTTTTACTTCTTTGACAACACTATTAAATGGTCTTGTTTTAAACCCAGTTGTGGCTTTAATTGTATTTCCATGACAAGGGTCACATGACCATATCACATTTAAACCTTCTTTTTTAATTGCTCTAATTAATTTTGGTAAAAATTTAGAAACATTTTCGTGACCAAATCTCGAAATTAAAGTTATTTTACCTTTTTCATTTGTTGGATTAATTTTATTACAAAGGTTTATTAAATCTTCAGCTTTTAATGTTGGACCACATTTAATTCCAATCGGGTTTTCAATCCCTCTACAAAATTCAACATGTCCACCATCCAGTTGTCTAGTTCTATCACCTATCCAAACAAAGTGAGCTGAGGTATCGTGATATTCACCTGTGGTTGAATCTACTCTTGTCATAGCTTGTTCAAAAGGAAGTAATAAAGCTTCATGTGAAGTCCAGAAGTTAACTGTTTTTAATCTTCTGTTAAAATCCGAATTAATTCCACATGCATCCATAAATGCCAGGGCATCTGTTATTCTATCTTCTAAATCTTTAAATTTTTTAGCAGCTGGAGAGTTTTTAATAAAACCTAAGTTCCAAGTATGAACTTTTTTAAGGTCAGCAAAACCTCCGTGGGAGAATGCTCTTATAAGGTTAAGTGTAGATGCTGACTGAGAATAGGCTTTAAATAGTCTATTAGGGTCTGGAAGTCTTGACTTTTCATTAAATTCCATACCATTAATATTATCTCCTAAGTAACTAGGTAGTTCAACACCATCAATATTTTCAACAGGAGAGCTTCTTGGTTTAGAAAATTGTCCAGCAATTCTTCCCAGTTTAATAACAGGTAGTGATGCAGAATAAGTAAGTACAAGTGACATTTGAAGTATTAACTTAAATGTATCTCTAATATTATCAGGGTGAAATTCTGCAAAACTTTCAGCACAGTCTCCACCTTGTAATAAAAAAGCTTTTCCATCAACAACATCGGCTAATTGTTCTTTTAAATGTCTCGTCTCACCAGCAAAAACTAATGGAGGGAAATTTTTAATTTTACTTAAAACACTGTCTAAATTTTTTTGATCCGGGTATTCCGGAATGTGTTTTACTGGATAATTTCTCCAACTATTTATTTTCCAATTTTTCATATTCAACCTAGAGGTGTTGTAGCAGAGTTTAATTATTATTCAACTGTGACTGATTTTGCTAAGTTTCGGGGCTTATCGATATCATATCCTTTTTTAAGAGCTGCGTAATAAGCTAATTTTTGCAAAGGTACGGTTAATAAAAAAGGCAATAGGTCATTATTAGAATTTTCAACTAATATTGTTTCCCAAATATTTTCTGAAATAACTTCATCTTTGCTCTTGTTAGTGATCAACAAAACTTTGGCACCTCTTGCTATTACTTCCTGCATGTTAGAAATTGTTTTTTTATAATAATTATCTCTTGGAGCTAAGACAACTACTGGCATTCCATCTTCAATTAAAGCTAAAGGACCATGCTTCATTTCACCCGCAGGATACCCTTCTGCATGAACGTAGGCTAGTTCTTTTAACTTTAAGGCTCCTTCTAATGCAATTGGAAAAGAAAAACCTCTCCCTAAAAACATCGAACCTTTTGCATCAGTAAATGCACTAGAAACTGTTTGGATTTTACTCTCAGTTAATAGTGTTTGTTCAACTAATTTAGGTAATAGTTTTAAATCTTTGATTTTTTTTAAATATGAATCTTTATTTAAATCATTTCTTAAAATTCCTAATTTTAATACCAAAATATATAGAACCAGCATTTGACCCATAAAAGCTTTTGTTGAAGCTACGCCAATTTCTGGCCCACAATGAATGGGTAAAACAAAATTAGAATCTCTTGCAATAGAGCTTTCTATAACATTAACAACACTGCAAGTTTTCATATTGTTTTTGTTGCACAAATCTAAAGCTGCATAAGTGTCTGCTGTTTCACCGGACTGAGAAACAAAAATGTATAAATTATCATTTTTAAATCTATTTTTTCGATATCTAAACTCTGATGCAATATCAATTGTTACATCAAGTGTAGTATTTTCTTCAAACCAATACTTTGCTAATAAACAAGAATGATAAGCAGTTCCACAGCCAATTAAAGTAACTGAAGAAATTTTCTTTATATCCCATGGAAAGTTGTAAATATTGATATCATTGTTAATTGTATCAACATACTCATTTATACAGTTCTTTAGCGTTGTTGGCTGTTCTTCAATTTCTTTAGCCATAAAGTGTTTAAAGTCACCTTTGTCATAATCCTGTTCTTTAGAGGATAACTCTAAAACTTTTTTATTAACTTTTAATCCCTCTTCATTAAAAAACTCAACTTGATCTTTTTTTATAATACAAAATTCTCCATCATCTAAATATGAAATTTTATTAGTCATAGATTTTAAAGCGTAAGAATCTGATCCTAGATAATTTTCGTTAGGACCATAGCCAACTGCAAGTGGAGACCCTCTCCTTGCACCCACTATAAGATTGGGCTGATCTTTAAAAATTATACCTAAAGCAAAACTTCCATGGAGTTGTTTAAGGGTTTTAATAATTGCATCTTTCAAATTAAGTTCTTTTAGATATTCTGTTATTAAATGAACAATTACTTCTGTATCTGTCTGGGATTTAAATACATGACCTTTGTTAATTAAATGCTTTTTTAAAATAGTAGAATTTTCAATAATACCATTGTGTACTACCGATACATTTTCTGATGAATGAGGATGCGCATTAATAGTGTTTGGAATACCATGAGTAGCCCATCTAACGTGTCCAATTCCAATTAAGCCTGACATATTCTTAACTGCAAGATTTTTCTCTAAAATATCAACTCTACCTTCTGATTTAGCTTCACTTAATATGCCATCAGATAAAGTTGCAATGCCTGAAGAGTCATACCCCCTATACTCTAATTTTCTAAGAGAGTTGATGATTGCATTTGATACAGGTTTGTTACTGGCTATTCCTATAATTCCACACATATTATTTTATTTTTCTTTTATAATTTTTAACTTCTGTTTGAGAGCTTCTAGTTAAAGCTAATGAATTTTTTTTTACTTTTTTGGTAATTACTGAGCCTGCTCCAACAATACTATTTTTTTCAAGAGTAACTGGTGCAACTAAAGATGAATTAGAGCCTATAAATACATTGTCTTTGATTTCTGTTTTATTTTTATTAACGCCGTCATAATTACAAGTGATTGTTCCAGCTCCAACATTAACATTTCTTCCTAATTGACTATCACCAATATACGATAAATGATTAACTTTTGATTTTTTCCCAATTATGCTTTTCTTTACTTCAACAAAATTTCCAATTTTTGATCCTTCTTCAAGAATGCTCCCTGGTCTTAATCTTGCATATGGTCCAACCTCAACTTTATTTTTTATTTTACAATCTTCTAGATGAGAAAACGAATTTACAATTACATTATTTCCAATTTTAACTTTTGGTCCAATAACAACGTATGGGTTGATAGTAACATTTTTTCCAATCTTTGTATCTTTTGAAAAAAAAACAGTTTCAGGTCCAATCATTTTTACACCTGACTTGATAAAAAATTTACGTAGTTTTTCTTGGTCAATATTAGAATTTAATTGTTTCATCTAGGAATATTTTTATATTAAGTGTATAGATAACTTAATTCACAATTTATTTCTTAAAAATACTTTATTAATGACCCAAAATTACTCAATTTTATTTGATCTTGACGGAACACTTGTTGATACGGCGCCTGATTTAATGAGTGCTCATAATCATGTAATGAAAAAATATGGTTATCCAACAAAATCTACTGCAGACATTAGAAATCTAGTAGGTCAAGGGGCTGGTGCATTGATTGGCAGATCTATATGGGGGCAAGCTAAAAAAGAATATCACAGTGTGACTGATCAAAAAATAAAAGATAAAATGTCTAAAGATTTTGTTGAATATTATGGGAAGAACATTATCAAACAAAGTACTCTTATAAATGGAGTTAATGAATTTTTAAAATGGTGTAAAGAAAAAGAAATTTCAATGGCAGTTTGCACAAACAAACAAGAGCACTTAGCAATTGACCTTTTAAAAAAAATTAGGATTTATGATTACTTTGAGTACGTTGCTGGTTCAGATACATTTGATTATTGCAAACCTGATCCAAGACACATAACAAGTATAATTGAAATCATCGGTGGTGATGTAAAAAAATCTCTAATGTTTGGTGATAGTGAAACTGATGCAAATGCAGCAAAAGCTGCCTCGATTCCAGTAATTTTATTAGAAAATGGTTATACAGAAAAAAATTCTAACGAAATCTACCATAATCATTTGATAAAAGACTTTATTGGTGTTGAAAAAATAGTTTCAACTTACTTAAAAGATTGATTTAATTTTTTTTCTTACTATTAATAGGGCTGCATAACTAAGGAGGCCTAATGATTTCACATAAAGTTAAAGTTTACCCATCAAAAATTTATTTACCTAAAAAAAATCAATTAGCGTGGAAAATTGCTGAAATAGCTTCTGACAATGCAAAATTAGATAAGACAGCTATTGAAATGGTTATTAATCGAATAATTGATAATGCTTCAGTTGCTATTGCTTCTTTAAATAGAAAAGCTGTTATCTCTTCAAGAGAAATGGCTCTAAAACACCCTAGAAAAAATGGTGCAAATTTATTTGGTATTGATTCAAAGTTAAAATTTGATTGTGAATGGGCTGCTTGGTCAAATGGAACAGCTGTTAGAGAACTAGATTTTCATGATACTTTTTTAGCAGAAGACTACAGTCATCCAGGAGATAATATTCCACCTATTTTAAGTGTTGCTCAACAAGCTAAAAAAAGTGGACTAGATTTATTAAGAGGAATTATCACGGGTTATGAAGTTCAGGTTAATTTGGTTAAAGGGATTTGTTTGCATAAACATAAAATTGATCATATTGCACATTTAGGACCAAGTGTTGCAGCAGGTTTGGGAACAATGTTAAAATTAAATACTGAAACAATTTACCAAGCAGTTCAACAGGCATTGCATACAACAGTT
>Ga0308016_10000603_pt1 | contig 18113 bp, 8 predicted proteins | sample Neamet233_FD_203129 | JGI IMG/M metagenome (GOLD analysis project Ga0308016, IMG submission 203129) | Marine microbial communities from water near the shore, Antarctic Ocean - #233 | ecosystem: Environmental > Aquatic > Marine > Unclassified | place: Southern Ocean | collected 2014-07-28
TTGCACTACTGTTGAGTACCAGCCACTTGGTGGGTTTGCTGTACCTGTACTTGGGGTAGCTGGTGGACTAGAAGATTCTCTGTATATTGTTATACTTCCTACGCCCTCATCACCATCATCACCCGGATCACCATCCTCACCTGGCGCTCCTGCAGCTCCATCTTTAATTCTTAGTAAGGTTACTTGATCTACGTCTAGTACATTATTGTTCTGGACTGAAGACCTCATTGATACTCTAAATGTTTCTGACCCGAGACTTATTGCTCCGGCCGCTATTGTTTTGGTATTAGTTGAGCTATACGCCTGAATACTAGTAAAATTAGCACCGCCGTCTGTTGACTTTTCAAACAAAAACTGCGCGCTAGGTTGTCCAAAGCTATTAGCTGTTAGAACTACACTAGAAGGGCTAGGGCTACTTCCTGCTGCATTATATGCAAATTGCTGAGAAGTCGCAGATAGTACTACTCTTGAAGTGAAAGGTACGCTATTAATATTAAATTGTTTTGTTACTACATCACTACCTTTAGTACCTGTTAAAATAAATACTTCTGAATCACTGCTCCACGAAGTACCTGCTAGTGTGTAAACTCCAGTACCTTGATTTAACGTCATAGTTAAACCATTTTGTGTTTTAGTACTATTTGCACCTGACGTAGCTCCACCTGTTATTGCGTAAACTACTCCACTTGTTTGTTCTGTGCTACCTACAAAAGTTTTAAACTCTCCTCCAGTACCAAGATAAAGAAAGAAGTTGCTGCCCCCAAATAAACTATATGATATAGCAGAAGCACTTTCATTTGTAAGTATTCCTGAGTATGCGGATACACCTGCTGAGCCTGGTACACCGGTATCACCTGCTACTGACTTAGTAAATGTTTGCTTTTTAATTACTGTTGTTGTATTTTCTAAAAGAACTGAATAAGAAATTGAAGCTGTTGCTGCTGTCATACTACTATGAACACCAAATACTATCTTATTAGAACTAGCTGATTGTGAGCCTGCTGTTATAGCTGTAGCACTAGGGGTAACTTTAAATTGTCCACTTGTAGGAGTTCCTGTAACTCCAACTAATTGAGTACTTCCTTTAAATACTTCGAATTCTGTTCCACTTCCTGCGAAGCTAGTTACGACTGCATCTTTATTCGCAGGTAGAGTATGTGCTTCATTAGAACATATTACTGTGTATGCGTCAGCACCTGTTGGGCCTTGCACACCAGGCTTTACTGCAAAGATACTTATAGTATCGAAAGCTATTTCACTCTGATTACCCTCGGACACTCCGACTCTTACTAGTTGAGGAGCAGAGAAATGGTTAGCTGGTACTTGGAAAGTCTTGGTATTAACACCATCAGTAAAACTAGTTTCATCAGTTATACCGTCCCCAGTGAACTTAAAGTATGGGTCTGTAAAGTTTTTAGCTGTAGCTGTTAAGGTAATATCTGTACTAGTAGAAGGATTAGGTGTATTTCCAGCTGAGTCATATACTATTGAATAGTCTGAAGCTGTTAGCTGTACTATTTTTGCATTTGCTCCACCAGACCCTGAGCCATTTAAACCTGCTTTTGCTTTTGATATTGAGTATGTTCTTGAAATTGTTACATCATTTGTATTATCTAGTCCACCAATTAGGCTACCTTTAACAAGTGTTGAAAACACTGCACTGGCTGAATCTGCTGTCATATTACTAAAAGTATATACTCCAGAGCCTGCGTTAATACTACTTGTTATTCCTGAACCTGTAGCGGCACTAAAAGTTACTTTTGCGTTGCTTGTAATATCGGTGTTGCCGTAGAATACTTTATATGTTCCACCAGCAGCTGATAAACTTGCTCCAGTTCCATCAACCGCTGTAGATACTGTATGTGACTCATTTGTTAAGAATCCTGTTACTGCACTTTGTCCATCTTGTACTGCAAATATAGATACTGTATCCTGAGTTATTATTGTGCCATTAGCAGCTCCAGCTCTTAGTTTTACTGTTATTTGTACGGGTTCATCAGCTGGTCCAGGCTCATTAGCTTGTGGCAGTACAAAGGCATTATAAGCAACATTAGCTATTCCATTTATAGTTCCACGATTAGCGTCTGTGTCTCTTTTAGCTGGGCCTAATGTGCTGTTTCCATTGATAAAGAATTCATAATAAACTATGCCAGTTACATTGAAAGGTATAGTGCTAAACTGAATTGTAGAAGCCTCGGTTCCTACTTTACTGTAGTCTACTACATGGCTTGTAGGTAGTAGTTTAATCGTTGCCGCGCCAGAACTAATAGATAGTGAAATACCCTCTACTCCGCCCGTAGCACTAGTAGGGAAATAAGCTCCCCTTACTATATATTGTTTGTTACCTGTAGAACCTCTACTAAATCTTCTATGTCTGACCCAGAAGTATTTAGTTTCAGAAGCTGCAGAATTGTGCATATAATTAGTAACATTATCGACTGTTGCCAATAAAGTTGCGCTTGATCTTTGGTTACTTGAAGAGTACCAAATCTCAGTTGAGTCTGACCCTTCTATATAATCTATAGAGTTGCTCCAAGCTAAGAATATAGACCCGTTTTTATCATTTGTCGCTGTTAACCCACTAGGTAATCCAGGTGCCTTCAAACTATTTTGAGATGAAGTTTCCTCTGAAATACTGAGTGCTTGTTGTTTTGTGATTTCATAGATGCTATCATCATACTCTTTACATTTTACTGAAACGTTGCAATTTGCTTTAAAGCTAAGGTTCTCGACTCTCATTAATTTATTAGTCCAACCAAAAGGTTCATAATTCATACTGAGTACTTGTCCAGGTCTTAATAATATAGCCCTAGGTCCAAGCTCGAAGCTTATTTCTTTTGAGAACCTTGTTTGGAATAATTCTTTCTCTGTATTTATTCTAGCATTATAATAATTTGTTATACCTGTAAAGGGAAAGCTTCCTGTTTTAACTACGTTCCTATCCGCTTTCAAAAAGTCTGAGTTAAAGAACGTTACACTACGAGTACCAAAGTTAAGCTGAGGATCAGCTAAACTGGCTTTGATTGTGTTCTTCGCATTTTTCTGAGAATTATCTACAACGTTTATTTTTCCTATGATATCTGTGTTGTCTATATAGTAAGGATTGATATTTTCTTGAGACGAGTTAAGAGTAACAGTTGGTGCTGTTTCTTGCGTTTCTGTAGTTAATACATACTTACCATTCTCATAAGAAAGAATACCATTAAAATGCGTAAGCAAAGCATTGATATTAGAAAAAACTGATTTAGCAGTATCTAAGATAAAGTTGGTTTGGTGTCGAGTAACCTCTCTTTGATGATGATGTTCCCACCCATAGTATCTCCAATATTTTACCCAATCGGCATCATACAGAGAATAGTCAATAGGATTGCTTACCTTTGACATAGTTAAAGCGGCTACACTTCCACTACCTGAAGTTTTATGTAAACTAATAGTTCCTGTAATAGCAGCTAAGCTAAGCGTAGTTCCTGAGGTATGAGTAGGTACTGTAACAGGAGGAAGAGATATGGAGCCTGTAGCTCTATAAAAGTTCCCTGCTTCAGTATAAACTATATCACCAGTATTTATACTAGTGTAGGTACTATATGCTTTTGCGAATTTATTAATAACTTTTGTAAGAGTAACTGTATTATTAGTAGTATCTATACCACCAGTAGCTACAGTTCCCGAAGCAACATGGACTCCACCAGAGTTACCATTTTGTGTTATTTCAAAGACGTCACCAACAGCAACTCCGTTAGGAGAGCCTGCTAGTTTTATAGTTATGTCTGAACGAGAGTCACATAACTTAGCTGCATTACAGAAGCTGGTTAAATCAAGGTCTGCTTCTTTTAGACCTCTACCAAACTTATTATTCATTAAAAAGTCTAGTGTTTGAATCGCGGGGTTACTTAAAGATCTGCTGTCTGAACCCTTGCCATCAATTTTAAATTTGTGTGTTGGTATTACAGGACTTAAAAACGGAGTTTCTATTACTACTACATCAGTACTAGTATCAAATCCTGTTATCTCTCTAAATTCCCCAGTAGTAATATTATGAAGGATTGCACCTTTTTCATGTATTGTATTATCAAAAGCATCTGTATAACTATTTGTTAGTTCACCTGTATTACTTATATTTGCTATAGCTGAGATGGAAGTCATATCAAACTGTTGAGAATTAGTTATTTGTATTGTGTTAGGAAAAGTACCTGTCCAATTTGTGCCTGCAAAGGTTAAAATATTTGCATCTCCACTACCCGACCAAGTTCCTAATAGTACTGCGTATCTTAACCCTACAAAGTCACCTGGGGTATCTGTATACCATTCAGGAGCATAGAATTGCACATAAGGAGAAGTTGCTCCTATAATAGCTTTATTAGCTGCAGTAATATTTGATATTGTTATGACGCCACTAGGGTTAGTGATGTTACTAGTACAAGCATACCAATTATTTGGGAAAGTTGTAGAACCTACTACTTCATGGTCCCAAGTAAGCATATGCCAGTAGTTATTACTTGCATCTTTTAATCTTAGTCTTGTTTTGTTATTAGTTGCTCTTGCATTCACAAGCCCTAGATTAGGAGTAGTATCGAGTCTAAATCTATAGTGTGAAGTTCCTCTAGAAGTAGTGAATAACCATTTGTCCATAATTTTGAACTGATTACCAGCATTAGTACCTGTACTATCTACTACCCAGTTACTACCGTTTACACTAGTTTCTACTACTACTAAGTCTCCTTCTACAAAATCTGTATGGTCATCCGTGCCTAAAGCTCTGTCAGGAACGTAACTATTATCATAGTTGAAACACTCCATAACTTTACCTTTGACAACATACTCTATCTCTGGTATAGAAGTTGAATCAGCATCTATCTCAAATTTCATGGCTGAATAAGCAGTGTCTAGTAATCTATGTTGAGAGCTCCAATAAGGAAGATTGCTTTCCCAGTAATCTGTTTGTCTTTTGTACCCACCTAAGTTAGATGTTGCTGTTGCCCCGAAGCCGCCACCGCCACTAATAGCTATACTAGGAGTACTAGTATATCCAGTACCACTGCTTGCTATTGATATGCTTCTTACTTTATTAGCATCATCAGTTGAAGACGATCCCATATGCGCCGTTGCTGTAGCTCCTGAGCCACCCCCGCCACTAATAGTAACAGTTGGAGTGCTTTCGTAGCTAGATCCTTTTGATAGTACAGATATACTTCCTACAGAATTTGAACCCTCAGCTGGGTCTACTAAAAGTGAAGCCGCTAACTGATTAGGTCTTCCATGCATAAATTGTTGAGAGATAGTATATGGGTGGTTTATATTATAAATAGACTCATGCTCTAGTCCACTAGCATTTCCTGCTGCTAAAGGTCTGACCACGCCACCTGTTCTTCTTCCCTGACTATTCGCATTAACTACTCTTTGACCTAAACCTAAGTCTAATAAGTCTTGTTTACTTAGTGCTATATCTGCTAGTTGAATACCTAGTTCAAAAGCCCCCCCAGCTACTGCACCATTTAAAGTATTACCTCGAGACATTCTTCCAAAACATTGTAGTTGGGTATTGTCTTTATCACTGCCTGTAGCACCATTTCTTACATCAAAATCATTTTCATCAGTACAGATTAAAGGAACATCATCAATATACATATTAAATAGACCATGAATTTCTCCTTCACATATTGCGTCTGCTGTATATACTATTTTACTATTATCATTTAGGGTATCAGCAAAGATAGGATTTCCGTTAACTCTCTGTACCCCATAAACTACGGGTAAGTACTTACCTTGTAAGTGAATATTTAAATCTACTTCATTCTGAATATCAACTTGATACTCTTGTGAGGTCATTTTTTTACCGCCAAAAAGTCCTGCGAGTCCACCACGCCTTTTGCTTTTCATTTTATATCTAGTTTCTTGCGTTTTATAACTTGCTATAGCACTTAGTGATGTTTCTGCGTGCATAAAGCCTAAGTCGGCCGCATACTCTGGTCTAATAGCTGAGTCTATCTGAGGTATCTTATTAGCAGATAAAGCTCTGTGTACTTCATCAGTTGTTAGTCTGCCATTTACTTCCTCAAAGTCTCCCCAATGACTAGTTAAAGCCCACTTGACTTTAGAACCCTTCGGGGATTCATCAATACTAACACTTGAAATAATGCCTTTAAACATTAGTATGCTTTTGTTCGGTCCTATAAGAAGTCCAGTCTCTGGGTCTATGAATATTTTGTGTATGAATACTTCTCTATTAATAAAAGTGGGACTAGTGTTAGATGTTCCATTGGGGGTAATACCTCTTTCTAGTAAAGCTCCAGTTAGTTCTACGGAATCTTGACTTACTGTAAATGTCTTAGTTAAAGTAGAACCTGGGAATGCGCTGTCATCATCATTATCACCTGTTACAAGAAATTGAATTTTGTTATTTGGTACAAAACTTCCGATTAGAAATTTAAGAGTAGTAGTATCATACTTAATAGTAGCAAAGTCACCTTCTTTAAAACCATAGTCTGTCCAATCTAGTACTTCTCCATTTAGAACTGCGCTAGGAGTAAGTAGACCAGAAGAAGTTAAAGTGCCTTGAACCTGAATATTTCCACCAAGATCTTCCGCTGCAAGAGTTAGAGCCATTGAGGTTGCTCTCGCTTTTGTTGTTTCAGCATAAGCTCCTATAGATAGGATTCTGTTAGCTCTATAGACTTGGCTTCCGTTTCCTGAACCATCGTCAAAGCTAATATCGGTTGCCCCATCTGTATAATAGGCATACCTGTTAGCGTTAGTACGAGTCTCTCCATTTAATAAAATAAAGGGTCTCTCGAACTTAACTAAGTGCGCATACGAAAAATCGTCATTATTGACGAGGGATGTTTTTATGTTGGAATTGATTGCTCTTTCTATTGACATTTTATTTTTGTGCTTCCTCTAAGCTCAGTGAGAACTCATATAGATTGTTTGTATTTAGGGAATAAGATACAACATCACTTGTTTGTATTACTCTAAAAGTTGGGTTAGTTGTTATTAATGTTGAATTAGTTGCTACTGTTTTTTCTATTGAAGGAGTTATATAGTAAATTCTGTGGTGGTTACTGCCACTAGGTGCCTGCGGTTGATTTCCCACTAGGTAATCAGCTCTATTAAGTACTCGTGTTACTTGATATACTTTTTTATGGTTTGCATTTGCTGGGTCACTAAAATTAAACATGTCACCTGGCTTTAAACTTCCAGTACTAGCATGGTTATGGTTATCCACTTCAAAGTTTGTTGCTCCCGCCGCTATTTCTCCATCAACAATTAATGCTGTGCCACTAGTAAAAGCAAGAGTTGTCTGTGGAGAATCATATTGAGGTAGTACAACTTCAAAAGCTTTAAGTCTTCCTCTTTTTTCTTGTAAGAAATTATAAATTGGTTCAAATTGAGCACGAGTCATTGGATTATAAGTTATATTAATTTTCCAGTTATGCCCTATTATGGCTCTAGTAGTAACTCGTCCACTATTTGTTCTACCAATAGCTGCAGGTTGCTTAGACTGAAAGCTAACAGATGCGAAACCTGGTCCTTCTACATAGCTACTTGCGTGCCCATCTCCTGCTTCATTTATGCCCCAGTTTGGATCTGGTAATCTATTATTAAATGCTGTGAAAGAACCACTCATTATGTACTACTCCCGTATGCTTGTGTGTCGACTGTTTCTAGGAATCTTTCACCTGTGTCGTTTGCTGCTTCTCTTATCATTCTAATTATATTTCCTCTTTGATTTACTAGTAAGTCTTCAACTCCTGCAGCGTCTACTGCATTTATACTGAAGTTTACATTTTGTGAGCCTCCTAATCTTGAGTTAGGTATTACATCCACTTTTTGACTTGGCATTACTACTTCCGGTCCTTGCTCTCCTACTAGTATGCCTTCTCCACCACTTGCGTAACTTTTTCTACCCATAGCGCCACCGCCAGGATTAAAGTTATTTGCGTTACTGCCAGTGCCTCTAGCTCCTCTCATATAACTTAGTTCTCCTCTATTTCCACCCTGTGATACATCTACAGAGTTCTGTCTACTTCCTACACTCATGGTTGTAGCTTGAGGTTTTGGAGACTCTGTTGAACCCCCATTAAATTTGGTTTTTGAGATAATACCTACTTGAGCTGCACCAAGTGCTCCAATCATAATACTCATAGGCATTGCCCATGCTTTAGTTATATCAGCAGGGTTAGCCCATACTTGCATAATAGATGCTGCAGTGTTTGCTATAGTCGTTGCTATTTGCATTTTCTTATTTTGTTCAAAAGCTTTTCTAGCCATTCCTTCTTTCTTCTTTTCCATTTGAGCTATTTTTGCTAGTGACTCTTTTGACTTTCCGTCTCTTTTCTTTTCTGCTGCTATCTGTCCGTCTACTTCAGATATTTGAGCTTTAGAGTTTGCAGCCATAATACCTGATATAGCTCCTAACGTTTGAGCTACTGCTGCCGCTACTGCCGCTCCTTTCTCCATACTGTTTGCTGCTTTATCACCAGTAAGACTAAATACTTCTCCTACATTATACCAAGAATCTCCTATTGCTGTTGCTCCAGCTATAACAGACATTACTACTGCCCCTTCAGGACCTAGTTCACTAAATTGTGCAGAAATAGCAGTTAAACTTCCTCTCAACGCTTGCATACCATTGTCTTTTTGTTTACCTGCGTCAAAGTCTTTACCTGCTTGTACACCTGCTGCGCCCGCACGTTGTTCGAAACCGGCTGCACCTTCATCTCTGACAGCCTTTTCAGCTGCCGCTACTGCTTTTGCTCGATCTATAGCATCTTGAACAGCTCGTAGCTTAATTGCTGCAGTGTTAGCTATTAGTCCGCTAAGTAGTCCTTTTCCAAAGCCATCTGATACTGCAGTTGCTATAGCTAAATTCATTGTTTGAGCTGCAAGTGTTGATTGTTTTTGTAGACCCTCTGGGGAAAAGAGAGGATTGCTAGACATGTTTTTAATAGTAGCTTCGGCTTGCTCTTTAGTAACGCCAACTAGTTTTCCTTGCTCAAATAAAACTCTGTATCTATCGGCCATTAATCCAGCTTCTATTTGCAACATTGCCATTTTCATTTTGTTTTCTTCTTTTGCTAATTCGTATGAAAGCATTGCAGCACTTATTTTAGCTTCAGCAGCCTGTTGGTCGCTGGTTTCAGAAGTTCCTCTACCTTGCAAATTAGATAGCTTCGTAGCATTTGCTGCTATCTGTAAGTCCAAGTTTAGAATTTCTTTTTTCTTTTCAAATTTCTTTTGCTCTAACTCTAAGTCTCTTTTTAGGATGTTATTAGCTTGTTGCGCTACGGCTATCAATCTATTGATGTTGGTCACAGCTTCTTTATCAAATTGAGCTTGTATACCTAGTAAGTCTATTTCAGTTAGTTTTAGTCTACCTAACTCTTGAGCTCGCTCGACTTCGGTTCCTTTCGCATTTAATCCTTCCATGACTGCGGCGAATCCTTCTCGTGTATATCCGTTTGATAGTAGTAAAGTATCTGTATTAGATTTTTGTATATCGTTCTTTTTCTTTTCTATTTCAGTTAGTTTCTTTTGAATTTCAATGGCGGCTACTCCGCCTGTATTAAATACACCTATCATTAGTTTAGAATCTACTCCTAGTACTTTGATTGCATTAGCACTTGTAAGAGCTTGCATTTGAAACTCTTTTAATTTTTCTTTGGCGGCTTCAATGGCTGTCTCAAAACCTTCTTGAGTACCATCTGTATCTAAAAATAGTTTATTAAATGGATTGTCTGAATCCTTAAACTTATCAAAGAAAGTGTTGTACTCTTCAGTACTTAAATCTTTTAAACCTTTTAGAGAGGCGGATAGCTGGTCAAAGTTTCCTATAACACTATCTACTTTTGTTTTTGCTCTGAAACTTGCTTGGAATTTAGCTATTCCTTCTGAAGCGCCTTCTAAGGCTGATTCCATAGACTCATATATTTTTACTCTTTCCTCAGTTAGCTTAATAATGTCCATGCCAGTTTGAACACTAGTCTCTTCAGTTATGTTCATAGCTTCTTGTGCTACAGTAGAATTCTCTATCGCTTCCCTACTTTTTATTAATGCTTTTACATACTCAAACTCAACAAAATTCATGTTCTTCGCACCCAGATTGAAGTTTGACGCTCGATTACTTTCAGCTTGTTTTAGAGTCATAGAGCTGCCCACCTGCCTTTGTATTTGTTTCTGTCTCTCTTCGGATAAACTGCCCGCCATCTTGCCTAGCTCGGCTTCGGTCTCGCCTACTGCTACTAAAGAGGTTCTAAATGCATCCACGCCTCCTATAACTTCTTCAGAGAATATAGAATTCATCCCCTTATCACCACTCTTTGCCGCGGCTGTTATTAATGCTACTGTTTCAGCTATTTGTAACTTTGCAGTTTTATCTTCTTCACTTATATCAATTATACCTTTAAGAAATTGCCATGCTCCTGCTACCATTCCTAACTCGTTTTTGTAAGCAGCCAATTCTTCACTTAATTTTATTATATTACCTGCACTTTCTCCAGCATTTTTATTAAACGCAGTTTGAGCTTTATTTTGCTCTCTCCAAGTAAAGTTTAGATTTTCCATTGCGTCTATTTGTTTATTAAATCTTTCTGTTACGTTTTCAACTTGGTCTCCAACAGCTTCTAATGTCTTGCCTAATTTTTTTGACTCTTCATTTCCAAAGCCTAACGAGCTGCCAAGTTTTGCTAATAAAGGAGAAGCTATAGATAGAGCCATCATCCAAGGTCCCATAATCATCATAAGTCGTGATAGTCCAGAACCTAAGATACTTACTGAACCTTTTGCTCTGACCATGCCTTTTTGGAATTTGCCTAACTTACCTTCGTTTTCTTTTAGTCCTCTATTTAGTTCTGTGAAACCTGCTTTAACACCATCCCGTTCTGTCATGTTACTAGCGCCCGCTAGTATAGTAGTTCCACTAGCTTTGTCGTCTAGCTTCTTTTGTCTTAAGTCTGTTAGCTGCCCAGGCGTTGCAGGTACATTACCTCTCAATTTGTTTGCTGCTATTTGGTCTGTTATCTCTTGTTGTCTTACTAAGTTTTTTAACTCTAGATCCATATCAACTAAGTCAGACTTTAATATTGCTTGGTTCTTAATATTTTTAGTGTGTATTTTCTTTACTAGTAGGTCTCTTTTCTTAAGTAGTAGGTTTCTTCTCTTATCGAGATCTACCTCTGTTTTAAGTTTCTTATCTATGACTCCCTGGGCTCCCTGATTAGTAATCTGTCCTTTCCCAGTTAATCTTCTTTTGCTTTCAAGAATTTCTTTGTCTTTTGCTAGTTGCTTATTGGCTTCTTGTACTGCTACCGTTGTATTTTCTGTTATTCCTGCTTGATATTCTCTAGCGTTATCTGCTGCTTCTTTAGCATTTTGAGCTATTTTAGTATTAAACTCACCCATAGCTGGAATTGCTTTCTTTAGTAGTGAGAAAATCAAAACTCCAAATACTGCTGTAAGAATACCTTTAGACTCCGCAAGTAAATTTAATAAAGGTCCTAGTACTCCATTTACCATACTGATACCGCTCTGAGCAATATCTCCAAGAGCTGCTCCTAGTCTTACGTATGGATCTGGTTTTATTTCTTCTGCGTATTCTTTGAATTTTTTGCCACCTTGGTCTAATATTTCATTTAGGAAAGCTTGTCTCTTCTCTACCTGTGTAATAGAAGATACAGATTTACCTAGTGATAAAGCGTACTTTTGAGAAGCTTCATCAACACGAATGAAAAGACCAATCTCATCTAGTATTTCCGGCTCGAGTTTAATCGCACCACGGAATATTCTATCCATAGCGTCTGGTAAGTTTCTTCCTAATGATATAGCCGCTCCTTTTGCGACTTCGGTTAATCCTTCAATTTCTTTAGTACTGAGACCTGCACTACTTGCTAGTGAAACCTGTCTCATTGATTGTGCTAAGTCAATAGCAAAACCAGAGGCTTCTTGCATATCTCTGGCTAAGTTTTTGATGTATATTCCACCAGTTGTACTTAGAATCTCCATAGATTCTGTTAAAGTATCAATCTGGGCAGATCTAGAAAGCACTCCAAAAGCAGCTGTAAGTGCGAAAACGTTAGCTGCTAATAGTGCGTAAGCTCGGACTAGACCGCCTGAGCCGCCTCCTCCGTCAATGCCTTGTTGCATTTTAGAGAAGTTTTTGGTAGAGTTTGAAGAAATTTGGGCAGCACCCTTTTCTTTACGGTTGTAATTATCTCTAGACTTACTTAGTCCATCCGTAGATTTGCGAGCTTTGTCAGTGCTTTTTGCAAGCTTGTCCGTTTGTTTCTGGACTACATTCACGCCTTTAGCGGTTGCGACTATCTCAAATAATACTGTTCCTTCTGCTGCCATAGTTTACTTTCTCTTAATTTTATCATACTCAGCTTTTAATTTCTGCTGAGACTTGGCTATAGTATCACTCTCTAAGTGAAGTAGTAGCTCAAATATCCAATCTCTTTCTGCTTTTTGTTCAATTTGATATAAGTTATATAACAAATCTAGATTCTGAAAATCTTTTCCTATATATCCTATCTCTGGATATATTTTATCTCCAAGCTGATTGAAGATCTCCATAGAAACTCCTACGGATTCAGGAAAGTCATCCCAATCTGGAGGACACCTTTCCCAATCTATCTCTTCTCCCATCTGTTCGACCATACGTAAGTACTGGTCTTTAGTCATGCCTATTGCATCATGCTTCAGGAGTAGTGTCAGCTTGTCTTTTATTATTTTTTTTGACTGCTGTACGAAAGTTGTCTAAATCAAAGACTACCTCATTGAGCCAGTTATCAAACTCACTTGAATTTTCAACTAGTAGAAGAGCATTTTCTTCTGTGTATTCTAAAGGAGTTGTTGCGTCTTGTCCTTTAAGGTCTACTAGTACTAAATCTTCTAAGTACCCTAATTGTAATCCTTTCCAACCTTTTACAGTTGCATTTGTAAATTCTTTAATAAACTTATCGTCATCTAGTGATTCTTCGAACCCTCTAGTTTTTCTATTAAATTTTTGTGATGTGCATTTTTTTCGTAGTGCAACGAGTTCTTTTCGGGATAGGTTTGCTAGTTCGACTTCAAATTCGTCGAGTCCAGGAAATTCTACCCAAGTGGTCTTACTGTCGACCAGTAGGCTTTTAAGTTCCATGTTTATATTCTCCTATGAATATTGTGTGATGCTCGTTCCTAAAGCAGTATTATCTAATGAATTAAAGTCGTAAGATTGTGTGTACACATCCCCTACGGCCATTCGCGCTATATAAGATGCAGGGTTTAACTGTATCTGGAGAAAAGGAGTGGCACTTGCCGTATCACCTACTTCTATAGCTTTTAGTATAATATTAGTAGTAGTACTAAAATCATCATAATTGTTGATATTATTATCTGTTTGGTATTGAACTACTGCTCCCGAAACAGTTCGTTTTTCTACCACGTAATCAGATGGACGCATTATATTGCTAGCGTTAGTAACTAGTAAAGATTTTTGCAGGGTTTCATACTCTAGCCAAGTGATTTCATTTTGTATATTAATAGTAGTAGATATAATATTAGTTACATCTGTTCCATTAATAGAAACAACTGGGTAGACTAAAATAGGAGTTCGTGAGGTACCTACAGATTGTAGAGTTCCTGGTATGGTATAACTTTCGTTACCAACTTTTTCCAATTTAGTTGCTTGTCCCTGCAATCTTACCGTAAACTGAGAGTTCGGACTAATGTCGAGATCTCCTGCTGTAATAATTGCGTTCTCTAATTTAAAGGTTGCAGCGCCTGTTACTATGTAGGCATCAAACTTAGTCAATTGTTGAGACGTATTAAGGTTAGTTAATATATCTATAACATGCGACTCTTTCTTCTCTTTAGTTAGTGGAACATCGAAACTAAAATCAACTGCGTTGGCTGTTGTTATAGTTGCTCCCTCTAGCATTTTTGTTTGATCGTGCAAAGTCTTTACTGGGTACGATTCTTGCGCAAATGTTTGAGAAAAGTCTAAGGCAGAGCTGGTGAAAGTCCTATGCTTATCACCATCTCCGCCGTAAACTATATATAGCTTACTCTCCTTGAGGAAACTATTAGACATTAGTACTAAACTGCCTGAGAACCTGTTGAGAGGTAACCAGTCTGTGTATGTACTGTTTGTCCTAAGTATTTAACTTGAACTTCATCGCCTTCTAGAAGAGATGAGCCGTTAGCTGAGAATTCTACTGAAGCAGAGATTAGATCTCCAACTTCAATTGTTGGTACAGTTAAATGAGCATAAGGCATGTTGAATTCTACGCCTGGGGCTACCCAGTCATTTGCTTCCATTGCTTCTCCTACTGTATCTGCACCTTCACTACTTACTCCCATGTATACACGCATATCGAATACGTTAGACACAAGGTCGGTAGCTCCTGCTAAGTCAGTTAATAATTGATTAGAACCATCAGCTTTGTTGTCAAGGTACATTGTTAAGCTTCCACTTACAACCCTTGCTCCTGTAAATGAGCCAATTGGCTTATCTACAACACCGATAGTTTCTGGTGTTACGTAAGTAACATTGTTGGCAATCGTTAGAGAGCCTCCAGTAATATTGATTAGATATTTTCTAGCATCTAGACCCTGTGACGCTGAGCCACCACCCTGTAATCCAGAGTAAAGGTATAGTGAAGATAGTTTGTTTCTTAGATAATCAGCATCCGATGGACCTGTTGTATCTACGTAACTAAACTCTTCAGTATGCGCATCATGATCAGTTAGAGCCTTACCTGTAGCATTTAATTGAGCTACTGTTTGATCAGTTGCAGCTATTTCTAGAGCTTTAGATGGATCTTCTATTACTTCAGTTACCTGATCAATAGTAGTTGCATTACCAGACCATGTGATCTGAGCAATACCATCAATAGAAAAGTCTATTTCTGCTTGGTTAATTTGACACTGGTTAAGTCTATAAGTAGTATTTTCTAGTGCGAAATAAATACTCATTTTCATAAGTTCATGTCGATCAGATTGATCAAATTTAGCTAATGAAAGAGCAGATGATGTTTCCACACCAGCTACTGCTGTAACTCTTGCTGCATCGTTTGCGTAGACTCCTGGAAGTCCTACACCAGATAATGCACCCCATAGAATATTTTCTACAGCATCGTGAGTTCCTTGTGCCCTATAACTAGCCGCTCCATGAACAAAAGGTCTTACATAAGTACCGAATGACCATTCTGCAGGTGGTAAAGAATCATTGAATCTTTTTGAACCCCTGTTTGGTGCTGCACCAGCTTCTGAAATAGTTACGTCAGTAGAGTCACTTCCTTGTGAGAAGCTATATCCATCTAACACACCAATTCTGAATGTATTTGCAAGATTTTCATTTCCTTTGAACAAACCTGTTCCTATTCTGTTACCGTCGGCAGTAGTAGTACCTGCTTGTGTACCTTTTACAGTAAACACAAAGTCTTGACCACTTGAGGCAGTAGCGTGATTAAGCGCTGTAACAGCCGTTGTTTCAGTACAAGTTTCATTATTCACAAAACCTGATCCTCTGAAGTTATTTGGTATAGCTACTTTAGTAACTCCACCACTTCCATTTACTGATTTAACAATAAATTTACATCCTGTGCCAGACCCACTTGTTTGTCCGTCTGCTACAGTTATAATATCACCTACCGAGTAGTTTGTACCTGGTGTAGTGATTGTTCCATTTTTGATACCTCCAGTACTTCCAACTCCATTTACTGAGCTGACGAATACTTTGGTATTTCTGGATAGATTTAAAGCCATTTGCTTTCTCCTATTTTTTTACTTTGAAAGTACTTCGCTAGATTATTATCAGCGTTTGTAATTTCTTTTAATACCTACACTGTAAGGTCATTTCTCCGATTCCGAGTGGTTTTAAAACACCTTCATCAGTTGACATTGAACTTAAAGTTAAGGAAGTCGTTGTTAGATGCGGACTTACAGTATCATCGTAAATCAGCATATCATTGTCGTCTACAACTCTTTCGATGTCTTCCATCAGTAGAGCTAAGATTTCCTGTGGGTCTTCTTGGTTTTCGACATAAACTCTTACGTCTAAACTTAGAAACCTCCACTTAAAACCACCTGGTTGATACTCTCTCGTTTCGTCTCCGGCTACCACACATAAAGTTGGGTATTCCTTGATTTCGTCTAAAAAGACCATGCCAGAATGGACATTATTAAATACATTGGAATTAAAGGGGTGGTTCCCATCAATTCCTTTTAATTTTCGTACTAAAGCTGCTACTACTTTTGTTCTTGCTGTTCTATAAGTATTTGCCATTAAACTCTCCTAGTAGTTAGTGCTTCAATTTTGAACATACTTAGTGCTAAGTTTCTTATACTTTTTGAGATTAAAGGTTTTGGGTTGTAACCAGATGGCCATTTTCTTTTTCCTGAATTCTCAAAAGTTTCATATGGATTTAATCTATATGTATACTTAACTAGTAGTGTTCTTGCTGCGGGGGTAATGCTTTCTACCATTGTTGACTCTGCAAATCTACCTGTTTTGTAGTTTAATGCGGGTCTCCCCATATTTCTTCTGACTTCTCCTGGAAGTCTCTTATTAATTGCTTTTTTGACTTGTAATAAACCTGCGACGGCTAGTGCAAAATCATTATTGCCTTCTCCTTTTTCTTTGGAGGGTCTACCTGGGCCTTTAGGTAGTTGTCTAGCTATGTCTGGTGTTATTCCAGCTGCATGTACTATTGCTCTTTGTGTAGGCACTGTAGTTGTTTTACTTGCCCTACTTGTTTTATTTATACTCTTTGGGGCTTTTCTATATTTTGTATTATTCTTTGCCTTACCCTTAGCATACATTTTACGTTTAATAGGAGTATTTATAATCATACTACCTATTAGATCCATAGGGCTGTCGGACCCTTTCTGGTTAGCAATCTTTTTAGCTTGGCCGCTTCCCTTATACCTAGTACTTAGTATATCTTTTATTATACCTTTTACATCTTTACCAGCTTTTTTATCTGATGCTGACTTTTCTCTATTACCTGTATCTGATTCTACCTGTAGAAAAATTCTATTTTTTAGGCTTAATCCGTTTGCACTAACTTTTAGTACTTCTTCTGATTTTAATCCTAATTCTGATTGGAAAGATTTTAATTGGTTGTACTGGTCTTCACTTTGGAAATCGTCTGCTGTGAGCTCTTGTCCGTCTTCACCTGTTAATTGCTCTTGTGCTAAACCCGCTGCTAATCCTGCTCTTCCTTTTTCGGTTACGGAATATACATGTCCTACATCAAAAATTTGTCTCTTTCTACCACTTGCAACTTTTGTTCTTCCATGGAAAAGTTGGTTATACTTAGGTAACTTTATTAAGGCAAGTGTAAACTCTTGCATCTTCTTTCTAAATAGTGTATAATTATCTCTAGGGTTCTTTCTTTTGTTTTCGCCTTGATGTATTATAAATACTAATTTTTGTTGACCTGACTCTACCATCATATAGTCTTTTCTATTTTTACGTACTTCTACTTTCCACTTTTTAATTAGTTCTGTAGTTAGTTCTTCATACTTAGCACTTACATTTTTACTAGGAGCTTTTCCTTTTCTTCTTTGATAAGCCGTGTTTAGTTGAGAAGAGAAAACTTTTACATCTAGTACTACTTGAGTTTCTGCTGTATTTAATAATTTTCTTAATCCTCTCATGACCCTTCGGTCACCTGTTTTACTACCATCTCCGATTGTAAGTTTATAAATTAAGTCTAATCTTTCATTTACATTTTTTATCGACACTAACTGTACACTTTATACATATCAAGTATTCTTTTGATATGGTCTGGGAATCCTATATTACCTGCTAAACTAGATGATAGTGGATTTTCTACGGTGGAACCTCCAGTACTCATTCTTTCTTTTCTTTCATCTTTCATGTAGTACTTAATTAAATCAAATACTGCTAATCTTAAATCATGTGGGGTAGTTACGTACCCTGCTTTGTATGTTACCTTTACGGCTTTCATACCTCTAGCCCAGTACTTGTTACCAGTGCTATTTGTTCTTATAATACTATCAGATTCATCGTCAACTATGTATTCATATTTGCCACTACTGTCAGAATTTTCTGTAATTAGTGTTGTATATGCGTCAGCTTGATTTATTCTTTCTTGTACTGATACGAC
>Ga0308016_10000604_pt1 | contig 18043 bp, 16 predicted proteins | sample Neamet233_FD_203129 | JGI IMG/M metagenome (GOLD analysis project Ga0308016, IMG submission 203129) | Marine microbial communities from water near the shore, Antarctic Ocean - #233 | ecosystem: Environmental > Aquatic > Marine > Unclassified | place: Southern Ocean | collected 2014-07-28
TAGACCAGCTGGAAGAAAAGATGTTATTGGAAAACCAATCCAATATGCAACTACAGAAATTTTTTTGCATCATTTTAATATACAAAAGTTGACAGACCTTCCAACAGTAGATGAGCTTAGCTCTGCTGGATTAATTGATATCGACACTATAGATGCTTCAATTTTTGGTACTGGAAAATTTTACAAGGAGCAATCTCAAAATAAAAAGGAAGATATCTACACAAATATAGAAAAAGCGATAGATGAAACGCCCAATTCTGATTAATTTAATATATTTATTTTTCGCTAATATAGGTGTATAGTTATCTTTATGTTTCCAGGATTTTGGCAAGTAGCAATTGTAGTAGTTTTAGTGGTCCTTTTGTTTGGAAGAGGAAAAATATCCTCTTTGATGGGCGATGTTGCCAAGGGAATAAAAAGTTTCAAAAAAGGTCTGTCTGACGAAACACCTGATGATAGTGTAGAAAAAACAGACGACCAAAAAGATTCAAATAAAAATTAATTTAAATGCCACAAATTGGATGGTTAGAACTATTGATTATAGTAGTTGTGGCTATTTTAGTAATTGGCCCTAAAGACTTTCCAATTGTTCTAAGAAAATTAGGTAGTTGGTCAAATAGAGTTAAAAAATATTTTTCTGACGTTCAATCTAATATTAACGAGATTACAAATCTTGATGATATTAAAAACACAAACCCTGCCGCAAAAAAAAAAAAAATAGATGGCAAAAAATAATAATAAAACAGAAAACTCAGGGAGTTTTGTAGGTCACCTAACAGAACTTAGATCTAGACTTGTTAAATCATTTATTTTTTTATTTTTTTTATTTATTGTATGTTATTTTTTTTCAACTGAAATATATCGTTTTTTAGTACAGCCATATGCCGATGCTGTCTTATCTGAAAATCTAAATAGAAGATTAATTTTTACAGCTTTGCATGAAGCTTTCTTGACTTATTTAAAAGTTGCTTTTTTTGCTGCATTTTTTATATCTAGCCCTTTTTTTTTAACACAATTGTGGAAATTTATAGCTCCAGGTCTGTATAAAAATGAAAAAAAAGCACTATTACCTTACTTAATTGCTACGCCAACTCTTTTTATATTAGGCGGATGTATAGTTTATTATTTAGTTATGCCCCTGGCTATAATTTTTTTTTTAGGATTTGAAACAATAGCGGAGCCTGGTGTAATAGGAATACAATTAGAAGCTAAAGTTAACGAATATCTTTCTTTAATAATGAGACTAATTTTTGCTTTTGGAATAAGTTTTCAACTACCAGTTATTTTAAGCCTTTTAGCCCGTATTGGTATTATAGATTCAGAATATTTACAAAAAAGAAGAAAATATTTTGTAGTAATCATTTTTGCGCTAGCTGCAATTTTAACACCTCCAGATCCTATTACACAAATTGGCTTAGCGCTTCCTTTGCTATTATTGTATGAACTATCAATATTCACTGTTAAATTTATAGAAAAGAAAAAAAATGCACAATATTAAAGATATAAGAAAAAATTTAGATTTTTTTAAAAAAAAAATTTTAGAAAGAAATAGTACAATAAATTTAGATGTTTTAATGGATTTCGATAAAACAAATAGAGAATTAATTCAAAAAAAAGAAAAAAAAGAACAGGAGAAAAAACTATTATCTAAATCAAATGATTCTTCTAATTTTAAAAAATCAAAAATTTTATCTAAAGAGATAGATGAAATTACAAAAGAACAAATAATTTCACAAAAGAAAATTTTCAAAATTCTTTCAACTATACCAAATATTGCAAGAGATGATGTCCCTGTAGGATCTGATGAAAAATCAAACAAAATGATAAAGCAAAATTTAGAGATAAAAAAATTTAACTTTCAGGTTAAATCGCACGTTCTAATTGGAGAAAAAAATAACCAAATTGACTTCAAGACTTCATCTAAACTTTCCGGTTCTCGGTTTGTAGTTTTAAAATCACATTTTGCATTATTGGAAAGAGCGTTGATTAATTTTATGCTTGATACGCATGTTGAAAAGTTTCTTTATAAAGAAATTTCACCTCCATTACTTGTTAATGAGAACATTATGTTTGGGACCGGTCAACTACCAAAGTTTGAGGAAGATCAATTTGAAATTAAATTAACAAACGGTGATGAAAGAAAATTTTTAATACCAACCGCTGAAGTGGTTTTAACAAATTTAGTAAGAGATTCCATAATAGAATTGAAAAACCTACCTCTAAGATATGTTGCCTCGACCCCTTGTTTTAGAAAAGAAGCTGGGAGTTACGGCAAAGACACGAAAGGGTTGATGAGACAACATCAATTTTATAAAGTTGAACTAGTCAGTATAGTTGAGCCAGAAAATGCTTTATCTGAATTAGATAGAATGCTTAATTGTGCTGAAGAAATTTTAAAACTTTTGGGTATTCCATATCAGATCATTCTATTAAGCTCAGGAGATATGGGATTTAGTGCTGAAAAAACATTTGATATAGAAGCTTGGATACCTTCTGAAAATAAATATAGAGAAATATCAAGCTGTTCATCATGTGGTACATTTCAAGCAAAAAGAATGAGCGCTAAATATAGATCTGCCGCTGGAACAGATTTTGTATCAACATTAAATGGATCAGCTGTAGCAGTCGGTAGATTGATGATATCTTTGATTGAGAACTATCAAAATGAAGATGGTTCGGTATCGATACCTCCTGTATTGAGAAAATACATGAACAATATTGAAAAAATATAGAAATTTTTGATTATGTTCTTGTTAAAATATTCTAGATATTATAATTAATCTTTTATTATGAATGGACAAGGAATAGCACAATTTATACCTCTAATTTTAATTTTTGTAATATTTTACTTTTTTTTAATTAGACCCCAACAGAAGAGAGCAAAAGATCATTTAGCCATGGTAGCTGGTCTTAAACGTGGCGATGAAGTCATAACGTCAGGCGGTATAATTGGTATAGTTGAAAGAGTAATGGAAGATGATAGAATTGAAATCATATTGGGAGATAGCGTTAAAGTTCAGATTATTAAATCGACAATCACAAGCCTGCTTAAAAAAACAGAAGTCAAATAATAATTTTTTTTGTGCTTAGTTTTACAAAAATTAAAGTTTTATTTATTTACCTAATCTTAGCATCAGCTATTTTTTTCGCATCTTTAAATTTTAACAATAACAATCTAATAGATAAAAAAATTAACCTTGGATTAGACCTGCAAGGGGGATCTTATATTTTACTAGAGATCGATACCAAACCTTTGGTTAGTCAAAAACTACAAGCTAAAGTTATTCCAATAAAAAAACTATTAAATGAAAATAAAATAAATTTTAAAAATTTTATAATTTCAACAGATAAAATATCTCTTACAATTGATACAGATAAACAAAATAAGTTTAAAAATCTTTTTTTTAAACAACAAGAGAATACTGTTAATAATTTCATTTCTGAATATAATAAATTTGAACTAGATTTAGAATTTAGTCAAAATAACGCTTCTATACAATTTTCTAATTTTGGCCTTATAGGTCTTAACAACACAGCCTTAAAACAATCTATCGAAATTATTAGAAGACGTATTGATGACATAGGTACAAAAGAACCAACAATTCTTCAAAGAGGTGACAAAAGAATTTTAGTAGAATTACCAGGTATAGATAATCCAGAAAGAGTAAAAGAACTTCTTGGTAAAACAGCCCAATTAACTTTTAGACTCGTCTCAAAAGATGACGGTTTTGGTTCAGAAAAATTAATTTTATCTGAAGGTGGCGAAGAACTTACGGTAAATAAACGTATTGTTGTCAGCGGAGATAATTTAGTCGATGCACAACCACAATTTGACAATCAATCCAACCAACCTATTGTACTTTTTACATTAGATAGACTTGGTGCCCAAAAATTTGGAAGGGCAACCACAGAAAATGTTGGGCGCAGACTTGCAATTGTTCTTGATAATTCTGTAATTAGCGCACCTCAGATACGTGAAGCTATTACTGGTGGCACAGGAACTATCTCTGGTGGATTTTCATTTCAAGAATCTACAGATTTAGCGTTACTCCTTAGGTCAGGCGCTTTACCAGCGCCAATTAACATTGTTGAAGAGAGAACAGTTGGTCCAGATTTAGGAAAGGACTCAATAGACGCGGGTGTATTTTCTCTTATAGTGGGTTTTATTTTGGTTATTATTTTTATGTTTATTAAGTATAAGATTTTTGGCTTAGTCTCAAATATCTCACTTATTGCAAATTTATTTATGATGATTGGTATCTTAACTGTACTCGATGCGACACTAACTTTACCAGGCATTGCAGGTATTATTCTCACAGTAGGCATGGCAGTTGATTCTAATGTTTTAATTTACGAAAGAATTAAAGAAGAATTAAAAACAGAAAAATCAATTATACATGCTTTTGATACCGGTTATAACAAAGCTAAAATTACTGTTATTGATGCTAATGTTACAACACTGATAGCTGCACTGATTCTATTTATTTTTGGATCAGGTCCGGTAAAAGGTTTTGCGGTAACACTTGGAATAGGCATAGTAACAACTCTTTTTTCTGCATATTTTATTGCTAGACACTTAACCTCAGTTATAGTTTTAAATGACAAAGAAGGTAAATACTTTAAACTATAATGATTAATAAAATAAATTTTTCTAAATTTTTTAAAATCGCTAATATTTTTTCACTTATAGCGGTAATTATCAGTATCATATTTTTATTTTTTAAAGGACTAAATTACGGAGTTGATTTTAAGGGTGGTACTTTACTAGAAATCAGGGTTGAAAATAAAAATATTCAAATTCAGGATATAAGAAGCTCTTTAAATATACCTGAATTAGGCGATGTAAATGTTAAACAATTTGGAAAAAAAGGCGATTTTTTGATTAAGTTTGAGAAAAACGCAAATGAGGACGAAAAATTTATAACTAGTTTAAAAAATGTTATTTCAAAAAAAATTGCATCTGCAGTAAACTTTAGAAGAGTTGAAAGTGTTGGTCCAAAAGTTAGTAGTGAGCTCCTTAAACAGGGCCTTACAGCTATTGCTTTAGCATTAGGTGCCATGTTATTTTATATTTGGATTAGATTTGAATGGCAATTTAGCATTGGATCTATTATTGCGCTCATGCACGATGTTGTTATTACACTAGGAATTTTTTCTATCTTATCTCTCGAGGTCAATCTCTCTATAGTTGCAGCTGTTTTAACGATAGTAGGTTATTCGATGAATGATACGGTTGTTATATTTGACCGTATTAGAGAAAATTTACTTAAATATTCTAAGATTAAAACAAATGAGATTGCTGACATATCAGTAAATGAAACTTTATCTCGAACTATAATCACTTCTTTGACAACACTTTTAGCTTTATTTTCAATATTTATCTTAGGTGGCGAGATCTTAAAAGGTTTTTCATTTGCTATGATACTAGGAGTTATAATAGGAACATATTCATCGATCTTTGTTGCCAGTCCTGTCCTTAGTTATTTTAAGGTAACACAAAAAACATTGCTGAAAGACGACGATATATAATTAGTTCAAATAGTCCGCAAAAGATTAAAAAAAAATTATAAAGTGTAGTTTGACAAAAAAAACTAGTGAGTATTTACTAATAAAGATTTTGAGCTGCTACCATTGAAAGCAACATAGGTAACGAAAGTAAAGTATTAGTTCTCGAAAACAACATTGCTGTCCTCGCCGATTTTGCTTTCTCTTCGGGTGTACACTCTATCATTCCAAGAGCTTTCTTCTGATTGGGCCAAATAACAAACCAGACGTTGTATGCCATTATTATCCCAAGCCACATTCCAATTCCAATTGCAGCATTTTTCCCGAAACCGCTTCCAATTCCAAGTATCATTGCTTGGTGAACGTAGCCATTTAATGTAGCTACAATCAATCCTGTTATGATAGTTGCTAAAGCAGCCCATCTAAACCAAAATAATACTGCTGGCGCTATAACTTTTGATATAGCTGGTTTTTGTTCATCTGGAATTTTAGGCATAGATGGAATTTGAACAAAGTTTAAATACCAAAGTAATCCAACCCACATAATACCGGCTATGACATGGAGGTATCTAAACAGCCAGCTCCAGAATATTCTGTCAAATGCGAAACCATCACCAAAAAAATGCAGGCTAAAGAAAAGGAGTATTGTAAGAATGATTGAAGCGTGAACAGTTTTAGATAAAGATTGTAGCAAATTTCCCATGATTCTCTTATAGCATAAAATTGATTAACTATGCAGTTTTTTTCATCGTGTCTTTGAACAAAATATCCTTTAAAAATTGACCTGTATAACTTCCTTTTGTTTCCGAAACTTTTTCTGGTGTGCCCTCAGCTATTATTTCACCTCCTTCGACCCCACCTTCAGGCCCCATATCTACAACCCAGTCAGCAGTTTTAATTACATCTAAATTATGTTCAATTACAACAACTGTGTTTCCGGTGTTTACAAATGCCTGTAATATTTCTAAAAGCTTTTTAATGTCATGAGCATGAAGTCCAGTAGTAGGTTCGTCTAATATGTAGAGAGTTCTTCCTGTGGATCTTTTTGATAATTCTTTAGCTAATTTTATTCTTTGAGCCTCACCACCAGAAAGGGTTGTAGCTTGTTGCCCAATTTTTATGTAACCCAAACCCACATGTTTTAGTGTTATTAGTTTTGATCTAATTGTTTGAATATTTTCAAAAAAATCACAACCTTCTTCGACAGTCATATCCAGAACATCAGCAATATTTTTATCTTTAAATCTAATTTCTAGTGTTTCTCTATTGTATCTTGTGCCCTTGCAAGTATCACAAGGTATAAATACGTCAGGTAAAAAATGCATTTCATAAGTAATCACTCCATCACCTTCACATGTTTCACATCTGCCACCTTTGACATTAAAAGAAAATCTTCCTATTTTATACCCTCTGGCTTTAGCTTCTGGCAAAGAAGCAAACCAGTCTCTTATTGGTCCAAATGCTCCCGTATAAGTTGCTGGGTTTGACCTTGGTGTTCTTCCTATAGGGGATTGATCAATATCAATTATTTTATCTATCAATTCCGTTCCTTTATAATTTCTGAATGCTTTAGGTGTTTTTTTTGCCTTAGTAGTATTTAAAATTAAGTTTAATGCATTGAACAACGTGTGAAGAACTAACGTTGATTTTCCACTTCCTGAAACACCTGTAACACAAGTAAAAGCACCGATTGGAATTTTAAGATCAACTTTTTTTAAATTGTTACCTGTAGCTCCTATAATTTCTAAAAATCTACCATTTTTTGCTGTCCTTCTTTTTCTTGGTAAGGCAATATATTTTTTACCAGATAAATAATTGCCAGTTATACTTTTAGTATTTTTAACTATATCCTGATAAGTGCCCTCTGCAACTATTTCACCACCATGCACACCTGCTTCTGGTCCTATATCTATAATATGATCTGCATTTTCCATCGTTTCAGTATCATGCTCTACAACAATAACTGTGTTGCCAAGATCTCTAAGTTTCTTTAATGCAGTAATTAGTTTTTTATTGTCTCGTTGGTGTAACCCAATAGAGGGTTCGTCAAGAACATACAAAACACCAGTTAATCCAGAACCAATTTGAGAGGCAAGACGAATTCTTTGTGCTTCACCTCCGGATAAAGTTCCAGACTCTCTTGATAGCGTTAAGTAATTGAGACCCACGTTTAAAAGAAAATTTAGTCTTTCATTTATTTCCTTTAATATATGTGTAGCTATTTTTTTATCTCTTTCATTTAAAACAGAGTTTAAATTATCAAACCATTTTTTGGCATCATCAATAGATTTTTTTGTTACATCGCTTATATTAAGTTCATTTATTTTTACGCATAGGGATTCTTCTTTTAACCTCTGTCCTTTACATTTTTCACAATTAGATTCACTCTGGTATTGAGCAATCTCTTCTCTTTTCCATTCACTATCTGTTTCTAAGTATCTTCTTTCAAGATTGTTTACGACTCCCTCAAAAGCTTTCTTAGTTGTATAAGATTGATAATTATCATCGTAAGAAAATTTAATTTCTTCCTCATCTGATCCATACAATATTACGTCTTGAATTTTTTTTGACAATTTTTTCCAAGAATCAGACAAAGAAAATTTATAGTGTTTTGCAATAGATGCTAAAGTTTGTGCGTAATAAAGCGAAGTAGATTTGGCCCATGGTTCTACAGCTCCATCTTGAAGACTTTTTTTGGTATCTGGTACAACTAAATTAGGGTCAACATTTAAATTATGACCAATACCTTCGCATTCTTCACAAGCACCATATGGACTGTTAAATGAAAATAATCTTGGTTCTATTTCCTCTAAAGTAAAACCACTTTCAGGACATGAAAATTTTGATGAAAAAGTTATAGTTTCAACTTTTCTAAATTTCTTAGGCAATGTATCATCTTCGTATTCAACGACTAAAAGGCCATTAGAGATGCTCAATGCAGTCTCTACACTATCCGCTAAACGGTTTCCAATGCTAGAATTTATTACTATTCTGTCTACAACGATTGAAATATCATGTTTAACTTTTTTGTTTAATTCAGGAAAATCATTTATTTCACAATATTTTCCATCTACTTTTACTTTTTGAAATCCTCTTTTTTTATAATTTAAAATTTCTTTTTTATATTCTCCCTTTCTTCCTCTAACTATAGGTGCGAGTAAATAAATTGTATTACTTTTTGGTAGCGCTTTAACCCTGTCTACCATTTCACTAACAGATTGAGACACAATAGGCTTCCCAGTGAAAGGAGAGTAGGGAACTCCAACCCTTGCATATAAGACTCTCATATAGTCATAAATTTCAGTAACAGTTGCTACTGTAGACCTTGGATTTTTAGATGTGTTTTTTTGCTCTATCGATATAGCGGGACTTAATCCTTCGATAAGATCAACTTTTGGTTTTTTCATCTTGTCTAGAAATTGACGTGCGTAGGCCGATAGACTTTCCACATATCTTCTTTGACCTTCTGCATAAATAGTGTCAAAGGCTAAAGACGATTTTCCTGAACCAGAAAGACCTGTAATTACAACAAGCTTATCTTTTGGAACTTCTACTGAAACATTTTTTAAATTATGTTCTTTTGCACCTTTTATAATGATTTTTTTCAACATTTTTTTTCTACATTATTAACATTCATCTTATAATTAAGCTGTTTATATGTTATAAATTTAATTGTTATTAAAAAGTAAATCACATATTAACAAATAGAATTATGGCTGGAAGTGTAAATAAAGTACTATTAATTGGAAGACTAGGGGCTGATCCTGAGATAAAGCAAATGGTTAACGGTAAAAGTGTCGCAAGACTTAGTCTTGCTACAAGTCAATCCTGGAAAGATAAATCTAGCGGAGAAAGAAAAGAAAAAACAGAATGGCACAGAGTAGTAATTTTTAACGAAGGGCTAGTCAGTATAGTTCAACAATATTTAAAAAAAGGTGCTAATATCTATGTAGAAGGTGCTTTAACAACAAGAAAGTGGAAAGATGAGTCATCAGGCCAAGATAAATATTCTACAGAAGTAGTCCTACAAGGTTACAATTCAAGCTTAACAATGCTTGACGGAAAAAGCAAAAGTGACAATTCAAATTTAGTCTCAGAAAATAAAAGTGCATTGCCAGACGATGACACTCAATCTGCAAACAATGATTTAGATGACGAAATTCCTTTCTAAATCACATGGAAAACACAGCTAGCCAAAACAACAATTCCTTTAAACCTATTTTAGTTTCCGATGAGATGAGCTCGTCTTATCTTTCCTATGCTATGAGTGTAATTGTAAGTAGGGCGCTACCTGACGTAAGAGATGGTCTGAAGCCTGTACATAGAAGAATAATTTTTGCAATGTATAAAGGAGGCTATGATTGGTCAAAACCATTTCGAAAATCAGCGAGAATAGTAGGAGATGTAATTGGTAAATACCATCCACATGGAGACCAATCTGTTTATGATGCTCTTGTTAGATTAGTTCAAGATTTTTCTATGAGCCTTCCGTTAATTGAAGGACAGGGCAATTTTGGATCAATAGACGGAGATCCACCCGCAGCTATGCGTTATACAGAAACCAAACTAGGAAAAATTTCTCAATTTTTAACCGAAGATCTAGAAAAAAATACTGTAGCTTACAGAAACAACTACGATGAAACAGAAAGAGAACCTGTCGTTTTACCTTCGCAATACCCAAATTTATTAGTTAACGGGGCAGGAGGAATTGCAGTTGGCATGGCAACGAGTATTCCACCGCACAATTTAGGGGAAGTAATAAACGCAACTAACGCATATATAGCTAATAAAGATATTACCATAGCTCAATTAATGAAACACGTTCCTGGACCGGATTTTCCAACTGGTGGAGTTATTATAGGCACTGACATTATTAAACAAGGTTACAACAAAGGCAGGGGATCCTTTAAAATTCGAGGAGAAATTGAAGAAGAAATTCTTAAAAACGATAGATCAATTTTAATAATTAAATCAATTCCATACCAGTGTAATAAATCAGTTTTAGTTGAGAGAATCGCTCAGTTAGCTAGAGAGAAAAAAATTGAAGGAATCAGCGACATAAGAGATGAATCAAACAGAGAGGGAATTAGAGTTGTTGTAGAACTAAGGAGAGGTGTTGAAGGAGAAACTATAAGAAGACAATTGTACAAACAAACTAACATAGAAAGTTCTTTTGGTTTTAACACTCTTGCAATTGTCGACAACAAGCCAAAAATATTTAACCTTAAAGAATTTATTGCTGAATTTGTTAAATTTAGAGAAGAAACTTTAACTAAAAGAATTAAATTTGATCTAAAAAAAGCCGAAGAAAGAGCCCATATTTTAATTGGCCTAGCAACAGCGGTAGAAAATATTGATGAAGTTATTAAAATAATTAAAAACTCTAACGATACAAACACTGCTAAAAAAAATCTTTTATCTAAAAAATGGAAAATAAAAAAAAGTGTAAAATTAGTTGTTTTGATAGAAAAAAAAAAAAGTCCATCAAGCTATCAGTTGTCAGATGAGCAGGTGATTTCAATTCTTGAATTAAAACTTCAAAAGTTAACGGCCTATGGCATAGGAGAAATCGAAACTGAGATTAATAAGCTTTCAGCACTTATAATTGAGTATAACAAGGTTCTAGGATCTAAAAAAGAGCTTTATAAAATGATAAGTGACGAATTATTGGAAATAAAAACTAGATTTGCTGTTCCTAGAAGAACTAAAATTACTGACGCCGAGTTAAATTATAGCATTGAAGAAACTATTCAAAAAGAGTCTGTTGTCATAAACATTACAAATCAAGGCTATATAAAAAGAAGCCCACTTACGAGCCTTAAACAACAAAAAAGAGGGGGTGTAGGAAAGTCAAGCATAGTTACAAGAGACGAAGACTTCGTAGTTCAAATCTTCACAGCAAATACCCATACTCCTTTTTTATTTTTTTCTTCAGAAGGTTTAGCTTTCAAAATAAAAGCTTGGAAAATTCCTGAGGGAAGCACAAGTTCTAAAGGTAAATCTTTGTTTAATATTTTGCCTTTAAAAAACCACCAAACTATAAGTTCTATAATGCCGTTACCAGAAAACGAAAGTGAGTGGAAAAAACTTTTTATAGTTTTTGTCACTGCAAACGGAAATGTAAGAAAAAATAGTTTAGAAGATTTTGCAAACATTAATGCCAATGGTAAAATAGCAATGAAACTAGAAATTAATGACAAAATTGTTGGTGTAAAAATATGTAGAGATGACCAAGATATTATGATGAGTACTAAAAAAGGAAAGTGCATAAGATTTATGGCAAAAAAATTAAGATTATTCAAAGGACGTTCTTCGAAAGGTATTAGAGGGATACAGCTCTCTGACAATGATAAAGTTATATCTTTGTCAGTTTTAGATTCACCTAAAATTGACTCTAAGACAATAAAAAAAGATATAAAAATTAAAAATGGATTAAATAAATTTATCTTATCAATTACAGAAAATGGTTATGGTAAACGAACTTCTTTCTTGGAATACCGAGTAACAAACAGAGGTGGAAAAGGAATTATTAGTATAATAAATTCACCAAGGAATGGTGATGTTGCCTCTACACTTGTTGTTGAGGAAAATGATGAAATAATTCTGTCTACGGACAAAGGTAGCGTTATGAGATGCGCGGTTAAAGAAATAAGATCAGCTGGTAGAAACACACAAGGTGTGACCATTAAAAAATTGAGTGGATCAGAAAAAGTTGTATCTGCTATTAAAATCGAAGATAATATTAATTAGAAATAATGAGAACTGCAATATATCCTGGAACTTTTGATCCAATTACTTTAGGACACGCTGATGTAATTCAAAAATCATTAAAATTATGTGATAGATTAATAGTAGCTACTACCAACACTAAAAATAAAAATTATTTTTTTCCAATTGATGAGAGAATTAAAATAATAAAAAAATCGCTTTTTACTGACTTAAAGTTAAATGCGAAAAAAATTGTTGTAACGCCATTTAACACATTAACAATTAATTTATGCAAGAAATACAATGCATCTATTATTGTAAGAGGATTAAGAGCAGTATCAGATTTTGAGTATGAATTTCAATTAGCTGGAATGAATAAAAAATTAGACAGAAACATTGAAACAATTTTTCTAATGTCTGACGTTGAAAATCAAATAATCTCATCAAAATTTGTAAAAGAAATAGCTAAACTCAAAGGAAATATTAACAAATTTGTTACAAAATCTGTTATTAAATCAATAAAAGATAAAATATAATGAAAAAAATAATATTTTTTTTTACAATCATATTACTAATAATTAATAATGCATATGCAGAGGAGAATAAAATGATATTAAAATTAAAAGATGGTGATGTTGAGATAGAACTTTACCCAAAAATAGCACCAAATCACGTAAAAAGATTTGAAACTTTTTCCAATGAAGGAAAATATGACGGTGTAGTTTTCCACAGAGTAATTAACGGGTTTATGGCACAAACTGGAGATGTAAAATTTGGAAATTCTAATCTGCCTGAATATAATTTAGCTTTAGCTGGCACTGGAGGATCTGAACTTCCAGATCTGAAAGCAGAGTTTAGTGATATAGCTCATAACAGAGGCGTACTTTCCGCTGCAAGATCTTCAGATCCTAATAGTGCTAACAGTCAATTTTTTATTGTTTTTGATTCCGCTCCTCATCTTGATAGGCAATATACAGCATTTGGAAAAGTGATAAGTGGCATGGAGTTTGTTGATAAAATTAAAAAGGGAGATGGCTCTAATGGTTCTGTCGCGGAACCAGACAAAATTATCAGCCTTAGATCAAAAAAATAAGCAAGATGAGAAAATTGCAGTTTTCATTTGAGTTAATTGCTCAAGATGAAAAAGCAAGGCTTGGACAAATTACTACGTCAAAAGGGAAGATAGATACTCCAGCATTTATGCCAGTTGGAACTTTAGGTACTGTTAAAGGTGTTTTTCCAGAAGATATTATCGACACTGGAACCCAGATTATATTGGGCAACACCTATCATTTAATGATTAGACCTGGGACTGAAATTTTAGATAGTTTTAATGGTTTGCATAATTTTATGAATTGGCAAAAACCGATTTTAACAGACTCTGGTGGATTTCAAATAATGTCACTAGCAAAACTTAATAAAATTGACATTAATATAGGTGCTGTTTTTTCCTCTCATATTGATGGAAAAAAATTTGTTCTTAGTCCAGAAAAGAGCATTCAAATTCAGAAATCTATTAACTCCGATATTTTAATGGTTTTAGATGAATGCCCCAAACTAACTACGGATAAGGATAAATTAATCAGTGCAATTGAAATTTCTACAAGTTGGGCTAAAAGATGTAAAATTGAATTTGGTAACGATAAAACTAAAGCTCTCTTCGGGATTGTGCAAGGTGGTTTGGACAAAGATTTAAGATTAAATAGTCTAGATAAACTTGTTTCTGTCGGCTTTGATGGCTATGCGATGGGTGGCTTGGCAGTAGGTGAGCCCCAAGATAAAATGTTTGATATTTTAAATGATACAGTCGACTATATGCCCAAAAACAAACCAAGGTACTTGATGGGTGTAGGTACACCTTCTGACATTCTTGGTGCGGTTAAAAGTGGTATAGATATGTTTGATTGTGTTATGCCGACAAGGTCAGGAAGAACTGGACTTGCTTTTACATGGAGCGGCAAAGTTAACCTGAAAAACTCTAAATATCAAAATGATAAATCTCCTCTTGATATAAATGTTTCAATCAGAAATCTAAACTTATATTCTAAAAGCTATTTAAACCATTTGATTAAAGCCAATGAAATACTAGCTTCAATGTTAATTTCTCTTCATAATATAAACTTTTATCAACAATTTATGCTTGAAATAAGAAAAGAGATTAAAAAAGGAACATTTAATAACTTCTACAATAAATATATAGATATGTTTTAATTAATCTAATTTTTTTGTTTGAATTCTTTCAATTTTATATATAAAACAAATTTTATTAAGGGCCCTTAGCTCAGTTGGTAGAGCACTTCCCTTTTAAGGAAGCTGTCGATGGTTCGAGTCCATCAGGGCTCACCATTATCAAACTCTTTTTATTGGAGGATATTTAACAATAACTTCCGTAGCCCAATTATTTAAATTTATTATCCTATTTTTGCTTGAAGGATGTGTACTCATAAATTGAGGTGGTTCTTTCCCCTTGTTACTTTCTGCCATTCTTTCCCAAAGTTTAGATGCTTCCCTGATGTCATATCCAGCTAAAGAAGAAAAAATTAAACCTAAATAATCTGCTTCAGTTTCTTGTTTTCTTCCAAATGGATTAAAAATACCTAGCTGAAAAATATCCATACCACTAGCCTTTCCAACACTACTTCTTGTTCTATTAATTGCTCCACCTAAAAATATGTCAGCAACTTGAGTGCCTATGTTAACCGTTAAAGCTTGACTAGCTCTTTCCACGGAATGTTTAGCCACAGCATGTGCTATCTCATGACCCATGACCGCGGCTAGCGCATTATCATTCTGGGTTATTTTTAATATGCCTGTATAGATGGCAATTTTTCCACCAGGCATACACCATGCATTCTTTACTTTATCGTTATCAACTAAAATATAATCCCATTGAAAATTACTTGTTGGGTCCTTACCAGTATCTTTTAAAAAGAAAGTTGAAACTGCATATTCTATTCTTTTTCCAATATCTTTAATTGAGTCTATTTGCTTACCCTCAGTAATTAATTTATTTTTTGACTTAAATTGCTCGTAAGCTCTAGCTGCTGAGTTATTTATGGAACCTTCGGGATAAATTGATAGTTGACGTCTTTCTGTAATTGGAACTGTTGAGCAAGATGGTAGTATCAAACCACAGCATCCATAGCCAAATAACTCAATAAATTTTCTTCTATTTATGTCTTGAATCATATAATAATTATTTTTATGATCTTAAATAATAAAATTTTAATTGCAATTTTTATTTTATTGTTAATTTTTATTGTTTATTCTAGCTATCAATAATGTCTACTAAAGTTAAAAAACCAACACTTGTAAGATTAAGAAATTACTTCATAACTGGAGCTATCGTACTCATACCTATAGGCATCACTATCTACCTGTCTTTATTTGTAATCAAAATATCTTCTGGTTTTTTGCCAAAAACAATTAATCCTAACAGCTACTTACCATTTGATATTCCAGGAATTGAAATATTGATTACGATAATCATAATAACAATTATTGGATGGCTGTCTTTATCTTTTTTGGGTAGAAAATTTTTAGAATTATTTAATAATATATTAAAAAAAATTCCAATATTAAGAACTATATATTCTGCAGTTGGACAATTAACTGAAAGTTTTACTCAATCAGAAGGAAATAAAAAAAGTGTTGTTATTCTTGAATACCCCAGAAAAGGTATTTGGGTTGTTGGTTTTGCTACGAAAGAAAATAAAGGTGAAATTTCAAATAAAACGAATGAAGATTTAGTAAATGTTTTTGTTCCAACAACACCAAACCCAACAAGTGGTTTTTTGTTAATGGTGCCTAAAAAAGACTTAAAGTACTTAGACATGAACTTTGAAGAGGCTTCTAGATTTATTGTTTCTGCAGGAACATCATCATAGTTTTTTATGATGATATTCCTTCCTCGCTAATTAAATCTACTTTATCAAACAACTTTAGTAAGAAATTATACTTAGGTTGATTTAACTCAAGATCATTCAATTCATTAATATTTTTCTCTGCCAATTTAAATAAATTTTCATGATGCACGGGGTCAGCTATTTTAAATAATTTTACGCCACTTTGTTTGAATCCAATTATATCTCCATAACCTCTTAGCTTCATGTCTTCTTCTGCAATAAAAAATCCATCATCTGATGCTTTCAAAATCTGAATTCTTTTTTTAGCATTTTGGCTTAATTGATTTTTGAACATTAGAATACAAGTTCCTGGTTTAGATCCACGTCCTATTCTTCCTCGCAGTTGATGGAGTTGTGCTAAACCAAATTTATTGGCATTTTCAACAACAATTACTGTCGCATTAGGGAAATCTATTCCAACTTCAATGACAGTAGTAGAAACAAGAATTGAAATCTTATTGTTTAAAAATTCCTTTAATACTTTTTCTTTTTGAGCCTGATCTAAAGCGCCATGAATAATACCAACTTTTTTATTAAACTTCTTATTAAGCAACTCAAATAATCTTGATGTTGATGAGAAGTCCAACTTATTAGAATCTTCTATTAAAGGACAGACCCAAAAAATTTGTTCCTGTTGATTGATTTTTCTTTTTATAAACGGCCAAAGATCATCAATTTTATTTTCAGGTTTACTCAATGTAACAATTTTTTTTCTTTGTATTGGTTTTTCAGTAAGTCTTGAAGTGTCCATGTCTCCATAGATTGACATCATCATTGTTCTTGGTATTGGTGTTGCGGACATCAATAGGATGTCACAATTTGATCCACCTTTTTTTGCAAAGTTAATTCTCTGCTGTACACCAAATTTATGTTGTTCATCAATAATTACTAGACCAAGCTTTTTAAAATTAATTGTTTTTTGAAATAAAGCATGTGTACCTATTAAGAAATTAATTTTTTTGTTTCTTAAGTTTTCTAAAATTTCTTTTCTTTTTTTCGGGTCTGTCTTTCCAGTTAAAAGAGAGAAATTAATTTTCAAACTTGTGTTTTCAATAAGTTTTTTAAACAAAATATAATGTTGTTCTGCTAGAATCCCTGTAGGCGCCATTAATGCACATTGGTAACCTGACTCAATAGCATCTAAAGCTGCGACTATTGAAATAATAGTTTTTCCAGAACCAACATCACCCTGCAGTATTCTAAACATTCGTTGTGGAGAATTTAAATCAATCTCAATTTCATTTATTATTTCTTTTTGTCCCTCTGTAAGTTGATAAGGTAAAGATTTGGTAAGTATATTTGAATAATTTTTTTTAAAAATTTTTTTATTTTTTTTTACTTTTTTAATTTTATTTCTATTATTTGAGTGAAAAAGAAGATTTGCAAATATTTCATCATAAGCAAGCCTTTTTAAATAGTTAGAGTTTAAGTCCTTTTGAATTTTAGAATTGTGTAATTTTTTAATTGAATCTTTCCAGTTTAAAAAATTCATTTTTTTAATGAAAATTTTATCATGCCATTCGTCTATGTCAGGAATTTTATCAAATACTTTTTCAATAATTTTTGAGTATATTTTTTCGGACAACCCCTCAGTTAAAGAATATTTAGGAACAATTTTATTTACTAGTTCAATCTGATTAATTTTTTCCACATAAGTAGGATTTGTAATTTGATATTTTTTTCTAAAAAAATTTACCTTACCGCTTACAGCAATCCACTCATTTAATGGTAATATTTTACGTATATAACCCTCTCTACTATTAAAAAATACAAGATCTATTTCGCCAAATTCATCTTTACAAAATACTTTACTTGGCAAGTTCCTCATTCTTGGAAAATTATATTTCAGAACCTTAACTTTAATAGTGAAAACTTTTCCAACTTCAAGTTTATTTAGGGTCACTATTTCAGATCTATCTGTAAAT
>Ga0308016_10000607_pt1 | contig 17996 bp, 21 predicted proteins | sample Neamet233_FD_203129 | JGI IMG/M metagenome (GOLD analysis project Ga0308016, IMG submission 203129) | Marine microbial communities from water near the shore, Antarctic Ocean - #233 | ecosystem: Environmental > Aquatic > Marine > Unclassified | place: Southern Ocean | collected 2014-07-28
TACTAAACTTATTTCTGGAAACAACGAACCTTTTACAGCAGTATTTTATACAGCGATAACAGGAACAATAATTTTTACAATTTATATTGCTTTTAATTGGACACCAATCGAACATAATATTTATTGGTTAGGATTTATTTTTTTAGGAGTCGCAGGGTTCACAAGTCATTTTATTATAATTTATGCTATACAACTTTCTAATTTATCATTTATTACAAATTTTCAGTACTCACAGTTAGTTTGGTCGACAATTATCAATTTTCTTATTTTTGGAGTTCCAATAGATACAAGTAAATTTTTTGGAATAATTGGAATTATATGTTTTGGTATTTTATTTATAAGATCTGAAGCAAATAGAAAACAAGTTAAATAAAATTTAATTTTAATTTAATCTTCCCAATTAGGTTTTGTTTTATTTAGAAAAGCAGTTATACCTATTTTTGCATTCTTACTATTTAGTAATTCATAGAATGAATTCCTTTCACTTTGTAAATCATTATTGATATTTAAATTATTACTAATTAATTTTTTAATTTCAATCAGACTAGATCTGGGCTTTTGAGCTATTTTATTGGCAACTTTTATTACTTCTGCAGAAAAATTATTTTTTTCTAATAAAATACTTACAAAACCAAGCTCATAAGCTCTTTGACTGGAAATAAGCTCACCACTCATACAGAGAAAGTTAGAATTATGTTTACCAAGATAGTACTTCAATCTTTGTGTTCCACCTATACCTGGCAACAATCCTAAGTTAACTTCAGGTTGACCAAATTTAGCATCTTCAGATGCAATAATGATATCGCATAATAGAGCAAGTTCCATGCCTCCACCCAAGGCATATCCTTCAACAGATGCTATAATTGGTATATTAATTTCATTTATTTTATCGAAATAATTAAAGAGACCTTTTGATTTTGCAGACTCTGTATTTAAGTTACTTAGTTCTTCTATATCAGCCCCAGGAGAAAAAAATTTCTGATTTCCTTGAATTAAAATAACCCTAACAGAAGAATTCATTTCTAATTCTTTTAAACCTTCGTATATCTCTTTAGAAGTTTCTATATTTAAAGAATTATTTTTCTCATGCCTGTTAAGAGTAAGAACACCTAAGTGCTCTTTGATACTAATAATTATATTTTTATATATTTTCAAAATTATATTAATTACTGTTATCTAAATTAATAAAACCCATATTGGTGGGTTTTAAATTCGATTAAACCCATTTTGGTCTAAGTGAAAGTTATAATAAATTACATATAGATGTATTTTACAAGATATGACAGTTAAGCTCAAAGAAAATAATTTTTTAGAAAAAGCCAGCAAAGACTCACTTGACCTAAAAAAAATGAGTATACCCAGACCTAATATTGACCACCTAATAAAAAGAATATTAGTTGAGAGAAGAAAAGAGAAAAAAAAACATTTTATAATATTTGCAGTTATTTTTCTTATAATTGCAGGATTAGCGTTGGCTTCTTTTTAGAAACATAAAAATTACTGAAAACTCAGTCTAGATTGATCGTTGACTTCTAGTCAGTTTAGGTTTTATTTACCAAAATTATACTTAAGAATGAGGTAAAACCTATGCCACTAACATCCCAAGAAAATATAGAAAATAAAATTTTTGAAAACTATTCAGAATGGCAATATTTATTTGTAGAGTTTCAGTCTAAATTTTTAGCAGGCTTGTATTCTAGATATCAATCTTTAGAAAATGGCAATCTTGTTCTGTACTACGCAAAACAATCCCATCAAGGTATTTTAAGACTAAGAGATTATGATTTTAATTTTAATATTAGCCACGAAAAATTTTGGGAAAATCATCTTAGAGTTACTCCTAAGCAAATATCTATAATCAAAGTTGGAGCAGAAATAAATATACCCAAAGAGACCGCAAGAAGAAAAATTTCAGAACTCATAAAACAAAAAGTGCTTAACAGGAAAAATAAGAATATTGGGTGGTTGCCTAATGAACATTACAAACAAAGTTACAGCTTATTTATTAACGAAGAAATCACAAATGTGTCAAAAATGATTAATTTTGTCTGTGAAAAAAATAATATTTCTGTCTCTAATAAAGAAACAATAAAAATGTTAAAAGAAAAATTTAGCTTTTATTGGTTTCACTATCTAGAAACACAACTTGAATACCTAAGATTATGGAGCAAACAATTAAATGATCTTGAATATGCTCTCATACTTTTGCAAGTTTCACATATATTTTTAGCAAAAGTAAAAAAAAAATTATCTCTTAAAGATGTGTATGAAGATTTTAGTTTAATTAAAGACTTTCAAAATGCAAGCATAAGCGCAACATCTATATCTGACGTTACAAGCATACCAAGAGCAACTTGTATCCGAAAATTGGAACTTTTAGTAAAATTGAAATTAATTTCACAAGATAAAACTACAAAGAGATATTATCTTAATCAAAACTCTTTCTCAAAAAATTTGATTTCACAAAAAACAACTGAGAGTGTAGTTAAACTTTTTAGTAAATTCTTGTTTATTTGTATAAGGGGAATAAATTCTAAAACTTAATACTAATTAGAGATAAAATAACTAAAGCGGAGAAACAAATTGCGCCAATTAAAATAGTTTTATAAAAATTAGATTTTTTACTTTCATTCAATTTTTTATTTAATTCAAAAATATCAACTCTATATAAATCGCTGCGTTCATCTCTTTTTAGGAATTTAAACTTGCCGGAGTTAAGATCATATGTTGTTTGTTCCTTAATACTCATATTTATTATTCAATTATAAATGATGCTTTGAGTCAATTATTTATATACTGATTTTATTTAAGGTAATTGTTATGGCATGGACAGACACTAGGTATGGTATGAAAATTTATAGATACTGCATCATGTGCTGATACCTAGACAGGTGCTAACTCAAACTGGTGTGCTATTCATTCATTTATTTATTTTAATGGTATTAAAATTTAATACTACTGCTTCATGTAGTGATTAATACTTTTTCTAATTTTTTCAAATATCTCATCAATATGTTTTTTTTCAGAAATAAAAGGAGGTGCCAAAACCAAAGCATCACCTGTTGCCTTAAGATTTACTCCATTTTCATAACAAGATTTATAAACCTGAAAACCTGCTTTACCCGGTTTATCTTTCATTTTAATATCTATTCCACCTAATAATCCATAACCACGAATATTTTCTACACACTCCAAATCTTTTAAAGAGTATAAAGCTTCCTGAAAATAAGGTGAAATATTTTTTACTCTATTAAATATATTTTCTTTTTCAAATATGTCTTGCACGGCCAAAGCCGCAGCAACAGCAGCGGGTATACCTGAATATGTGTAACCGTGAAATAATTCTATTGCTCCCTCTGGTGCAGAGTCTATAACAGCGTCATATATTCCATCTCGAACAGCTACAACCCCCATAGGTACAACGCCATTTGTCGTAGCTTTCGCTAAAGTCATAATATCTGGTGTAACATTGAATTCCTGAGCTGCAAAAGGAGAACCTGTTCTGCCCCAACCAGTAATAACTTCATCAAAAATTAAAAGAATGCCGTGCTTGTCACAAATTTTTCTTAATCTATTTAAATACCCTTTAGGTGGAACTAAAATTCCTGTTGACCCAGCAATTGGCTCTATAATACATGCTGCTATTTCACCCTCAAATTTATTCGCAATTAACTCCAAATCATCGGCTAGTTCAACTCCTGTATCAGGTTGACCTTTTATAAATTTATGTTCTGGTAAATGAGTATGGCGCATATGTTGAACACCTGGCATTAAAACACCAGTACACATTTCTTTATAATTATTAAAACCACCAACAGATAAGCCCCCTATGTTCATTCCGTGGTACCCTCTATCACGACCTACAAATCTAAATTTTTTTTTGTTACCCTTAGCTGCGTGATAGGCCATAGCTATTTTAATAGCCGAGTCCACCGCTGTAGAGCCACAAATAGTGTAAAAAATTTTATTTAAATCTTCAGGAGTATGTTTTGCAATTCTTGTAGCGAGTTCAAACGATCCACCAAATCCTTGATTGAAGGGAAGAACAAAATCTAATTCTCTTAATTGTTTACCAACTGCTTCAGCGATTTCTTCTCTACCATGACCTAAAGGATTACAAAATAAACCGCAGCTAGCATCAATCAATGTATTGCCCTCATGTGTTTTTATGTACACACCTTTTGCACTCGTAATCAGTCTTGGATTTTTTTTAAAGTCACGATTAGACGAAAATGGCATCCAATGTTCATTTAAAGAATTAGGTATGTTTGTTCTATGAGTACTCATTTTACGTTGTAAAGTAACTGATTGTTTAATTTTTTCAATCCTTAATATATAAGGTTTTTATTACTTAAATAGGACAATTCTACATTAATTAAAGCAATGAAAAATTTAAAAAATTGGGACAAAAAAACTTGGTTATCTTCATCTAAATACAACTTAAGTGTAATTAATTTTTTAGAAAAAAGAATTAAATTCAATAAAGAAATAAGAATTTTAGACGTTGGTTGTGGGCGTGGGAAAATTATTTCCATCCTTTCAAAAAAATATCAAATGTATAATCTACCTTTAGGCATAGATATCGTTAACCATAAAGATATTGCAAAAAAAATAAGATTTACCAAAATTAATGCATTAAATTACTTAAGCAAGACAAATAAAAAATTTGACCTTATTTTGTTTAAGCAATCTATCCACTTTTTTAAATTTAAAGAAATTAAAAAAATATTAATATTGTCAAAAAAAAACCTTAATCCAAAAGGAAAAATAATAATTATGGCTTTACATCCCAAACAGAATCATTGGCCTTTTTTTAAATTATTTAAATCAAAACTTGTAAAAAGCTTAATCAAAGATGAGATAATACTAGGCCTAATCAAATCTAGTTTTAAAAGGTATAAAATTAATTATTTTATTTACCAAGTAGAAATAATGAAAAATTCATATCTTCAAATGATTAAAAATAGATTTACATCATGCCTTTTGAGTCTCTCATTTAAGGAATTAAAAAATGGAATAAAGGAAATAAAGAAAAAATATAAAAATAAATTAGTATTTTCAGATCAATTAATTTGTATAAGCTATAAAAAAAAATGATAGTTTATTTATCTCTTTTTTTGATATCTTTTTTAGCTGCAACTATTTTACCTTTTTCAAGTGAGTTAACACTAGCAAGTTTATTAAGCACTAACACCTATAGCTCTTCATTACTTATAATTGCCGCTAGTCTAGGAAATATATTGGGATCAATATTTAATTACCTGCTAGGTTTTTATTTATTAAAACACCTTCAAAAAAAATGGTTCCCATTCAAAACAAAACATATTTTATCTGCTTCCAAATGGTTCAATAAGTTTGGAGTTTGGTCTCTATTACTTGCGTGGGTACCAGTCATAGGTGACCCAATTACTTTTATTGCAGGAATATCTAAAATAAACTTTTATATTTTTATATTTTTTGTAAGCCTAGGAAAAATTTTTCGTTATTTAGTATTAATGGTTACGGTAAATAATCTAATCTAGTTTTTGTAAAACAGGCTAGTAGGGCCATATCTTTTTAAAAATAAAAAATCATTCTTTTGTAAGTAAGCTAAAATATTTGAATAATCTTCTGTTTGAGTACCATCAAAGTAGTGTGCCTCAATAGCTAACAAACTTACTTTAATCTTATTAAAGTCAAATTGTTGTAGAATTTTATAATCCATCCCTTCTGCATCAATATTAACAAAATCAATTTTAGATATGTTACTTTCATTTAATATATCATTTAGTTTTTGAGACATTACCTCGCGTGTAAATTCATTTTTAAAGAATTTTTTTTTATGCTCTTTATAAAATTTTTCTTCAGCTGTATTTACTGGACTAAAAAGACTATCAAAATGAACCTTAACCATTTTTTCTGTACCTCCTATGACTCTGCATAAGTTAATATCTTTTGGACGTGCAATATTAAAAAGGTCTATTGTGGTTTGATTTAGATCAATATTTATTCCGGACCAGCCTTTTCGATATAATAAGTGAGTATTACTGTACATAACAGGGTGAAAACATCCTATATCTAAATATTTGCCTTTTTTTTGGTTTTTAAAAAAATTAATAATCTCTAGGTCCTCAGCAAACTGAGAGTAACTTTTTTTTCTTAAAAATATTTTATGTCTTATAAATAAATTATATATTAAATATATTTTATAAGTAAAGTTGCTTTTTAAAAAATATTTTCTTAAAGACATAGAATTTTATTTTTTAATTTACCAACATAAGAAGTTATTCTTTCCAAAAAAAAATTCCGCTACCAATTCCTAGAAGAGTAGCTGACATAATCCAGGCATTCTCAACACTTGAAAAAAAAATTAGTGCTCCAAATATAGCAATTAATATACCTATTGTTTTTTTACTCATGTATTTAATTTTGTGTATTAATTTATAACATGCTATTATTTAAAATACTCTAATCAACTTTAAAATGAATAAAAATCTTTGGATTATTACAGCAAGTCAAATATTTAGTTTTACACCAGCTCCTGTAAATGTCTTTTTAAGTGGAATTATTGGAAGTACATTGAGTCCGATAAAATCCCTTCAAACTGTTCCCACTGCTCTAATGATAGTTGGTGTTGCCATCTTTTCTTTCTTTGCAGCTAAAATTATGAGTAGGATTGGAAGAAAAGCTGGATTTTTATATGCCGCTTTATTTAGTACTCTTTCAGTTTTAATGGCAGCTTACGCAGTATGGGATAAAAATTTTTATTTATTTTGTCTTTCTTGTTTCTTTATTGGTAACGCAATGTCTTTTACACATCAGTATCGTTTTGCAGCAGCTGAAAGTGTAGAAAAATCATTTATACCAAAAGCGCTCTCAATTATAATGTTAGCCTCAATTTTCTCTGCATTACTCGGGCCTAATATTGCTAATCTTAATAAGAACTTGATCAATGGACACTTATTCGTTGGATCTTATTTGTCTCTAGCAATTTTAACATTCATACCTGTTATATTTTTAAGTTTTTATAATCCAAAAGCAGAACCAATAAGAGCTAAAGAGTACCAAGGAAGAAGTTATTTTGAGCTTATTTTACAACCCAGATTTTTACAAGCAGTTGTATCTGCTGCTTTTGCATATGCTGTTATGTCATTTTTGATGACAGCTACACCTATAAATATGCATCTTATGGAATACTATAGTTTAAATAAAACTAGCATTGTTATCCAATTACATATTGTTAGCATGTTCTTGCCATCTCTAATTACAGGAAATTTATTAAAAAAATTTGGACACAGTAAAATAATATATGCGGGTGTATCTTTTTACATCTTAACAATTTTATTAAGTTTTTTGGAACCTTCATTCTTTAACTATTTATTCTCTCTAGTTTTTTTAGGGATAGGATGGAATTTTCTATACTTATCAGGTACAGGTCTACTTGTTTTATCTTACAGAGAAGAGGAGAAATTCAAAGCACAAGGATTTAATGACATACTTGTTTTTTCAACTCAAGCCTTAGCTAGCTTATCAGCAGGATACATGTTGAGCATGACAAGCTGGAAGACAATGAATTTAATCGCTATTCCTTTTTTACTTTTAATTGTTCTTTCATCAATTAGAGCTGATCTATCTAAAGATGTTAAATTAATAAATTAGAATTCTTAATTAGAAGATTTTAATATTTTTAAAATTTTACTGTGTAGTTTTTTATTGGAAGTAGCCAATATATTCCCCCCTTGTATCGCAGATCTATTATTCCAAGTAGTAACAATTCCTCCAGCTTTTTCAATTATGGGAATAAGAGGAACTATATCAAAAGGCTTAAGATTTGTTTCAATCACTGCTTCTACCTTACCTTCTGCAAGTAAACAAAAATTTAAAGCATCAAATGTTGCCACACCAAAATAAGTAACTAAAGAAATAACTTTTTTAATTTTTTTAATATATTTTTTTTGAAATAATGTTTCGTGTACGTGTCCTATTATTTTGCATCTCCTTAAATCACTTTCTTTCGAAGTTCTTATAATAGTTTTTTTATTATTAATTAAGTAAGATCTTTTCTGGTCATTTATATAAAATTTATTTAAAGCTGGAAAATTTGCAAGACCTAAAGCAGATTGATTCTTATGAGTTAATCCAATTAAATTTGACCAAGTGGGGGCTCCAATCATGAAAGCTCTTGTTCCATCAATAGGATCGATAAACCATTTATAGTCATTATTAGAAAGTTTTTCTGAAAATTCCTCACCTAAAATTGCATCCTTAGGAAATTGTTTGACGATAATATTTCTTATAAATTTTTCAAAAGCTTTATCTAAATTTGTTACAGGGTCAAAAATTTTTCTATCTTTAGATTTATTATTGATCTTAAGAGAAGATCTAGAATTTTTATTATAAAAATTATTAAGTTTTTTAGGTAGATTTTTTAATAGTTTTAAAGGTTCACTATAGCTCATGAGTTTCTATATCTTAATTAAATAATATATTAATGAAATAATATAAATAAAAGTTTAATGCAATCTTAGGGTTTATTTTTTTTGACAGTACTATTTAGTAATTGAAAAATATTTATAGCCCAATTAAGAAAATCTACCATTAGTTCCTCTGATGGCCGTATATTTTTTATCTTAGCATCGGTGCCAGCTTGTCCATCTGGTTTCAAGAACACATAAATTCCTTTTGAGCATCCATCATCAATAATTTTAGATATCGTTTTGTATGAGTATTCAGGAACTCTTTTTGTAATTTCTTCTTTATAAATTTCCTCGCCTCTTTCATTGGCATAAAATATTTCAAGAAAAATTTTAAATCTTTTTACAGTTGAAAAAGCCCACTTTAGTTGTACGCTTTCAACTTGGTTATTGTAGATTTCACGAAATGTTAACGAAACAGCATTTCCTAGAATTTTAAAGTTTTCTTTTCTTAATTTGAATGGAAGTTTTTCTATATTTAATTTAGAGTATATTCTATCTTCTCTTTCTTTTTGTTTGCTTATTTCCATAACAATTTGACATTCAATAGAAAATTTATACGGAAAATATTCTATATAGGTTTCAAACTTAATTTTATTCTTATCTAACTATGAAAAACAAGTAATGGCCACTAAATTATATCTAAAAAAACCCAAAACTAACTACTAATTTTTTTAACTATATTTAAGCCAAAAGCTACAGCAGGACCAATTCCTAGCGCATACAACAGAGTTCCAATACCTATCGTTCCTCCTAATAACCACCCACACGAAACTACAGTAATTTCAATAGTTCCCCTGATCAACGCAATAGAAAAACCTGTTTTCTTTTGCAAGCCAGTCATCAATCCGTCTCTAGGTCCCGGACCTAACCTTGCTATTAAATATATCCCACTGCCCAAACCAACCATCAACACCGAAACAACACATAATAAAAATTGATTAATCCAAAGTTCTGGTGCTTTTAAAAAATATATTGTCATGTCAATCATGATCGCAATGATAACAACATTTAATATAGTACCCATTCCTATTTTTTCATCTAAAAAAAACCACAGCAATAAAACTATTAAACTTATTAAAAAAGCCCAAGTACCAACTGATAATCCCAGATTTAAAGTAAGACCTTGATGTAAAACATTCCAAGGCGAGGCACCAATAGTTGAAATAATTAACAAACCCTCACCAAAACCAAATATCATTAATCCAAAGCATAATAAAAATAGAGTTTTAAAAGAAGGCTTGAGATTTCTAGGTGATTTTGAGCTCCAGGACAGCTTAGGAATTTTTTTTATTCGCAAAAACATTGACCTGCTTATCAAATGTACAAAGTATACACAATCAACATATTAATCTATATTTATGTAATTATATGAACTTAAAAAATTTTTTTGAATTTGACCTCAAAAGCTTGAAACATTTCTTAATTGAAGACTTGGAAATTGAAGAAAAAAAAGTTTCTATGCGTAGTAAACAAATTTGGCAGTCTGTCTACAAGAAGGGTTCTTTTGAAATTAATAATTTAACTACATTTCCTTTGGAACTTAGAAGTAAACTTAATAGTTTAATAAGTTTGCAGATGCCAAAAATTGTTAATACACAAACCTCAAATGATGGAACTATAAAATGGTTGATTAAACTTTTCGACGGTAATGAGGTTGAGTGTGTTTATATTCCAGAAAAAACTAGAGCAACACTTTGTATTTCTTCACAGGTAGGATGTACTTTAAATTGTAGATTTTGTCATACAGGAACACAAAGACTAGTTAAAAATTTAAGCTTTGCTGAAATAGTAAATCAAGTAATGATTGCTAAGGACCAAGTAAATGACTGGGATGAAAAAAAAATAATAACTAATATTGTACTTATGGGTATGGGTGAACCCTTTTATAATTATGATAATGTCAAAACTGCAGTTGAAATATTAAAAGATAAAGAAGGTTTAAATTATGGACCGAAGAAAATAACTGTATCGACTGCAGGTATTGCAAATAAAATACCAGATGCTGCTAAGGAAATAGGAACTTATTTAGCTTTATCTCTCCATGCTCCAACAGACGATATTAGAGAAATGATTATGCCTATAAATAAAAAATTTAAAATTAAAGATTTAATAGAACAGTGTAAATACTATAGCTCTGTTGTTAAGGAAAAAATAACATTAGAGTATGTCATGCTTAGAGATATTAATGACAGCATTGAGTGTGCAAAGCAGTTAGTTAAACTTATGGCCCAATTTCCTTGCAAAGTTAATCTCATCGAGTTTAACCCTTGGCCAGGAGTACAATATTTACCAACCGAAAGGAATGAGATGGAAAAATTTGGTAAAATTATTCAAGAATCTGGGTATATTGCAACTATTCGAAGATCTCGAGGACAAGATATTCTAGGTGCTTGTGGACAGCTCAGAACTGAAAGTTTAAAAATTAAAAATTAGAATTACTTTAAATTACAAATTTACTTAAAAACAGAATAATAAAATTTTCTGAAATGAGTATAATATTTGGAATTTCCGTAATTTTTGAAAAAAAATTTAAAATAATCTTTTGATTTACTAGCAAATAAATCATAGAAATATTCCATACCCATCCTTTTTGCGTATTCTTTATTGTATAGTCTTACTTCATCTCTAGTATAGGCCACACCATTGTCTCCAACTTTACAAATATTAACATTAAAATTAAAATCAGAATCGTAAAGGCTATTTAAGTCATATAACTTTGTTTTCATAAAATTACCTATTAAGAGGTCATCAAAAACATTAAACTTACAAGCTGTCACAAGACTATTTCTAGGAACCTCAAATGAAATACCTTTATTTTTAGGACCATTAAACTTTAAATTTAGTTCTTTTTTACCAACTGTTAAATTGACAAATCCTATCGCGTCTTTTAATTCTTCAAATTTATTAAAATAATCGGTAACTACTTTTTTGTCATCTTTTTCAAGTATATCGGACCAATTATCTTGAAACTCATTTGATTTTTTAATTATAAGTGGTGATTTTTTTACTTGAGTTTTTTTAATATTATCCATTTTTTCACTATCAACAAAAGAAAATGGTTCAACAAAATTTAAATCTTTGTGAAAACCGTTACTATATTCCGGAATTGGAGTTACGTATTTATTTGTCCATACAGAATCTTCCCGCTGGTATTCATGGAAAGAACTAAATGGGACAACATAATTTGCTCCTAATGTCTTAGCAAGTATTGAAAGATAGTCTCCAACAGGATGTTTTCTTGCAGCCATTGGTTCTATAAAATTATCATCTTTATCATAAAAGTTAATCATATCAGCATCACCCCAGCCACTTATAGATAACAAAAATTTTCTTTTAAAATTTTTAGTAATATTTTTAATAAATCTTGTGTATGCAGGACCCGCGTCATTTAAATTTATAAAGATATCATCTTTAATTTTTATTAATAGAATTGTGTCCTGAATCTTAGTGCTCAAACTCATTACTGAAACATTTTTTGAAAGCTCTGTCCAAAGTTTCTCTTTTAAAACTGTAACCTTGAAGCCTTGTGCGATTAAATCTTTTTGAATTCTTCCTCCAAAGTGATTACCTATTATAATATGGTTGTTTTTAAAGCTATGAAGAGAATCAGGATTTAAATGATCAGGGTGTCCATGGCTAAAAAAAATATATTTTGAATCTAAAATATCTTTTCTTAGATTGTTTGGAATTTCGTAGTTCAAAGCCCAGCTACCAAAATATGCATAATCACTTATACCTAACCAAGGATCGGTACTAAGTATTGGCGTATCGTCATATGCAATTAGTGTTGCGTTACCTATTGTTTGTGCACCAATCATTATATTAAATTATTTCAATACAGGCTTGACGGTTTGCAAAGGCAATATATTTGAAATCATCTTTTTTTATTTTTTCCATTAAAGCCTTGTACTCATATTTTTCCCAATTAGGAAAACCATAGAATTCATCAAATAAAATAATTGAGCCAGGCAAAAGTCTTTTTTTAATTTTTTCCAAAACAAACGCAGTTGACTCATAAGTATCCATATCTAAGTGCACAAAAGCTACTTCTTTTCCTTCATGTTCTTTTAAAAAATTTTCAAATGTTTCTTCCACCCAACCTTGTACAAGTTTGACATTGGAGTGCACTTTTGGTTTTTTATTTTTAACATCAAAAGTTCCTTTAGGATTGAATATATCTGTAATCCATTCATCCCTTAGTCCAGTAAAAGAATCAAAACCATAAATATTCGCATTAATTTTTTTTAAATATTTTCCAAATAAATTAATAGAGTCTCCTTTGTACACGCCAAACTCTAAAAATAGTTTTTTTTCATCAAATTTTTTTATCGCTTTATTAATAGCAAATGATCTAATTGAATCATCGTCACTAAAGACAAATGATTTTTCAAAATCTTTCTTAAACATTTGGTAACAATTTTCAGAAATAGATTCGATGTATAGATCTGCTGGTGTTTTTGGCTGTATTCTTATTTTTAATTTATCACTAAAAAACGAAGCAAATTTTTTTAAAATTTTAATTAACATGATTTTATACTAGTTATATTTTTTATATTGGTATTATACTTCTACTTTAATATAATTATATTTCATATTTGCTTATAAAATTAAAGTAAGCAAATTTGTTAAATAAATCAATTTAATAAGGTTTTTTATAATTTATAAGGGTTAAAACTAGTAGGTGACGAAATGAAAAAACAAAAATTTGAAGAATATGTAAAAAATTTAAATCTTAAACAAGTTCATACTGGAAGTATTTGGACTGAAGGACCCTGTTATTTAAAAAGATTAAATAAAGTAATTTGGAGCGATATACCAAATAATAGAATGTTAAGTTTTGACTTTAATAAAGTTGAAATTTTTAGGTCACCTTCAAATTTTTCCAATGGAAATACGACTGACAACGAAGGTAATCTTGTTACATGCGAACATGGAGCAAGACGTGTTACTAAAACCGATAAAAATAATGTTATCACTTTAATTGCAGATGAATATAACGATAAGAGATTAAATTCACCAAACGATGTATGTGTTCACTCTAATGGAACCATTTTTTTTACAGACCCTCCATATGGAATTATTAATCCTAAAAGAGTAGAGGGTTTTCCAGGAAAAATGATGTACGGTGGATGTAATGTTTTTAAGTATGACCCAAGAACAAAATCAGTAGAAGCCTTAGTTACCGACATGCAAAGACCTAATGGAATAGCTTTCTCACCTGATGAATCTTATTTATTTATCTCGAATACTGGTGATAGTAAATATATGAGACGATACGAAATTGATAAAAATTTAAAAATTTCAAAACCTATTGAGTTTATAAAATCAGACCCAGAACATGTGCTTGATGGGTTTAGGTTTGATGAAGATAATAATCTTTGGACTAGTTGTGGAAAAGGAGTTGCATGTTATGCACCATCTGGTGAACAAATCGGATATATTAAAATACCGGAGATAGTATCAAATGTTGATTTTGGTGGGCCAACAGGAAACATATTGTTTATTACTTCCAGTACCTCTTTTTATATGGCTAATTTAAATATTAAAGGAGCAAAATTTAGATAAAATATATGAATAAAAAAATTTTAGTAACCGGTGCTTCTGGACACTTAGGAGGAATGCTTTTTAATTCTCTAGCTACTATTGGTTATAAAAATCTCGTAGGCACAGATTTAAAAAAAAAAAATATAAGAAAAAATCAAAGATTTATATTAGGTAATCTTAAAAATTTTAAAACAATAGTAAAAATGACAAAGGGCGTACATGCCATTGTTCATTTTGGGGCTATTCCTATAGAGGACACGCAACAAAATATTTTGCATAATAACATTATAGGTACCTATAATCTTTTTGAGGCAGCAAGAATTAATAAAGTAAAAAGAATAATTTTTGCGAGCTCAAACCATGCTATTGGTTTTCATAGAAGAACAACCAGACTAAATGAGCTTTCAACACAAAGACCCGATAGCCATTATGGTTTGAGCAAAGCTTTTGGCGAAGAGCTTTCAAGGTTCTACGCCGACAAATTTAACATCAAATCTATGTGTATTCGAATTGGTTCCTGCCTGAAAACTCCCGAGGACAGAAGACATATATCAACATGGATTAGCTATGCAGACCTTACTCAATTAGTTGATATTGGCATTAAACATAAATTGATCCATCATGAAATTGTTTACGGAGCTTCCAGAAACAAAAAATCTTGGTGGAACAATTCTAGAGCTTATAAACTTGGATACAGACCTGAAGATAGCGCTGATCGATTTAATATTAATTTACTTAGCAAAAATGAATATAAAGATAAAATGGCCTTACTTTTTCAAGGAGGCGTTTTTACTTCGGCAAACTTTAAAGGTAATATAAAAAAAATTAAGTAAAAAAATCAATCAAAATAACAAAACCTAGCAAACATGTTTTTTATAAAACTTTTTAGAGAAATCAAAGATGTTACTGTACCTCTGTATAAAATTTTAATTCCATTTGTTTTCATAATTAAATTTTTAGAGATTATAGGAGCTGTAGATTTAATCGGTAAAGTCTTTGAGCCTTTAATGGGTTTAATTGGATTACCTGCTGCATTTGGTATTATTTGGGTTACTGCACTAGTTGTAAATATATATGCGGCCCTAATACTGCTTGTTAATCTGCTACCTTTTATTGAAGTAAGTGTTGCTCAAATTACAATTTTAACTGTCGCCATGTTACTTTGTCATAATCTTGTTGTAGAATCTGCAATATCAAGATCAGCTGGTGTTTCATTTTTATTTACAGTAATTTTTAGGCTCATTGCAGCTTTTTTTGCCTGTTGGATTATAAATTTAATTTACACATACTTTAATTATTTAAATCAACCTTTTGTAACCTCGTTTACAATTGAGCTACCACAATTAGGCTTACTATTCTGGTTAAAAGATCAAGCTCTTTATCTATTTTATATTTTTATCATTGTTGTAGTTTTAGTAACTTTATTAGAAGTATTAAAATACATAGGTGTAGAAAAATTTTTAAAAAAAATTTTAGTTCCACCTTTAAGATTTTTTGGGATAAGTGACTCTGCTATGAATATTGTTATCGTAGGAATGACAATGGGACTGCAGTTTGGTGGTGGAATTTTAATCAAAGAAGTTAAAACTGCTAAAATAGACAAACAAAGTGTTTTTCTTTCTATTCTTATGATTAATTTAGTACACGCTGTTATTGAGGATACTTTATTAATGCTTGCAGTTGGAGGACATTATTCTGGAGTTATTTTTGCGCGGATATTTTTTGGGTTAGGTATCTCTTTACTGATGTTGAAAATTTATCAAAGATACAATTTATTTTTTGAGAAATATGTTTTTAACGAGAGTTTAAGATCATTACCAGTTAAAAAAAAAGATTAATATTATTTCTCTTCTTCATCTACTGTAGTATCTAAATCTAGATCTTCGTTATCATCCAAGTCTTCATCTTCTTCGTCTTCAAAGTCTTCATCATCATTAGTGTTATTTAATGTTGCGAATTCAACCTTTTCTTTTTTAATCCATTTTTCAGCTGATTTTGGAATTTCTTCTTCTTCTTCCCAAGCTTCAATATCAGATATTTCTAAGTCTAGTGCCTCAGAAGCTGAGTCTAAATCAAGCTGTAATTCTTCTAGTAATTCTAAAAATTCTTTATATGTCATGTGATCTCACTAGCTGCCGTTTACACTAATTTATTTATTTTGCTAAGTAAAAAAAACGATTTTTACTAATTTTTATTTGGATAAAAATAGTAGATTTTGAGTGTTTTTACGTAAAATTGCTATCAGGCTTTGATAATTTTTTGAGTAATTCTGTCTAAAATTATTGCCAATATAACAATTGCAGTTCCACCAATAACAGCCGAACCAATATCTAATCTTCCTAATGCAACATACACAGTAAGTCCCAGACCACCTGCTCCTATTAGTGCTGCTATAACAACCATAGATAGAGACAACATTAATGTTTGATTAATACCTGCCATTATCGTTTTAAGTGCTAGTGGTATTTCAATTTTTACTAAAATTAATAATTTCGATAATCCCAAACTTGATCCTGCTTCTTTAAATCCCTTTCCTACCTGTCTAATACCAAGATTTGTGAGTCGTATAATAGGAGGAAGTGCAAAAATAATTGTTGCTACTACGCCAGGAGTTAAACCTATTCCAAAAAGCATAACTACAGGTATCAAATATACAAAGCTCGGTATAGTTTGCATGACATCTAATATAGGCCTCAGTATTATTTCAAATGTTCTATTTCTGGAGGAAAGAATTCCTAAAGGTATTCCTATGATTATACAAAAAATAACAGCTGTAAAAATCATTGCAAGGGTTGTCATACTTTCAGACCAGAGATCAACAAGATCGATAAAAACCAAACCAACCACTGTAAGACATGAAAATTTTAAACCATTAGTTCTATAAGCAAAAAATATGAATATTAGGATGGCAATTGGGAATGGAATTATATTAAATAAAGAATCTAAACTGTTTAAAACTGTTTCTATAGGTGCAGAGAGTTTTTTAAAGAGTGGTCGTTGTGTAAACAACCACTCTTTTACATTTTTTTCAATCCATTCAGCTATAGGTATATAGATTTCATAGTCAGAAGGCGCTAATTTTAAACTCACTATTCTGACCTATCAATCTATTTAAGCCAGCTGTCAAATGTGCTTTGATTATTTTTTATCCAAGCAGAAGCATGTTTCTTAATTGCTCTTTCGCTCTTTTCGCCTTGATTCATTTTCATATTTTGAGCAGCAACATCAGCTAATGGAATAGAAGCTTTTTTTAACATTTTTTCTACTTTAGGATTAGCTTTTAAGAAATCAACGTTTGCAGCTGCACGAATATCGTCAGCACCAAAACCCATGTTAATTTTTGATTTAGTTGCATTAGGAACTTTAACTTTTTTAGTTTTACTGTAAGGAACATCTATCCAAACAACATCTTTACCAAGTTCTAAAGCACCAACAGTCCAATTTGGAGTCCATGTATAAAATAACACAGATTTTCCATTTTTAAATTTAGCAATCGCATCAGCCATAGAAGCTGAATAGTCTGCTTGTATTGGATTAATAAAGTCACCTAAACCTAGTTCAGCAAACTGTGCTGTAATCACTTTTTCACAACCCCAGCCTGGAGGGCAAGCTACCATGTCTGCTTTTCCATCGCCGTCTGAGTCAAATTGTTTAGCGTGTTTCTTGATGTCCATTACACTTTTGATACCAAGTTTATCAGCAGTTTTTTTGTCTATCATATATCCTTGCAGACCACCTTTTGGCATCACAGTCCCAACCGCTTTAACTTTACCCTTTGCTTCAGCAATGTAACCATCGTGAGTTCCAAACCAGCCATTAACCCACAAGTCTAGATCACCAGCCGCTGCCGCAAGATAAAAAACCGAAGGTTTCATAGCTTTTGGTTCTGAAACGGTGTAACCCATTTTTTCTAATGCTTGCTTATAGACTTCAGCTTGAAAATACCCTGTATCCCAATTAGCCTTAGCCATCTTGACTTCAGCTGCATTGGACACA
>Ga0308016_10000612_pt1 | contig 17910 bp, 18 predicted proteins | sample Neamet233_FD_203129 | JGI IMG/M metagenome (GOLD analysis project Ga0308016, IMG submission 203129) | Marine microbial communities from water near the shore, Antarctic Ocean - #233 | ecosystem: Environmental > Aquatic > Marine > Unclassified | place: Southern Ocean | collected 2014-07-28
TGTCACGCAGACTTGATTTATTGCGTGACGAGTTGAAAAATTATCACTTGCATCAATTACTATATCTACTTCTTTAACTAATTTCTGTAACCTTCCTTCATCTACATATTCTTGGATTGGAACTACGTTTATTTCTGGATTTATTTTGGAAATTGCTTTAGTCGCTGACTGGACCTTTGACATGCCAATAGTTTCGCTATTGTGAATGGTCTGTCTTTGTAGATTAGTTAGATCTACATTGTCATTGTCACAAAGAACCAGCTCACCAATTCCAGTGGCTGCAAGATACATTGCAACCGGGGATCCCAAGCCACCCAAACCGATAATGAGTGCACGAGATCTAATTAATTTCTCTTGTCCCAATATGCCAATTTGCGGCAGCAAAATATGGCGACTATAGCGTAGTAATTGATCATCATTCATGATTTACTACGGCATTATTTTTCAGTTTTTTACACCTTTATTATCTAATTCTTTGGAATCTTTTTTTAGCGTAGTAATTCCTTTAAAATGATTCAAGGCTTGTTTCAATAATAAATCATTGTCAGAGCCAAGAACAATTGGCTCTTTATTTATTTTATCCTTGTTGTCACTGGAATTAGGCTCGGTCGTCTCATTCTCTTGATTTAATATTACTATAGCCTCTTCAATCGCTTTTTTCTCTTCATCTGAATTTGGTAGATGACCCTCTAAATCTGCTTCGCGTAACCGCCCTGAATCATCTCCTGCTGATTCAGCGAGAATATCTGGCGTAATGCCTTTAGCCTGGATAGATTGACCTTTAGGCGTGAAGTAACGGGCAGTGGTGAGCTTGATCGCGGTATCATTGCCTAGCGGCAATATGGTTTGTACTGATCCTTTACCAAAGGTTTGAGTGCCCATTATTACAGAGCGCTTATGGTCTTGTAATGCTCCTGCAACAATTTCTGAAGCTGAAGCAGACCCACCATTTACTAACGTCACCATAGGAACCGTTTTAATTTCCGGTGGTAAGTTCTTTAAATAATCCCCTTTCAAATTATTGCGAAGATAGAATTGAGGGCTGGCCTTAAGTTTCATCTTGGCATCATGTGTACGCCCATCTGTATAAACCACAAGCGAATCGGGCTGTAAAAAAGCAGCAGATACTGCTACGGCACCATTAAGTAGCCCACCGGGATCATTCCGTAAATCCAGAACTAATCCCTTCATAGGCACCGTGCTCTCATTAAATAATTTATCTATAGCCTTAGCTACATTCTCTCCTGTTTGTTCTTGAAACTGTGTAACGCGAATATATGCATATCCGGGCTCAAGTAATTTTGACTTTACACTTTTGATCTTGATAATGGCACGAACTATAGTAATGACAATTGGTTTTGTTTCACCTTTGCGCAGCACAGTAATAGTAATAGGAGTATTAGGCTTGCCACGCATAATTTTAATGGCATCACTTAGTGTCATGCCTTTAACTGCTTTTTTATTGAGCTTGATAATTAGATCGCCAGCTTTCACGCCAGCTTGAAATGCAGGAGTATCTTCTATTGGTGAAATTACTTTTACAAACCCACTCTCCATAGTAACTTCAATACCCAGACCACCAAATTCTCCTTGAGTACCAATTTGTAATTCATTGTAGGCATCTTTATTTAAATATGCAGAGTGCGGATCAAGGCCTGTTAGCATGCCATTAATGGCTTCAGTAATTAGTTCGCTATCCTCCACTGGTTCAACGTAATTCATTTTAATTCGGCCAAATACTTCTGAAAATGCACGTAACTCTTCTACTGGAAGAGGGAGCATAGTCTTATTGGTTTCTTTATCAGCAATTGCAGAAAAATTAATGCTGAGCATTACACCTGCAACAGCACCTATAAGAAGTAGGCCAAATTTTTGAGATTTGTTACGCATTACGTTTTCTCCAAGCTTTATCCGTTTCAATAAATTACCTAAGCATCATGTGTAATGAGACTTGCTATATTACAATTTCGTTCAACGCTATACTTGTCCTGCAGAACTTATCCTGCTGAATTGTAATATAGTGTTTGCTTTAATCTAATTTAATCCATTTCAATGGGTCAAATGGTTCCCCTTCATGGCTTAGTTCAAAGTATAAGCCGGAATCTAGATTTCTGTCGCTATTTCCCACTGCTGCAATAATATCACCACCATGAACAGTTTCATCTACCTTTTTAGTAAGAATCTTGTTATTACCATATAGACTCATATAATCGTCACCATGGTCTACTATTAGAACATTACCAAATCCTCTTATCCAGTTAGCGTAAACCACCTTTCCATCTGCGATAGCTATTACATCAATACCAACAGGTGCACTTATGAATAGGCCCCTCCAGGTAACTCCTCCTTTTTTCTGGCTACCAAAACTGTTTACGATTTTCCCGTCTACAGGTAAATTTAATTTCCCTTTCTTTCTTTTAAAGCCTTTTTTATCTAATGATGCATCTGATAAATTTTCTTTATCTTTTTTTAGAGAACGTTTTTTTGCATTAATAATTTTAGTTACCAAAATAGATAGGCGCTTTTCATCATCTTTGAGTTTAAGAATGTCACTTCTCCCCTTCGCAACTTCTTTAGATATGCCAGCAAGTAGTTCTTTGTATTTAATTTCCTCTTTCTTAAGAGTTTCTTTTTGCTCGGCTTGTTTTGCCTGGATTGAAATTATTTCTGTAGTTTTCTTATTAGCCTCGTTAACTATAGTTTGGAGTTTCTTGAGGTCAGCACGATATATATTGATATCTTCTGTATGTGCGCGGGAAATATGTCCGTAATAATACAATTCACGGGAAATTTGATTAGGATCTTTTTGAGCTAGTAGTAGTTTTAAATATTCATGCTCTCCACCAATGTATTGCTGGTAAAATAATTTTTCAAGACGGGTCTGTTGATCCAGAATTTTATTTTGAGTTACATCAAGCTCAATTTGTAATTGGCTGAGTCTATTTTCAACTTCATATCTTTTCTCTTTAAGATTAACTAATTTTTGATTGATTTCTTCTATAGCTTGCCCAGATTCATGTAAGGAATTTGAGAGCCCTGATTTTGATTCCTCCTTGTCTGATAGGTCTTTTGTAAGAGTTTCAATGCGGTCACGAAGCTGACCTAAGCCTTCTTTATTGCTATCGGCATATAGAATATTTGGTAGCAATAAACTACCGAGTAAAAATAACCAGGGAGGTATATCTGAACGCATATTAGCTAAAATTAATAAGGAAAATATTAATTAATTATTTATTTATGCAGAAGAAGCTATGATTCGACAATATATAAATATTCTTCTGGCTCGAAAAGAATATGGAATGCATTATTCTCTTTATGTTTTTAAACAAATGGCTCGTTCACTCTCATATATTTTGCCCTGATTTTCTGTTGCCTTCTTTGCCTTTTCAATTGCGGCTTGATCGCCTAAGTAATAATTCTGGATAGGTTTCAAGTTATCATCAAGCTCATAGACTAATGGAATTCCGGTAGGAATATTAAGTTTTAAAACATCTTGATCAGACATATTATCAAGATATTTAACAAGTGCTCGTAGTGAATTTCCATGGGCAACAATGATTACGCGCTGCCCTGACTGTATCAAAGGAACAATAGATTCTTTCCAATAAGGTAGGAATCTATTAACAGTATCCTTAAGACATTCAGTAAGAGGAATTTCTTGTTTTGTTAGGTTTTTATATCTTGGATCTAAGCCAGGGTAACGATCGTCATCAAATGTTAAAGTAGGAGGCTGAATATCATAGCTGCGTCGCCAGATTAAGAACTGCTCTTCACCATACTTAGCTAAAGTTTCAGCCTTATTCAAGCCTTGCAATGCACCATAGTGCCGTTCATTAAGTCGCCATGAATGATTGATGGGGATCCACATTTGATCCATTTCATCTAGAGTTATCCATAATGTGCGAACTGCACGTTTCAAAACTGAAGTAAAAGCAACATCAAAAATAAAATTCTCTTTTAATAATAATTTGCCGCAGTTTTTAGCTTCTTCTAAGCCTTTTTCTGATAAATCCACATCTGTCCAGCCGGTAAAGAGATTTTCTTTATTGAAAATGCTTTCCCCGTGTCGTAGGAGAACAATTTTTTTCATATTTGCCTGTATAAAAAGGACGAGATTTTCTGTAGAGAAACTTGGAATACCATGATATTTTAGTATATTTAGACAAATGCTGCATGATATAGATGAGACTAATGATGGTTTGCAAAGATATTAATCATTTGTTTCGAAGAAATTGTAACTGGTAAGAGTTTCAGCATTATTCGGTATAAGTAAATTACCCTTTGTTTTTGTTGTTAATTTTTTCAAAATCATGTTTGAAAATGCCGAAATTAAGAAAAATTTTAATAAAATCGGCAATAAATATATTGAGATCAAATATTAGCTTTAATATGAAGGCACCGGAGTACCGTGGTCTCTGATAAAATCTATGTTTTTAAAAATGAAAGGGTATTAAATTGGCATTTGTTCAGAATAATATTTTGTTGATCATAATCCTCGTGATGAGTGGCGGTCTTTTGTTGTGGGAATTGCTCTCGCGGCGTTCTGGTAGAGAAATAAGCTCGTTATTAGCAGTGCAGCTTATCAACTATAAGGATGCGCTAGTATTAGATGTACGAGAGGAAAGTGACTATGACGAGGGGCACCTTCCTAACTCGATGCATATACCTGCAGTTGAAATTAAAGACCGCTTAGAGGAGCTTGAAAAATTCAAGGATAAGCCTATTGTAATCGTATACCGGAGTGGAGTTCGATCTGGGGCTGCAAGTGCCACATTACATAAGAATGGGTTTTCACTTATACATAATCTCGCAGGTGGAATAGATACATGGAAAGATGCAGATTTACCGATAGTAAAGAAATAAGAGTAAATTTATGAATAAAATCGTTATGTACTCTACTGGATTCTGTCCATATTGCGTAATGGCAGAAAAGCTTTTGCGTTCAAAGGGCGCTGACAAAATAGAGAAGGTAAGAATTGATCTGGAACCAGAGCGGAAAACTGAAATGTTGGAGAAAACAGGCCGGCGGACAGTGCCACAAATATATATCGGAGAGACTCATGTCGGGGGATATGATGACCTGGCTATTCTAAATAAAAACAATGAATTGACGAAATTGCTGGCAGTTTAGGGTTTTTGTTTATTATGGAGTTAGTTGCGAGTATATTTAGGGAGTGGTGTGCTTACATAGTAAGTAAAAATAATTTTATTAAATGGGTTTCATGTCATATGCCTTTAGCCAGTATTATGGCTTGTGTGTATGATTCTAAATAGGATAAAAAATGGAAGAACAGCAGCAGCGAATTTTTAACATTGAAAAAATATACGTCAAGGATTTGTCTTTAGAGATCTCGGACGCGCCGTTGGTTTTTCTTGAATCCGAGGCCCCAAAAATTGATATGCAAATGCATATTGATGATAAGAATATTAAAGAAAGCATGTATGAGGTAGTGCTAACGGTAACTATTACTGCAAAAACCAAGGACAAAACGTTATTTTTGATTGAAGTTCAGCAAGCTGGGGTCTTTCAGATAATTAATATAGCAGAGGAAGAGATGCTTCCAATATTAAATATAGTGTGCCCTAACGTAATATTTCCTTATATGCGCGAAACAATTTCAGACATAGTTACACGTGCTGGATTTCCGCCAGTAATTTTGAGTCCCGTTAATTTCGAGGCGCTTTTCAATGAGAGCAAACAAAAAGCTATGGTAAACGGGTCAGATCAGCCTATAAATACAACAAAGCAGTAGTGTGCGTGTCAATATCATAGGAATTTTATTGATAATGAAATCTAAGATATATAAAGAGATAAGACTCAGAAAATATCGGGTCCGAGTAGCACTGCTAGTCGTATTGCTTAGCTTTAACACACATGTCGGTGCAGCTTTAGAATACCTCTCTATAGCTGATAACGCAGTGATTATGTATAACGCTCCTTCAATAAAGGCAGATAAATTATATGTGGTTAGCCGTTACCTGCCGGTGGAAGCGATTGTTAGAGTTGAGGGATGGATAAAGGTTCGTGATAGTAGCGGCACTCTTTCATGGGTAGAACAGAAGGCAATAAGCGGCAAACGCTTTGTAGTAGTTATTAAGCAGCAGGCGCAGGTTTATCAGGCAGCAGATATCAATTCAACATTGTTATTTTTGGCTCAAAAAGATGTTGTTTTTGAGTGGTTGGAGAACTCTTCAAATGGATGGGTGAAGGTGCGACATCGTGACGGGCAATCTGGTTACGTAAAGACTACTCAGATTTGGGGTTCATGAAAATATCTGTTTTAGGTGCAGGTGCCTGGGGTACCGCTTTGGCTATCAATCTTTTAAAAAATTCCAATTCAAGACACGAAGTAACCCTGTGGACGAAGGACCCAGGGCATTGTGCCGAACTCTTACAAGAACGTACTAACAGACAATTCTTACCTGGGTTTCCATTACCTGAATCTCTGAAATTAACTTCTGATTTTAATGTTGCTGTTAATGCTGATCTTGCGCTAATTGTTGTTCCGACTGCTGGACTTAGAGAGACATTGCGAGCAATTGTTTCATGTGGGAAAGCCATCCCTGTAATTTGGGGGGGTAAGGGGTTTGAGGCTGAATCAGCCAAATTGCCACATCAAATTGTACTCGAGGAATATGAGGGAGCCGCTCCTTATGGTGTATTGTCAGGACCTAGTTTTGCTCAAGAGGTTGCTCAGGGATTGCCGGCAGCTTTGACTTTGGCATCACGTGATGAGGAGTTTTCAAAAAATACTGCGGCACAAATACATTCTTCCAGATTAAGAGTGTATTCAAGTAACGATACTACTGGTGTAGAAACAGGTGGAGCGATTAAAAATGTAATTACTATTGCTGCCGGTATTTCTGATGGTATGGGGTTAGGGCACAATGCCCGCGCCGCATTAATCACAAGGGGGCTCGCTGAAATCACTCGATTAGGAATAAAATTAGGTGGCAGGATGGAAACCTTTATGGGATTAACAGGGGCAGGGGATCTGATGCTTACCTGTACTGGAGACCTTTCACGTAATCGACAGGTGGGATTAATGTTGGCGGCAGGAAAATCGCTACCAGATATTCTACAAGAACTTGGTCATGTAGCAGAAGGGGTTTATACGGCGAGAGCAGTACTGAAGCTAAGCCAGGAACTTGATATTGATATGCCTATCACTCAGGCAGTATGTAGCATACTTAATGATGAGGTGCCAGCTAAGAAAGCATTAGAGGTCTTACTGAGTCGTGAGCAAAAAATAGAAAGCGTTCTTTTTTAATATGCAGCGAAGTTTACTCAAGTTATATAACTATAAAATACTACGAGTGGCGATATGAATTATGTATAGACAGCATTTCTAGAAAGGTTGCATAGTTTTTAATCAATTGTTAAATTATATCAAGTAAAAAATTGACAACATTAGCTTAATCCCTGATGATTTGATTCATTGTTAACAAGAGACAATCCAGAATGAATCAACAGCCATCTAATTATACAAATAACATAACAGAAAAACAGCCGGCCCAGACAGCTGCTAAAGAAGCCGACACCCTGTCATCCTGGGGTATTTCTCAAATTGAAAAGCTGTTAGATCTTCCATTTAATGATCTGATTTATCAGGCTCAGTTGGTTCACAGGAAATATCATGATGCCAATAAGGTGCAACTTTCTACATTGGTTTCTGTTAAGACAGGTGGGTGTTCTGAAGATTGTGGTTATTGTCCCCAGGCAGCTCGCTACCATACTGAGGTGAATAATGAAGATATGTTGTCACTGGATAAGGTGGTGTCAGCAGCTAAAGAAGCAAGGAGTCAAGGTGCTTCTCGTTTCTGTATGGGTGCAGCTTGGCGTGGGCCTAAACAACGTGACATAGAAAAAATTACAGAAATTATCAGTGCAGTAAAGGGACTTGGTTTAGAAACCTGCGCCACACTGGGAATGTTGAAGCCAGGGCAGGCTGAACAGCTGAGTGATGCAGGGTTAGATTATTACAACCATAATCTTGATACGGCACCAGAATTTTATGGTGAGGTTATTACAACTAGAGCTTATCAGGATCGCCTAAATACACTTGATAGCGTACGTAGTGCAGGTATGCATGTATGCTGCGGGGGTATCGTTGGCATGGGAGAGTCTCGTAATCAACGTGCAGGGTTAATTTCCCAATTAGCGAATCTTAATCCTTATCCAGAATCAGTTCCTGTAAACAAACTGGTACAGGTTAAAGGTACCCCACTATATGGCACAGAGGAACTTGATTCTTTTGAGTTTATACGTACCATTGCGGCTGCCAGAATCACAATGCCTAAAGCGATGGTAAGGCTTTCAGCCGGTAGAAGCGAGATGTCTGAAGAAGTACAGGCATTGTGTTTTCTTGCAGGTGCCAATTCAATTTTCTACGGGGATAAATTGCTAACCACAGGTAATCCTGAGGCCGAGCAAGATAAAATCATGTTTAGGAAATTAGGCCTTCAATCATTGTAGTTTTCAGCCAGAATGTATTCAGAGTCTACTAGACGGTTACATAGCCGGAAGAGTAACGGATTATATCGAGACCGTTTGACTTTAGAGGGGTCACAGGGAGTCAATATCTCGATGGCCGGCCAGGACTATCTTTCATTTTGTAGCAACGATTATCTTGGTCTAGCTAATCATCCGGAGCTAATTGAGGCAGCTTGTGAAGGCGCCCATCAATATGGTGTAGGAGCATGCGCATCACATCTGACCATCGGACACCATACCTCTCATCATAAACTAGAGGAAATGCTGGCGAATTTTACTGGATTTCCTAGGGCGTTATTGTTTTCTTCAGGATACATGGCTAATGCCGGAGTAGTATCTTCGCTAGTAGGGCGTGGAGATGAAATATATTCTGATAAGCTTAACCATGCATCTCTCAATGATGCTGCAATGCTCTCCCATGCAAAATGGATAAGATACCCACATCTTGATTTAGCAATTTTAGAGAACCGATTATCCGTATCTCAGGCTAAATGTAAATTAGTCATAACCGATGCAGTTTTTAGTATGGACGGGGATATCGCACCCGTTGCTGAATTATTAGTATTATGTGAAAAATATAATGCCTGGTTGTTACTTGATGATGCACACGGTTTTGGAGTGCTTGGCAACGAGGGACGGGGAATAGTTTCTCATTATGCTCTTAGTTCACCGCGGATTATTTACATGGGAACTCTCGGTAAAGCAGCGGGTGTATCTGGCGCTTTCATTGCCGGGCAAGAGGTGGTTATTGAGACCCTAATTCAATATGCTCGAAGCTATATATATACTACAGCTATGCCACCATTATTATCTTATGCTTTATTAAAAAGCTTAGCGTTGATTAAAGGGGAAGGGTGGAGACGTAAAAAATTAATGCAGCTAACCGAGCATTTAAAAAAAGATCTAAAATTACTACGCTGGAATTTATTGCCTTCTGACACGCCTATACAGCCCATAATAATTGGGGGAAATAGAGAAGTTATGCAGGTTAGAAATGCATTGCAAGACAAGGGAATTTTAGTTTCTGCGATTCGTCCCCCAACGGTACCAAAAAATTCGGCAAGGTTACGAATATCCTTATCAGCAGCACACAGCATAAAAGATGTCGAGCGGTTAGCAATAGCATTACGAGAATTAGAATGATTTTGATGGTGGTGATGCCATGAGAAAGGTTTATGTTGAAACTCTTGGTGAAGGTCCAGATCTTGTATTATTGCACGGCTGGGCGATGCACAGCGGTATCTGGAAACGTGTTCGTAGCCAATTAGCACAGCATTTTCGTTTGCATTTGATAGATCTCCCAGGGCACGGGGCTAGTCCAACCCCATGGATACACGGACCTGATGCCCTAAAAAATATGACTGAAATGATTGTGGATAGCTTACCTGAGAACAGCATAGTCTGTGGGTGGTCATTAGGTGGTCAGATAGCAATGAAATTGTCATTGGATATGCCAGAAAGAATCAATAAACTTATTTTGATATCTACAACGCCTAGTTTTATTCAACGCAAAGAGTGGGTGTGGGCGATGGAGAAGGCTACATTAGAGTCATTCATTGGAAATTTGAATCAGGATTGTGCTTCCACTTTAAATAGATTTTTTACTTTGCAGATAAAGGGTGATATCAATACTATTTCGTTGTTAAGAAAATTACGCAAGTACATTTATAAAGAAGGAATGCCTGATCAGGATGGGTTGCAGATAGGGATGAAAGCTTTACTTACAACTGATCTGTGTAGAAGTATAAAGAATATCAATCATCCGGTAATATTACTGCATGGTAAGAATGATGCCATTGTGCCCCCAGATGCAGCAAGATGGCTGCATGATAATTTACAAGATTCTAAATTAATTATGTTCCCAGATTGTGGGCATATACCATTCCTATCCCATACGGATCAATTTCTAAGTAGTATATTTAAGGTGACCCGTATATGAATAGTGACCATATTTTAAATAAGCGTCAGTTACGAAATTCCTTTGAACGTGCATCTGTTGGATATGATGAAGCATCAATGCTACAAAGGGAAGTAAGTGACCGAATGTTATCAAGGCTTGATTATATCAAGTGTATTCCCCGTATGATTTTAGATGCTGGTAGCGGTACTGGTTACGGGGGCCGTAAATTAGCAAACCGTTATCCAGATGCTGGAATCATAGCACTTGATCTTGCTCTAGCAATGCATTGTCAGGCGCGCCCTACTGCTCCTTCGTGGTGGAAACAGATGTTTTCTACTCAAAAAAATATTACAAATTACGTATGTGGTGACATTGAACAATTACCGATACGAGACTCTTCCATTGGGATGGTTTGGTCTAATTTATCATTGCAATGGTGCAATAATATAGAGCAGACATTTTCGGAAATGCATCGTGTTTTACAGCCCGAAGGGTTGCTTATGTTTAGTACTTTCGGTCCAGATACCCTGCATGAATTACGTCAGGCATTTTTAGGCATGGATGATAATAGTCATGTTAACCATTTTATCGATATGCATGATATTGGGGATATTTTAGTTCATAACGGATTTTCTATGCCGGTGATGGATATGGAATATATAACACTTACTTATGATGATGTAATTAGTGTGATGCGAGATCTCAAAGCTATGGGCGCACATAATGTTCTACAGGATAGAAAGCGCGGATTAACGGGGAAGGTCGGATGGGGGAAAGTATTAAACAATTATGAGGCTTTTCGAAAAGATGGAAAGTTGCCAGCCACTTTTGAGTTAGTTTATGGTCATGCATGGAAATTAGAATCCAAAAAAAATATTGATGACCAAAAAATAATAGAGTTTGATCCTAAGGCCAGAGTGGTCCGTGCTTAATTTCAGAGAAAAGATCTATAACAATTGACTAAATAGAAATCTATGCCACAAAGTTATTTTGTTACCGGTACAGATACTGGTATAGGGAAGACCATAGTAAGTTGTGCTTTATTAAGTGCTTATTCTGCACGTGATAATGTTGTCATAGGAATGAAGCCAGTCGTAACTGGTCGTGTATGTGGAGAATGGGCGGATGTTAAAGCAATTGTTGCAGCAAGTTCTGTAGCTGCTCCTAGGGAATGGGTGAATCCTTATGCATTTATTCCACCAATTTCACCCCATCTTGCAGCAAAAGAGGCCGGTATAGAAATAGATGTTGAGGTCATTCGCCAGGCATGTCTTAATTTGCAGAAAATTTCAGATGTAGTTGTTGTTGAAGGGGTAGGAGGAATTATGGTTCCACTTAATGATCGTAATGATGTTGCAGATATGGCTTATGCCCTCGATCTTCCGGTAATTTTAGTGGTGGGGATGCGCCTTGGCTGCCTTAATCATGCATTGATAACAGCAAAAATTATACAAGCTTCTGGACTAAAGCTTGCTGGCTGGGTAGCAAATCAGATTGACCCTCAGATGAATTCATTTGATGAGAATCTGCATACTCTAAAGGAGCGATTAAACTGCCCGTTATTGGGAGTGCTGCCTTTTGAAAGGAACGTTTCTACAAAGAACTTTTCAACACTCTTGGATATAACTAAACTGGAATAAAATTGTGTGCTGTCGAAGTGCGACAGAAAACTAACCAGTTTTGTATAGCTCGTTCTCAGTTGGCTTGATGGTAAGGACTGCACAAGGAGAGTGTCTGACAATATACTCTGAGACACTTCCCAGCGCGAGCCGGTTCCACCCAGTATAACCGTGTGTACCAACAACAAGTAAATCAGCATTTTGCTCTGCAGCAATCCGAATTATTTCAGGACCAGCATGGCCTTCGGCAAAGATTGTATGAGCTGTTATATGGAAAGAATTAGCTAGCTTATTAAGCATTTTTTCCCCACGTTCACGAGTTAGTACAAAATCTTCCTTTGCTTGCTTTTCTTTTTGTACTGATGCGTAATTGGTACCAATCGGTCTTGGGGTAAATACGTGCAAAGCCTGCAGTTCTGCATTGAAAGTCTGAGCTAGTGATACTGCATGGTAACTAGCCTCTTCAGAAGATTCTGAGAAATCCGTTGCTAAAATAATCTTTCGGATAAGTGATTCCATTAAAATTCTCCCTAGTAGATTTCCTGTGTTATCAGGATTTATACTTTTTTGACTTCAGGAAAATAAAAAAGGTTCAATTGATTTGTACATATTATCTAACTGGTATAACCGGAAATTTGGCAAAAGGAGGAACGAGTCAAACGTATATGTAATTATAGTGGAGTGGAGAAATTTTACCCGTTGAGTATAGAGAGTAGGAATGAAGATGTGAGGTATGCGTTTTGTCCTGTATAAAAGATTGTAGAGGTGTGGTTGCCGATTACCAGAATAACAATGTTTTAAATAAATAATTGGCTATCAGCATATCTATGACATAGAACAGGTGTCTATGCTATTACTAACTGGTTGTAAAGTTTTTTCCAATAAATTGTTCCTACAAGATCTGATCCACCGCTAATAGTCGTTAAGCTGATTACCTTATATACACAGCCCCGTGTAATTTTTATTTGGCAATTTGGGTTTAGTACGCTGGGGGAGTTTCGTACTAATTTTAGCGTTTCTCCGCCAAGGAGAATTGGCCACATACAGGCAAGACGAAGCCTTATCTCGGATCTTGGAATGGCCGTCGTATATTCCCACCCCTGGTCCAGATATTCTGCAGCTTGCTGAATAAGCGTATTTAATATGGGCTGAAAAGATTCCCAGGATTCAGGCTGTAGGATATCGTTTGGAGAAAGCCCTGCATTTTTTAGTAAGGATGCCGGAATATAGCAGCGACCCCGACTTAGATCCTTAGCCATATCTTTGACGATATTAGTCAGTTGAAGCCCCTTACCAAAACTTATGCCGATATTACTCATTTGCTTCACATCCCACTTATTCAATGAAGATAAATGGGCGCACATAAGGTTCGTCCAGTATTCCCCGACGCATCCGGCGACATAGTAAGTATAGCGGTTAAGGTCTTCTTGCGTTTCGAGTGAGATTATATTTTCAGCAGTGCTGCCCTGAAATAATTCAAGGTCCATCTCCATGCCTTTTGTGAGAGTCGCCATGAGATCGTTGATACGAATCCGATCTGAAAGCTCGCATTCAAGATATATTTTAAAGCAATCTTCTAATCTCTCAAGAAGAATCCGTTCAGCGGGCAATGCTTGATGTGAAATTAGGGCAACCTGAATAGACTGAACTATTTTCCAGTCTATGGTATCCAGAGTAAAAAGCTTCTGAAAATTTTTCAGATGAATGATACGTTCAGACTGCTCTATCAAATCTGTATCTGTAATAGTGTCAGCTGCACGAGCGAAGAGATAGGCAAGCCCAACCTGGGTGCGTACTGATGCGGGTAGAACTGCAAGAGTTAAATAAAATGACCGCGATACCTTAGATAAAAGATCTCCTAGGAGGTATGATTTCGTGGCAGAAGAGAGATTCACTGGCATCTGCAGATTTACTTACTAGCTTCAATCATGGCGTCAATTTTTTTTCGATCGATACGAGTAACAAGGTGCTCATATACCTTAATTTGGTGCCCGGGTTTCAATGATTCTTTCAAGTCAATCCATTGTAAAGGATCAACATTCAGAAATGATTCGGCTTTCTCGGCTAGTACCGGTAGAACTGGTTTAAGAAGAATAGTAAGGATTCTAAAACACTCAATTGTTATACTGGATACTAAATGTAGAGCAAGTTTTATTGGGTGGTCCATAGCAAGTTCTGTCGGTGAATTTTTTATCTGTTTTGCCTTCTCCCAAGGTTTCTGCTGGTCCCAATACTCATTTACTTTATCAGTAAGCGCCATAATAACGGAGACCGCCTGATTGTAACGGCGATTCTCCATATGTTCTTGGATAAGGTCTACTTTATCTAATAACTCATGATTCAATCCATGTTTGCCAATTCTAAGTTGTTTTAATTCAATAGATTTCCCATAATCCGGAGATGATATATTTGCAAGATGACCATCAAAATAGTTAATTAAAAAACCGGCAGCACGGCTGGCAATATTGACATACTTCCCAACCAAATCGCTATTCACCCGGGCTATGAAATCATCCAGATTCAGGTCGATATCCTCCATTGTTCCATTCAATTTAGCTGCGTAATAATATCTTAGGCATTCAGGGTCTAATCCCTGTTTAATATAATTTTCAGCAGTAATAAATGTACCTCTTGATTTGCTCATTTTTTCACCATTCACGGTAAGGAACCCATGGGAAAAAATTTTGGTAGGGGTGCGATAACCTGAGCACTCCAACATTGCCGGCCAAAATAATGCATGAAAATAGAGAATATCTTTCCCAATAAAATGATAAAGCTCTGTGGTAGAGCCTTTCTTCCAGAATTCATCAAAATCAATGCCATTTCTATTACACAAATTTTGGAAGCTTCCCATATAACCGATCGGCGCATCTAGCCATACATAAAAATACTTACCAGGAGCATTAGGGATTTCAAATCCAAAATATGGCGCATCGCGTGAAATATCCCAGTCAGATAGATTATTTTGTTCTGATTCCCCTAACCACTCTTGCATTTTGTTGGCGGCTTCAGATTGCAAATGATTTTCTTCTTGTGTCCAACGTCTCAGAAAATTTACACAACGGTCATCAGATAACCTAAAAAAGAAATGTTCTGAAGTCTTCATTACCAGCGCAGCGTTAGATACGGTGGAATAAGGATTTATCAGATCTGTAGGTGCATATGCTGCACCACACGCCTCACAATTATCGCCATATTGATCTTTTGCACTACATTTCGGACACTCTCCTTTGATGAAGCGGTCTGGTAAAAATATACCTTTATCCGGATCATAGTACTGCTCAATATTTTTTGTAGTGATTAGGCTAGGATCAGCAGCCTTTAATTTTGTATAAACATCTTCAGAGTATTTACGAGTTTCCGGAGAGTGTGTAGTGTAATAATTGTCAAATTCAATATGAAAATCTGTAAAGTCTCTCAGATGCTCACCATGTACTTGGTTGATCAGTTCTTCAGGTGTGATTCCCTCTTTTTCTGCTCGGAGCATCACGGGTGTTCCGTGTGTATCATCAGCGCACACAAAATAAATTTCATGCCCCTCTTCTTTAGGTAGGCGCATTTTCTGGAAACGTACCCAGATATCAGTTTGAATGTATTCCACCAAATGACCTAGATGGATACTGCCGTTAGCGTAGGGTAATGCGGAAGTAATTAGGATTTTTCGCTTGTTCATTAATTGTATATTGAGGTGTGACAAATACAAATTGTAACAAACTGTATGCCATGATCTGATATTTGTTAAAATTTAATATTTTCAATGCTTGTATACGTACAGGAAAAGGAACCAAAAAGTGGCAATTTCAGAATTACAGGTGCAGTCTGTTCTCAGAGAGATTATTGATCCAAACACTGGCAAAGATTATGTAACTAGCAGGGAGGTGGGTGAGATCAGGATAAACTCCAATAATGTATCACTTGAGATTGTATTGAGTTATCCGGCTAAAAGCTTATTTGAGAATATTCGTAGTCAGGTTATTGAAAAGCTTAAAATGATTCCAGATATAGGGGAAATAGAGGTTAATATTTCCAGTAAAATAATTTCGCGAGCAACGCAACGTGGGGTACAGCACATACCTGAGGTCAAAAATATTATAGCTGTAGCATCTGGGAAAGGAGGGGTCGGAAAATCTGCAACTGCAGTCAATCTTGCACTTGCATTAGCTTATGAGGGCGCTTCTGTTGGGATTTTAGATGCTGATATTTATGGTCCTTCACAGCCACAAATGTTAGGAGTTAGTGGCCGGCCTGAATCGAAAGATGGAAAACATATGGAGCCATTGGAGGCGCATGGGATACAGATTATATCTATTGGACTATTGGTTGATATAGAAACGCCTATGGTATGGCGCGGTCCAATGGTAACGCAGGCACTACAGCAGTTACTTAATGATACCCGATGGAGAGATATAGACTACTTGATTGTTGATATGCCTCCTGGCACAGGCGATATACAGCTGACACTCGCGCAAAAAGTGCCTGTTACAGGTGCTGTAATAGTTACAACACCGCAGGATATAGCTTTATTAGATGCTCGGAAAGGATTAAAGATGTTTGAGAAAGTGGGTATTCCCATTATAGGTATTGTTGAAAATATGAGCACACATATTTGCTCAAAATGCGGCTTTAGTGAACATATTTTTGGAGAGGGTGGAGGTGCTAAAATGTGTAAGGATTATGATGTCGAATTTCTTGGGGCTCTTCCGCTTGATATTAAAATTCGAGAGCAAACAGATTCTGGAACGCCCACTGTGGCAGCAGATCCTGAGGGAAAAATAGCACAAATTTATCGTGGAATTGCTCGTCGTACGGCAGTGAAAGTGGCGGAACTATCAAAGGATCACTCTTCTTCATTCCCAGATATTGTGATTCAAAATACCTAATTAGGTATGCTTAGAATAAGATAAAAAACAATAACTTACGATAATTATATTTGTAATTGATAATTTATTTACTAAAATTATGACAATAAAATCAGATAGATGGATTCGAGAAATGGTGAAAGAGAAGGGCATGATTGAGCCTTTCGAGCCAAATCAAATTAAGCATGCCAATGATCAAAAAATAATTTCTTACGGCACTTCAAGTTATGGTTATGACATACGTTGCTCTAATGAATTCAAATTGTTTACTAACATAAATTCTACAATCGTAGATCCTAAGAATTTTGATTTTAATTCTTTTGTTGATGTAAAAAATGACGTCTGTATTATCCCACCCAATTCTTTTGCTTTGGCTCGAACAGTTGAGTATTTCCGCATCCCCCGCAATGTTTTAGCAATCTGCCTTGGTAAATCTACTTATGCTCGTTGCGGAATTATTGTAAATGTAACCCCGTTTGAACCGGAGTGGGAAGGTTTTGTAACATTAGAATTCTCAAACACTACACCTCTCCCCGCCAAAATTTATGCGAACGAAGGAGTCGCACAGGTTATATTCTTTGAATCGGATGAAATATGTGAAACATCATACAAAGATCGTGGTGGAAAATATCAGGGTCAGAAAGGCGTGACTTTACCAAAAATATAGATTCAATCTGTAAGAGATGTATTCTGTTCGGCGGAAAATAAAAAAGGCTTGTGTGGATTGTTGCATATACTACTTCTTATGCTATCAATTTTAATGCTTTCCCGTGGCCGGATGTATGCGTTTTATAAAATTCCTGATTAGGTCTTTTATGTAATGAATCAGGCATTCTATTTTTTAGGTATTCGGGTATATATAAAGCGTTGGAAATAAATTCTATTATCTTTTGTTTGTGTTAGGTCTTGAGTTTTTTTGGTGGCAAGAAATCGCCGTCCTTGGTAAATTTCTTGCCAATCAGATGTATTTATTTTAGGGAAAAAAGTATCGCCTCTGAATAACTCGACCAATTCGCCAGTTCGATTCTTATTTTCAAT
>Ga0308016_10000614_pt1 | contig 17860 bp, 18 predicted proteins | sample Neamet233_FD_203129 | JGI IMG/M metagenome (GOLD analysis project Ga0308016, IMG submission 203129) | Marine microbial communities from water near the shore, Antarctic Ocean - #233 | ecosystem: Environmental > Aquatic > Marine > Unclassified | place: Southern Ocean | collected 2014-07-28
TCTTATCAAAATAGATCAAACGGGTGAACCATATGATCGACCGTAACGGATATCGCTCCAATGTTGGTATTATTCTTTTGAATAAAAAGAATGAGGTCTTCTGGGGGAAACGCATTAAACAAAATTCTTGGCAATTTCCTCAAGGTGGAATCAATCCTGGCGAAAGTCCAAAACAGGCCATGTACAGAGAATTAACAGAGGAAACCGGACTTCACCCCCGTCATATCGAGATTGTTGGTCGCACACGTGATTGGTTGCGCTATGAAGTGCCAGATCAGTGGATAAAACGTGAATGGCGTGGAAACTATAAAGGTCAAAAACAAATTTGGTATTTGTTACGTTTGGTGGGACGTGACTCTGACGTATCACTACGTACAAATGTTCGTCCGGAGTTCGATGCCTGGCGCTGGAACCAGTACTGGATCAAACTCGAGTCGGTAGTTGAGTTTAAGCGCCAAGTCTACTATCAAGCTCTTACTGAGTTAGCACGCTTACTGAGCCACGAGTCTCATGAAATTAATAAATATGGAAAATATAACCGTATTTATGTGCAAAAGATGAATTTAGACGCGGCCATGCCTGCTAATAAATAAGGCCGCATAATACCAAGCTGGACCCGCACCCTCTTCTAATCAGCTAATTACAGTACTTGTTGTATATTTTACATATAGAACCCATCTTATATAAGATGGATATTAAACAATATTTTTCTAAATATATGACTGATCCTAGAGCGTGAATTTATTTATTCATACTCTGAGGAATATGGATTTACTCCAAAAAATCAAGTAAAGTGAACTTTCGAATAATTAAAATACGAAGACCCTCATGACAGCTAAAGGACAACTCTTACAAGATCCGTTTTTAAATGCCTTACGGGAAGAACATATTCCAGTCTCAGTTTATTTAGTAAATGGCATTAAGCTACAAGGACAAATTGATTCTTTTGATCAACATGTAATTCTTTTAAAGAATACAGTTACGCAGATGGTATATAAGCACGCTATTTCTACCGTCGTCCCCACTAAAACTTTCTCTATCCCATTTGAGGCATCAGACATACCAGATGCTTGATAATTCTTTCGATAGTACTGCCACTACAGATGATGCAAATACAGCTATACTCGTCAATTTAAATATTGGCAACAGTAGGCGCTCAGAAGATTTAGAAGAATTACGACAATTAGCCGTAAGCGCTAAACTTACAATTTTTGCTGAGGTCAAGAGCAAACACTATAAGCCCAATCCTGCTACCTATGCAGGCAAGGGAAAAGTAGATGAAATTGCGGAGCTACTGAAACAAACTGGCGCCAAATTAGTAATATTTAATAATAACCTCTCTCCTGCCCAACAACGCAATCTAGAAGGATGCCTAGAATGCCGTGTAATCGATAGAACCAGTCTAATTTTAGATATATTTGCTCAACGCGCTAAAAGTCATGAAGGGAAGCTACAAGTAGAACTAGCCCAGCTTCAATATCTTGCTACTCGTTTAGTGCGTGGATGGACTCATTTGGAGCGACAAAAAGGCGGCATAGGATTACGTGGTCCCGGAGAAACTCAACTTGAAACAGACCGGAGATTACTTGGAAAACGGGTCAAATTGCTTAAGGAAAAGCTTAAGAAACTTCAATCTAGACGAAATGTTCAGAGGCGCACGAGAAAACGTGCCCGGGTTATATCAGTTTCCATTATTGGTTACACTAATGCGGGAAAATCCACCTTGTTTAATCGTCTCACTCGCGCACGCACTTATACTGCCAATAAACTTTTTGCAACGCTAGATGCAACCACTCGTAAACTTTTTATCCCGGAGCATGGCCCGATAGTTATCTCTGATACTGTTGGCTTTATCCGAGAATTACCGCACACTCTAGTTGCTGCATTCAGAGCCACATTAGAAGAAACTGTGCAGTCAGATATACTATTGCATGTGGTAGATGCGAGTAGCCCTAATCGAGAAGAACAGATCGAAGAAGTAAACAAAGTGCTGAAAGAAATCGGAGCGGATACCGTCCCGCAAATTCTGGTATTAAACAAGATTGATTTAGCAGAATCATCATTAGAAACATCTGGGTATCGACGTAATGAGTATGGTAGAATAGGACAAATTCGCTTAAGTGCGAAAACCGGCGAAGGGCTCGATTTTATTGGGATGGCTCTAGCTGAAACAATTGAACAGCCTGCTCCGCATTGGTGTAAAATATTTCCTGAGGTTGGAGCATTAGACGATGAGCTGGCTATAGTCAATTAATGATTTGTCAGATTGCAATTTTATAATTAATATTCACATCAAATCTAAACTTCAAAGGAACTTACTAGGCTATCTGTTCGTCGAAGTTAATTAATACAATAACTGGAAGAAATATCATTATGGCAAATGACCCACAGTGGGGACGTAAAAAAGACGGCTCCGGTCCACCTGATCTGGATGAAATGTTACGTAACGTTAACAAAAAGCTTAACGATCTTTTTGGTGGAGGTAAGAAGCGTACCAGTAGCAATAACTCTGGAGATGGCGATAATGGTGGCGGGGGTGCTAATTTTAAGCGGCTTGGTGGCGGTTTAAGTGTTGGCGTGCTCCTTGTTATTCTATTAATGTTATGGATGGCCAGTGGATTCTACATTGTAAATGAAGGTCAACGAGGAGTAGTTCTCCGCTTTGGTCAATATAGTGAAACAACCCCAGCAGGATTAAGCTGGCATTTGCCCTACCCGGCTGAGACTGTTGAGCTCGTTAACGTAAGCCAAGTAAGAACAATTGAAATTGGATACCGTAAGAATGTATCAAGTAAGGTACTGAAAGAGTCATTGATGTTAACTGATGATGAAAATATTATTGATATTCAGTTTGCTGTGCAATATATACTTAAAAGTCCCCAGGAATACCTATTTAATAACCGTGATCCAGATGAAGCAGTACTCCAGGCTGCTGAATCATCTATTCGTGAAGTTATTGGAAAAAGTAGTATGGATTACGTTCTATACGAAGGTCGGGAAGATGTTGCAGCAAAAGCAACTGTATTGATGCAGAGACTTCTTGATCATTACAAAATAGGGATCGCTATCAGCAAGGTTACTATGCAGAATGCGCAACCACCGGAGCAGGTTCAGGCAGCATTTGATGACGCGGTTAAAGCAGGACAGGATAAAGAACGGCAGAAAAATGAAGGGGAAGCTTATGCTAATGATGTTATCCCAAAAGCCAAAGGTAATGCTGCGCGCCTTATGGAAGAATCTGAGGGGTATAAGCAACGAGTGATTGAAAGCTCTTCTGGTGATGCTGACCGATTTAAACAGATATTGGTTGAATATGATAAAGCTCCTGATGTAACTCGTGATCGTCTTTACCTTGATATGATGCAAGAAGTACTAATGAAGACCAATAAAATATTGGTTGATTCAAAGAGCAGCAATAATTTACTATATTTGCCGCTGGATAAGATGATAGAGAAAAGTAACACTACTACAACACCTGCTGCTGCAGCGCCAGCAGCGCCTCCTCAGGCAATTTCGCCAGAGCCTACCAACAATGCTGCTCGTACACAGCGTTCTCGTGAAGCATTCCGAATTCGCGAACGGGAGTCCAGATAAATGAAAAGTCAAACATTATTAGCTGTCATTGTCGTATTGTTTCTTCTGGTCAGCTCTTCACTATATATTGTTGATCAACGCCAAAGAGCGATCGTCTTTCAACTTGGTGAAGTTGTCTCTGTGAAGACATCTCCTGGATTATATTTTAAGATTCCTATGGTACAGAATGTACGTTTTTTTGATTCACGTATATTGACCATGGATGCGGAAGAACCAGAGCGATTTATCACGTCAGAGAAAAAGAATGTACTGGTAGATTTATTTGTTAAATGGCGCATCGTTGATGTAAAACAGTATTACATAAGTGTGCAGGGAGACGAGGCCTTAGCTAGAGTACGTTTGGCACAAACTGTAAATTCAAGTTTACGAGATGAGTTTGGTAATCGCACAGTACATGAGGTAATTTCAGGTGAACGTGACAAAATTATGGAGATAATGCGCCAAAAAGCTGATGCAGATGCCCGTAATATTGGTGTAGAAGTTGTAGATGTTCGCCTAAAACGTGTTGACTTGCCAAAAGAGGTTAGCGAATCGGTCTACCGAAGAATGGAAGCAGAAAGAAAACGTGTGGCTAATGAATTACGATCAACTGGTTTTGCAGACTCTGAAAAGATTCGTTCCAATGCTGATCGTCAACGTGAAGTAATTATGGCAAAAGCATACCGGGATGCGCAAAAAAATAAAGGTGAAGGGGATGCAAAAGCTACAGAAATATATGCTGAAGCATTCAATAAAAATCCTGAATTTTACTCTTTCTATCGAAGCCTAGAGGCCTATAAACAAAGTTTCCAGAACAAGAGTGACATAATGGTACTTGAGCCAAATTCTGAGTTTTTCAAATACTTGAAAAATCCGAAGGCTAAGTAAATAATAAATAATTAATCTCGGTTAGCAACATTTTTTTAAAAAGCTTCAATATATGAAATTGTACTATTGGAGTTATTAAAAAAATGTGGGACACCCTACTAATAGCATTTGCTTTGATGTTGATACTGGAAGGAATATTACCATTTTTGATTCCTAGCATTTGGCGTGATACCTTCAAGAAACTGACAGAGACTGGTGATAATCAGGTGCGTTTCATAGGATTGACATCTATGCTACTAGGTTTAGGGTTGCTATACCTTGTTAAATAAACACATACATCACACTTCTAACCAAAATTTTTCCAAATAATAAATATGCGTAATTGGGTCCTTCCCGAATACATTGAAGATATTCTGCCTGCAGAAGCGCAGCGTATAGAATCAATGCGAAGAGAAATTCTGGATTTACTATTAGTACATGGTTATCAGCTAGTAGCCCCTCCAATGCTGGAATTTGTAGAATCACTAACTTCTGGTAGCGGAAGTGATATGAACTTGCGCATGTTCAAGGTGGTTGATCAGTTGAGCGGAAAAATGATGGGGTTGCGTGCGGACATAACACCTCAGACTGCACGTATTGATGCCCACTTGCTAAATTGTGAGGGTATCACCCGTTTATGCTATGCAGGAAGCGTATTGCACACTGTGCCGACAGGATTAACTAGTACTCGTGAGCCACTCCAGATTGGAGCAGAAATTTATGGGCACGTTGGGCTTGAAAGTGATCTAGAAATCCAACGGATTATGTTACAAGTTCTAGCAATATCAGAGATAGACAAGGTCCATTTAGACCTTGGTCATGTGGCTGTATTTCGCGGCCTTATTAGAGGTGCGAAAATTCCAGCTAACATAGAAGCGGGATTGTTTAGTGCAATACAAGCCAAGGATATCCCAACGATACAAGATCTCTGCTCAGAATTTGATAAAAGTATAAATAAGAAAACTGGCCAAGCTTTAATGTTATTGCCAAAGCTATACGGAGATAAAAATATACTGGCAAAGGCACGAAAATTCTTACCTAATTATCCGGAAATTATAAAAGGACTGGATGAATTAGAAGTTGTAGCAGCTGAGTTGAAAGTACCAACAGGTACTTTAGCATTTGATCTGTCGGACTTGCGTGGCTATCATTATCATAATGGTATGGTATTTTCGGCATATGCCAATAATCACCCTAATGCAATTGCATTAGGTGGACGTTATGATGATATTGGAAAAGTTTTTGGACGGGCCCGTCCAGCTACCGGATTTAGCATAGATCTGCGGGAGTTATCAAGAATAAAACAACCTCCTGATCCTTGCCCTAAAGGAGTTCTGGCACCCTATAGAAAAAATGACAAAGCACTTGAGAAGAAAATTGCACAACTACGCAAGAATGGCAAAATTGTAGTAGTAAAATTACCAATGCATGGAAGAGGCAAAGATACATATAACTGTGACAAAAAATTAGTATTGAAAGATAAAGCCTGGGAAATTATTAATATCTAGTTTTATTCCATAAATTTTATGTCTTGAAATATTTACTAGAGAAATAATTATTTTCTTAAAACCTCTAATGTGGACTCCTGATAGAAAACATCTTAATACGTAATCAATATGACTAAAAATGTTGTAGTAGTTGGCACCCAATGGGGCGACGAAGGAAAAGGAAAGATTGTAGATTGGCTAACAGATCATGCACAGGGGGTAGTACGCTTCCAGGGCGGGCATAATGCTGGGCATACGCTAGTTATTGGTGGCGAGAAGACTGTTCTACATCTGATACCATCTGGAATCTTACGTAATAATGTAGCCTGCTACATTGGAAATGGCGTAGTGATATCTCCAAGAGCATTGTTTGAAGAAGTAGATATGCTAGAGCAGGCAGGAGTTAACGTGATGGAAAGACTGTACATCAGTAAAGCCTGTCCACTAATCTTGCCTAGCCATATTGAACTTGATAAAGCCAGAGAAAAAGCCATGGGAGCCAATAAAATTGGAACTACTGGACGAGGAATTGGCCCTGCCTATGAGGATAAAGCTGCACGAAGAGCATTACGTATACAGGACCTATTTAATCAAGATTATTTTGCTACTAAACTTGAAAAAGTTTTAGATTATCATAACTTTCTACTAAAGAATTATTATCATGCTCCAACTGTAGATTTTCAGAAAACTCTAGATGACATGCTGTCTTTATCAGAGCGCATTAAGCCAGTGGTTGCTGATGTCTCTCAACTTTTATTTGAGGCTAATAAAATAGGTAATAGTCTATTATTTGAAGGCGCTCAAGGGACAATGCTTGACATAGACCATGGCACCTATCCATATGTTACCTCTAGTAACTGTATTGCTGGTACCGCAACAACAGGAAGTGGGGTTGGCCCGCAAGAATTACATTATATTTTAGGCATTACCAAAGCCTATACTACAAGAGTCGGTGCGGGACCTTTTCCTACAGAACTAAATGATGACATTGGGCAATATCTTGCTAAACATGGAAATGAATTTGGTGCAACAACCGGTCGGCCGCGCCGTTGTGGTTGGTTTGATGCAGTAGCTATGAAACGATCAATTCAGATAAATGGCATCTCCGGATTATGCGTAACTAAGCTTGATGTTTTAGATGGTATTGAAACTTTAAAGATAAGCGTAGACTACAAATTCAATAAAAATGGCAAAGAAGAGGAATCAAGAGGTGTCTTACCAATAGGTGCAGATGAATTAGCTAACTGCAGCCCTGTCTATGAAGAAATGCCGGGATGGACGGAAAGTACTGTAGGCGTTAAAAACTTTGATCAATTACCAAAACCAGCACAAAATTATCTAAAACGTATCGAATCGATATGTGAAGTTCCAGTGGACATGATTTCGACCGGGCCGGGTAGAGAGGAAACCATTGTACTGCGACATCCATTTGATTAATTTTTGTTTCTTATTTTAGTTTATAAGAATATATAAAATTAGATCTCCGCCCTTCCCCAGGATTAACACATAAATTAGGAATATCTAAATTGTATCTTTATATGTATAAATTTATATCAAATTATGCCCAATAAAGTTTACTACAATAGTGCGTGCCCTATCTGTAATGCAGGCATTACAGATCAACGCAAACGCATGGAGGCCTGTGGACTTAATAACATTAGATGGATTGATGTGCACACAAACCCAGAGGAACTGACTAAAATTAATGTTTCGTTGAATCAAGTTCGGGAAAAACTTTACGTTGAAAATACTAATGGCCGGCTTAATGTTGGTTTAGATGCATTCATATGCCTGTGGTCACAGACCAAAGGACAGCGTTGGCTTGCTAAGCTTTTTCAGCTTCCTATTCTCAATCAATTCTCGCACTGGATTTACAATTCCTTTGCTAAATTTCTATACCGATGGAATCGTTCTAAGAAACACTGGTGATGTCATATTTATTCTTTAGCTATATAGACATCTATTCAGATTATCCCTCCTAAGTTATCACTCTACCTAATATTTAATTCTCTTCTTTTCGTCAATATATTTCTTAGTGTGTAGCCGATCCTAATTGAATAAAAGAAGATACAAACTATAGTAAGTCAGTATATTTCTTCTTCCTATTACGTCTCTTAATTAGACAACTCCATATTTTTCGCGGTAATTTTCTACAGCACGCAAATTAAGCAACAGGTCATCCCTGCCCCGTAAATAACTCATTACATCATCCAGATTAATAATACTAATAATTGGAATATCATACATTTTTTTAATCTCTTGGATCGCTGACAAACCATTATTCCCCTGCTCCATACGGTCAAGAGCAATGATTACACCACAGGGTTTAGCCCCAGCTGCACAGATAAAATCTACAGCTTCACATATTGATGTGCCCGCTGAAACTACATCATCAATGATTAGAACTTTCCCAGAAAGTGGTGATCCAATTAAATTGCCACCCTCACCATGATCTTTTGCTTCTTTTCTATTGAAACAGAATGGGTAATTGTTTCCCATCTCCGATAAAGTGATAGAAATAGCACTAACCAAAGGAATGCCTTTATATGCCGGACCAAATAGCATATCAAAAGGAAGCGGTGCGGCAAGAATAGCTTTCGCGTAAAATTGTCCAATCTTACGTAGGGAATCTCCATCATTGAATAGTCCGGCATTAAAAAAATATGGAGACAGCCTACCTGCTTTGGTCTTGAATTCACCAAAACGTAGAATATCTCGGCTAATTGCAAATTCGATAAATTCTTGCTTGAAATTTGTCATAAAAATAGCTAGTTAAAAAAGGAAATATGCGAATTATAACGCTTAACCTAAATGGTGTACGCTCTGCCTCAAAGAAAGGTTTCTTCCTCTGGTTACAAAAACAGAAGGCTGATATTATCTGCGTACAAGAACTTAAGGCTCAAATTCCTGATCTCAACAATGAAATACTTTCACCTGATGGCTATCATGGCTATTTTCATTGTGCTGAACAAAAAGGGTATAGTGGCGTAGGCATATACTGCAAAAAAAAACCTAACAAAATTGTTGAGGGCGTTGACATTAGTAAGATCGATACTGAGGGGCGATATTTGCGTGCTGATTTTGATAATCTGAGCGTAATCTCGGTCTATTTTCCTTCTGGCTCTAGTGGCGAGCATCGTCAAGAAGCAAAATTATTTTTCCTGAAAAAGTTTTATCCCTTACTCAAAGAACTTACTGAAAGTGGTAGAGAAATCATTTTATGTGGCGATTGGAACATTGCCCATAAAGAAATAGATCTAAGAAACTGGAGACCCAACCAAAAGAACTCTGGATTTTTACCAGAAGAACGTGCATGGCTTACCAGAATTCTAGACAAACTAAAACTTGTTGATGTGTTTAGAACAATTAATCAAGAACCAGACCAATATACATTTTGGTCTAATCGAGGAAGTGCATGGGATAAAAATGTAGGTTGGCGCATTGATTATCAAATAAGTACACCTAGTATCGCAAGAAAAGCCACAGAAGTTTCAATCTATAAATCGGAAAGATTCTCTGATCATTCTCCCCTTATTATCGACTACGACTATAAAATATGATGCCTACTGCCCTCTTAGAATGGCTACATGCATTTCGCATTTACAGTCATCCGAGGGTATTGGGAATGCTTACATTAGGATTTTCTGCTGGGCTCCCACTACTTCTAATACTAGGTACTCTTTCATTCTGGTTAAGAGAAGCAGGAATTGACAGGTCGACAATAGGCTATTTTAGTTGGATTGGACTGGCATATGGATTTAAATGGCTATGGTCACCACTAGTTGATCGTCTGTCTTTGCCACTACTGACCAAGTTTCTAGGGAGAAGGCGCGCATGGATGCTGCTATCACAAATAACCATTACCCTCGCATTAATCGGGATGGCGAATACAGATCCTGCAGATAACCTCACACAAATGGTGTTTTTTGCCCTAGCAGTAGCTTTTGCATCAGCAACACAAGATATTGCACTTGACGCATATCGAATTGAGGCTGTCGCACCAAGACTACAAGGAGCCATGGCGGCTACCTATCAGGCGGGCTACCGTATGGCCATGATACTGTCTTCTGCAGGAGTACTCTGGATAGCAGCAGCTATGGATCCATCAGAGACTACTTATGACTATTCACCCTGGTGCATTGCTTATCTGGTAATGGCTGCATGTATGGCTGTAGGAATAGTCACTACTCTCATCATCCGTGAACCAGAGGTTCCTGTTAATTCCCTTATTTCTGAGAATGAAGATCATGCTAGAAAAAAGATTTCAAACTGGAATCTAAGTAAACAACTGACACAAATTCTGGTCTGGTTCTATGGCGCAATCATTGCACCATTCCGTGATTTTATTGTTCGTCATGGCCAACGTGCATTATTAATTCTTGCATTAATAGCTGTTTATCGTATCTCAGACGTAGTTATGGGAATTATGAGTAACTCTTTTTATGTGGATATGGGTTATACCAAAGATGAGGTAGCTACTGTAGCAAAAGTCTATGGGGTGATTATGACATTAGTAGGTGTAGCTATCGGTGGGGTCCTAACAGCAAAGGTAGGTATCATGCGAACACTGTTCCTAGGGGCATTATTATCTGCCGCTACCAACTTGCTATTTGCCTGGTTAGCTGGACGTGGGCATGATGTAACTGGATTAATCTTTACTATCTCCGCAGATAATCTTTCAGCTGGTATTGCTACTTCTGCCTTTATTGCTTATCTTTCTGGGCTTACTAATTCAGCATACTCTGCTACGCAGTATGCGTTATTCAGTTCGGTCATGCTGCTATTACCTAAATTTGTCGCTGGATTTAGTGGAAATTTTGTTGATACTTATGGCTATGCTAATTTCTTTATCGGGACCGCACTACTCGGTTTACCAGTACTAATATTAGTATGGCTTGCTGGGAAAGAGAAATTTGACACTCCAGAAAAAGAGGATATAAACCCTTCCCCCAAATAAATCTAGGAGCGGAACTATTTCTGCTGTTCAAATCTGTAAAATGCGAGCACCCCAAATAAATTTGGTGCGAAAGAGACCTGATGATCTCCATTCATTATTCTACGCTCAAGAATATTTGCACCATGTTGGCGACAGAATCTCTCAAAATCGCCGAGGGTGCATAGATGAATATTTGGCGTATCAAACCACTGATACGGTAAAAATTCAGAAACAGGCATGTAACCAGATAATATTTGCAGGCGATTTTTCCAATATCCAAAATTAGGAAATGATACGATACCTTCCTTGCTTACCCGCATCATTTCCTTTATCAAATTTTCTGTATGTCTCATTGCTTGCAATGTTTGCGACAAAATAACGTAGTCAAAAGATCCAGACCCAAAACTTGATAACCCTGATTCCAAATCATTCTGAATCACATTTATTCCATTTTTGAAGCATGCCTGCACATTCTCATCATTAATTTCTACGCCATAGCCATGAATATCTTTAGTCTCTCTCAAATAACGTAATAATGATCCATCACCACAGCCTAGATCAAGCACCTTTGAGCCAGTTTTAACTAAATTAGCAATGGCAGCAAAATCTGGCCTGGGCAGAGTGGATGAAATAATTGAAGTTGTAGTTATAGTTGTCATTATCTTTGGTGATTAAAAATATAATTTTATTACTGTAAAAATTAATTGAAGATTAGCAAATATATTAGTACTGTTGTATTTCCAACCACATAATTTCTGCAAGAATATATGCATCCACTACTAAAGAAATCTCCAGAACTAATCCCTATACTTTAAACAATAATATTGTTCATATAGGCTTTCACCAACTCATGATAATAGCGGTCTCCCATTAAAAAAGAATCATGCCCATAGCTGGAAGTAATCTCTGCGTAACTAACATTTAGTTCATTATCCAACAGTGCTTTTACAATCGCATGTGAACGCTCAGGAGAAAAACGCCAGTCTGTAGTAAAAGATAACACTAGGAAGTCAGATTTCGCAGTACTAAATGCCTCTCTAAGATTCCCATTGAAATCATGCGCCGGATCAAAATAATCCAGTGCCTTAGTCATTAATAAATAGGTATTAGCATCAAACTGATCAGCAAATTTATCACCCTGATAGCGTAGATATGACTCAATCTCAAATTCTACATCGAAACCAAAGCCAAGCGGACCATTACGCAACTCTCGTCCAAATTTCTCAGCCATCGAATGATCTGACAGATATGTGATATGCCCTAGCATTCGCGCAAGCCGCAGGCCCCGAATAGGTACTGTATTGTGGGAATGATAGTCTCCGCCATAAAAATCTGGATCTGTAATAATCGCTTGGCGCGCAACATCATTGAATGCAATATTCTGTGCAGTTAATTTAGCAGCCGCAGCAATGACCAACGCATGCCGAACCCTGTCAGGAAAATCTAGCGTCCATTGCAAAGCCTGCATTCCACCTAGACTACCTCCAGCAATTGCTGCAAACTGCTTGATACCGAGATAATCTGCCAGTTCAACCTGAGTAACAGTCCAATCTTGTACTGTTACCATGGGGAAATCAGCACCATAAGGCTTTCCTGTCTCTGTATTGATGCTGGTAGGGCCAGTTGACCCATGGCATCCCCCCAAATTATTCACAGCCACCACAAAGAACTTGCCTGTATCAATAGCCTTTCCAGGACCAATCATATTGTCCCACCAACCAACATTCTTAGTGTCATCAGCGTAATAGCCAGCTGCATGATGATTACTAGAAAGAGCATGACAGACCAACACAGCGTTAGATTTGTCCTCATTAAGCTCACCATAAGTTTCATATACTAACTCGTAGCTATCAAGGATGGCGCCACTCTTTAGATGTAGTGGGTTGTCAAATTTAATTTTCTGGGAAGTGACAATTCCAACTGATGTTAAATCTCGCATTAATATATTTACAAAACCCAATCAAATTGAATAACAAAAGAATCAATAGTTATCTATTCTTAACCTTTAAGTTAGATCAAAGCTATCTGTTTCTATTTATTGTACAAATAAAGATTATATCGTCAAATGAACTAGCTATTCAGCTTCGTCAACAATATACGAATATTTTCTGGGCTATCAGATTTAAGTATTTTTTCTGCAATATGGATAATATCTGGCAGATTGCTTCTTAATACTTGACGTTTTACTGTTAACAGCTGTGTGGGAAACATAGAAAACTCACGCAACCCAAAACCTAACAATAGACGAGTAAGGGATGGGTCTCCGGCCATCTCTCCACAAACCTCTACAGGAATTTCCGCGTTATTTGCACTACGTATAATATGTGCTACTAACCGTAATACCGCTGGATGCAGTGGATCATATAAGTGCGCAACAGCGTCATCTGTTCGGTCTATGGCTAATGTATACTGAATTAAATCATTGGTCCCAATAGATAAGAAATCTAATTTCTCCATGAAAATATCTAGACTTAGTGCCGCAGCGGGAACTTCTATCATCCCCCCAATTTGAATATCAGTGTCAAAGGGGGTTTCCTCATCTTGAAGACTCTCTTTAGCACGCTCAATCGACCGCAATGTTTGGCTTATTTCAGAAACACTAGAAAGCATCGGCACCAAAATACGTACGTTTCCATAAAATGAAGCCCGCAGAATTGCGCGAAGCTGTGTGTGAAACATTTTTGGCTCAGCTAAGCTAAGACGAATAGCACGTAACCCAAGTGCTGGATTAGCAGCAACACGTTTATCACTATCAATATTTTTGTCAGCACCCAAATCAAATGTTCGAATTGTCACTGGCAAATCACACATTTTCTTCGCAACGGTACAATAAGCTTCGAATTGCTCATCCTCACTAGGCAGATTATCTCGATTAAGAAAGAGAAACTCACTACGAAACAAACCAATTCCAGTAGCACCATTATCTTTTACCTGCTCAATATCCTGAGGTAATTCAATATTAGCGTGTAATTCTACTGTTACTCCGTCAAGCGTTTTAGCAACTGTAGTTTTGATACGTTTTAATTTCTGTTCTTCAATTTCCAGTTGATTCTGACGTAACCGGTACTCAGCAAATACTCGCTCACCTGGATTAACAATCACCACCCCCTGATCCCCGTCAACAATCAAAACATCATTGTCACGAATCAGTTGGCGTGCATTATGCAACGCTACGATAGATGGAATGTTTAAGCTTCGTGCAACTATAGCTGTGTGAGAGGTTGAGCCCCCCAAATCAGTAATAAAAGCAGTAAGTCTATGTTGTTTATACTGAAGCACATCTGCTGGACTTAAATCGTAGGCAACCAGAATGCTATCGCCAGTACGCTTTATAGGGGGTGGAATATAGCCGGGATGCCCTAGTAATGCCTTCAGTACTCTTTCAACCACCTGAATCACATCAGTTTTACGCTCTCTTAAATAAGCATCTTCAATTTCTTCAAACTGCGAAAGCAATACATCTTTCTGTTGGGTAACAGCCCACTCAGCGTTACACAGATTCTGAGAAACATAGGTTTTAGCTGCAGAAAAAAGAGTCGGATCATCAAGAATCATACGATGTAAATCAAGAAAAGCACCGAATTCAGCTGATGCAGGACCGGCGATAACAGAGGCATGTAGCGTTTCAAATTCTTTACGTACTGTTGTAAATGCCGCATCAAGGCGGGATATTTCATTACTGATCTTATTTCGTGGCAATATATGATGCGCAACCTCCAACGCAGCATGCGATGCAAGATGTGCATGCCCTATAGCAACACCTCTTGAAACACCGACGCCATGTAGTATAAAGCTCATTCATCTTCCCCGAAATAATTTTCAATTAGGGTAATAAGTGCGAGCATCGCCTCAGCTTCATCTGGGCCAGTAGTCTCAATGTTTATTTTAGAACCTTTATTCGCAGCCAACATCATTACCCCCATGATACTTTTTGCATTGACCCTAAGTTTATTTCTAGACAACCATACTTCACTTTGAAAGCTCCCAGCTAACTTCGTAAATTTTGCAGATGCACGCGCATGAAGACCCAATTTATTTATAATCTCAACTTCTTTAGCTTGCATTATCAGATCTCGAATAAATACGCATTACTCCTTCCTTCCCACCAGAAAATGCTTTTTCTAGCGATGATTCAAGCGGTTCGTTACGGTAAGTAAGCGCCCGTATCAACATTGATAAATTTACTCCTGACAGACACTCGACTCTACCTGGATTAACTAATTGATTAGCAATATTACATGGTGTGGCACCACAAATATCACTTAAAATTAACACCCCATCACCACGATCCAATTGCTTTAATAATTCTAACGCCTTAGGAATAATAACGTCTGGATCATCCTGGATAGTAACGCCAAGATGCATTAGGTATTCTGATCTTTCTCCCATAACGTGATTAGCGCAATGTATTAAACTATTCCCTAGATCCCCATGAGAAATAATTAGAATTCCAATCATTTTTTGTCCTGCTAATAAATAATAAATTTCAATACATTACATTTTATCATCGCCAGTACTCCATGATTGATTAGATGTATATTTCTACTTCTAGCACCGCAGGAAAAGTCTCTAATAACTCTACAAATACGTATTATTTCCATGCTATAAATCTATCTACTAAAGCAACAGAATATTCTATAAAAAATCTTCAATTGAATGCTAACTGACGCGCTGGAAAATATAGATATGGTTAGCTATTTCTATCCGGAGACCTATAGTTCTTTTCAAGAAGATCTATCATCATTCCAGCCACATTAAAATCAGTCAGATTGCTGATTTCCTGCATACAGGTAGGACTTGTGACGTTAATCTCCGTCAAATAATCCCCTATCACATCTAGCCCTACCAACATTAACCCCTGATCATACAAATATGGTCCCAGAGCTTTAGCTATTTCATGATCGCGACTAGTTAATGGCTGGGCCACACAAGAACCACCGGCCGCTAAATTACCACGGGACTCTCCTTTCCTGGGAATACGTGCCAGCACATAAGGTGCTGGCTTTCCACCTACCAATAAAATACGCTTATCACCTTGTGAAATTTCAGGTATATATCGCTGCGCCATAATCATTTCAGTACCATAGTGTGTAAGAGTCTCGATAATCACACTAGTATTGTAGTTAGCACTATTAACACGGAACACCCCAGCCCCGCCCATTCCATCAAGGGGCTTTAATATAATGTCATCATGTTCATTCAGAAATTCTCTTATCAGGTTATCTTTCCTTGTCACAAGAGTGGGGGCGATAAACTGTGGAAATTTCGCTATAGAGAATTTCTCGTTATGATCACGTAGCCCCTGCGGACTATTAATAATACACACGCCTTGTTTTTCAGCTAATTCCAACAAATACGTGCTATATATATATTCCATATCGAAAGGTGGGTCTTTACGCATTAGCACAACATCAAATTCTTGTAGTGGTACTTCCGCGGTCCCCATATCCTTATACCAGTTACTGCCAGCAACTGTCTGTCCGGTTAATTCCAGCGCACATGAAATTCCAACAGTCTTACCATTCTTCCACGCCAAATCCCCCTGCTGAATTACAAACAACTGATGACCACGCGAGGCTGCCTCAAGCATCATGGCAAAACTCGAGTCCTTATCAATTTTAATTGAACTCAGCTGGTCAAGAATAAATGCAAGTTTCATCATTAATTTTTAGGAGTTACTGTTTCTCTCTGCTGGTCTTGGATACCAAATCTATAGGTGTATTCGCACTTTTCTCTAACTCTAACGCTGCGGTCAGTAGAGCTAGTCTTGCTATTACGCTGTAAGCGTAGAATCTATTAGTGGAGTAATCTCGGCTTGTTTTATTAGCTGGTAACAGGCACGATGGTTCAAAAGATAAAGGTACAAAATGCATACCAGGGGCATTCAGATTCTCATCCTTACCACGCCCAGTGTGTACCCGATAAAACCCACCCACAACATAGCGGTCAATCATGTATATAACAGGCTCAGCTACTGCTGTATTAATACTTTCGAAAGTATATACTCCCTCCTGTACCAATACTTTGGTCACAGGCTGACCTTCTTTTACAATTGACATCTTGTTCCGTTGCTTGCGGTTAAGTCTGCGCACTTCCTCACCACTCTTGACGGTCATGATACCCATCCCATATGTACCCGCATCAGCCTTAACGATCACAAAAGGCTCCTCTTTGACATCATATTGCTTATATTTCTCTCTAATCTGAAGCAAGATCTTATCTACATTTTTTGCCACACAATCTTCACCTTTTTTTTCACTAAAATTAATTTTTCCACAAGATCCAAAATAAGGATTAATAAGCCACGGATCAATGCCAATCAGATTGGAGAATTCTTCTGCTACAGAGTCGTATGCTGTGAAGAAGCTTGATTTTCTTCTTGTCGCCCAGCCTGCATGGATAGGTGGAATAACTGTCTGCTCCAGATTCCGAATAATATCAGGTGCACCAGAAGAAAGATCATTATTAAGCAACACAGCGCATGGATCAAAGTTCTCTAAAACCAGGCGATTTTCTTTCCGCTGAACTGGTTCTAATATAAGACTGTCACCATTAGGAAGATCTATTGTTGAAGCTTTAGAAATTTCCGGCAACAAACTACCAACACGAACGTCCATTCCTGTATGACGCAGAATGGTTTGTAACACTGCTACATTTTGTAAATAAAAAATGTTACGTGTATGGTTCTCTGGTATCAGTAATAAACTATGAGTATCGGGACAGATTTTTTCTACCGCTGCCATCGTCGCCTGTACACATAATGGCATGAAGTCTGGGTTAAGATTATTGAACCCGCCAGGAAATAGATTCGTATCTACAGGAGCCAATTTAAAACCACTATTACGTAAATCTACAGAGCAGTAAAATGGTACAACATGATCCTGTAATCGGCCTCGCAACCAATACTCGATTGTTGGCATAGCATCAAGTATACGTTTTTCAAGATCAAGAATTGCACCGCTTAGGGCAGTAGTAAGATGGGGTACTGACATAAAAA
>Ga0308016_10000618_pt1 | contig 17798 bp, 13 predicted proteins | sample Neamet233_FD_203129 | JGI IMG/M metagenome (GOLD analysis project Ga0308016, IMG submission 203129) | Marine microbial communities from water near the shore, Antarctic Ocean - #233 | ecosystem: Environmental > Aquatic > Marine > Unclassified | place: Southern Ocean | collected 2014-07-28
TTCGACTTTAGTAGCAATGACAGATGGCGTATCTCAGAAACTAAAAGTAAAAGCGATTGTAGTGATGTGTACATTAGTCTACATACTGAATTTAGCACGATTAGTTGTTTTTTATCCAATCGCCCTAGAAGGTTGCTTAGCAAACCCAGACCAACCATCTTGCCTATATGGCATGTGGGAGTTTCACACCGCTGTCTATGAATGGGGATTTTTACTGGTACTAATCGCAATGTGGGTACTTTGGTTTTGGAAGGTCGGTGGTCCTTCAAGGGCAATGGATAAGAGTCTGGCTGGTGCCGACAAATGGAGAATTATTACCAGAAAGAAATGGAATTACAAGCACATTGTTGCAATTGTTTTGGCTGCTATATTCATAATTTCAGCCGTCCATAATGTAACTTCCAATGAAGAAGCAATGAAAGCAAAAGAAACATTGGACGATTGTGAATTATGGAATTCAGTTAGCGCACAATGTGGTAATGCAAGGGATAGATGGGATGACGCAATCGGTTATGCCTGGTCTCTAGCTGCACTGGCGTTGGTTATTGCTGCCATGACTGTATTAACGATTGAAAAGCCTAATAGCGACGGTAAATGGCCATCTGAAGTTGAAAGATTGGCTAAGGAACAGGATCGGCTAGAATTGCTAAATGAGCAGAAAATAGAAGCTGCCACCGAGGAAAAAGAAAGAGTTCATGCACTAAAGAAATCAGGATCTTGGAAAAAACGTCGTAACTCCGTTAGTGAAGAAGAATAATAATAATTATCCAATGCGGGTATAATAAATATTCAATATGTCTTATTAAGTGCGCCTCCTGCCATCAAACGGGAATCATTATGGACAGTGACGACAATTCACCTTCTGAGCAACAAGAGCCCTTTTGGGGTTCAGCACAAGCCCAAGAAGGTACAACTCCAACACAGCCTGAGCCACAAATGGTATCTCCAACACAGTCAGAACCACAATCAATTTCTCCGCCACAAGCGCAAATAATTGGTAATATCGCACAGCAGCCAGAAAGCCACTTTTCTGCAACAATCAATAATCCCGCTCAATTTAATTCCGCTTCTTCAATCACCGGCGGCTATAGCATGGTTGAGAAAAAGAAGGGCACTAATTGGGTTCAATTCGCACTTGGTTTTTTTGTTCCAATCGCTGTCATGATAATTTTTTCAGTTGTGCTCAGTGATTCAGATGGTACCTATGGTGAGAGATGGAGTGAAACTCATAAATCTGAAAATGTTTTCATAATTTCTGAAAATGGGACATTCACTCACACATTCGACGATGCCACAACGGATTACGGCAGATATGCGGTCGACTGGTGTATGTCGGTTGATTCCGGAGAATACGAGTACAGATGCGAATGGAATCAAAACCGAGATGAAGGATATGAAATAAGCGAAACACCACTTGGTGATTGGGATAATAATCGAATGGTCGGAAACTATTATCCGCAGAATAACACAATTTGGCTAACTACAGACTCGCATAATTATAGTCTAATAGAATTCAATTTTGATTTTGTAGACGAGAAACTTGAGCAGGAATTAGAATCTGAATATTCTGAAGACTCATCTTTAGGAGATTCACTAATGTGCTTCATGCCGGTGCTGGCAATCGTTGTAATGGTAGTTTCTTTCGCTAGAGGAAACAAATCACTGGGCTGGGGAATATTTACTTCAACAATTGGAATCCCATTTGCGATGTTTGCTTTCTTCTTCGCCCTATTGATGCTATACGGATTTTAATCCGAAGCACTCAAATGATAGAGGCTGAAACAATTTTTCCTGCCATCTCTCTCTTTTCTAGAGCTTTTATTGCAAGACCAATTTTACTGGTGTGGATACTGATAAATGTTTTTTGCTCCTCGAAGGAAACATCACCGATTTCCAATTCCTTACAATTTAAAGCCTTAATAAACCAATTTGAAACTGTTCTTGAAGAACCAGCAGTTTTCTGAGGAATATCCAAAGCTAAAGTTACGAATCCGAAAACATTGGCAGTCTCTCCGTAATCATCTTGCTTTTTGACTGGGTCTCTATCCATGCCCTCTGGAAGGTCTGGTGCTTCAGTCTCGATAATATTTAATCCGTATGTGGCAATAATCTTATTCAATTGCGCTGAATCATCTCTTGATACAAGGCTCCATGCCTCTCCCTTTCGCCCGATTCTTCCGGTTCTACCAACTCTATGGATAAAGGAATCAACATCATTAGGAATATCGTAATTGATAACCATTGTAATACCATCAACATCTATTCCACGTGATGCAACATCTGTAGCGATGATCGTTTTGAATTGTCCATCCTTGAATTTATCTAAAACCTTCTCTCTTTGGTTTTGATTCAAGTCGCCGTGTAATCCTGCGACATCAAATCCATGCTTGGAAAGTCTTTGAACAGCCAAATCGACCATTCTTTTTGTGTTGCAGAAGATGATTGCTTGTCCTTCTCCGTTTTTGGTTAGAAGGCGTCCTGCAACCCATAATTTATTGGCACGACCAATACTTACCATGTACATGTCAATTGGAGGAATATCCAATTCCTCAACATTGGTCAATACGAATTCTGGTTCATTCATGAATTCATTTGCTTCATCAATAATCTCTTGCGGGAATGTTGCTGAAAAGAGTAAGGTCTGTTGGCGGGAAGTCATCTTTTCAACTACCCACATGATGTCTGGGAAGAATCCCATATCCAGCATACGATCTGCCTCATCGAGACAAAACAAAGTTGGGCTTGTCAAATCAATATGGCCTCGTTCGGACATATCCATTACTCGACCTGGTGTTCCAACGATAATGTCGACACCCTCTTGCAAGGCTCTAGCCTGCTTTTCTAAGTCGGTTCCACCATAGACTGTAAGAATTGTAAGTCCTGAATCTCCTTGTACTACTTTCATCTCCTCGGCGACTTGGTTTGCCAATTCTCTTGTAGGAGTTAATATCAAAGCTTGAAGTTTACCACTTGCTGTACACTTGCTAATAATAGGAATTCCAAAAGCTCCAGTTTTACCTGAACCTGTTCTTGCTTGACCGATAACATCTCTGCCACTAAGAGCCAAAGGGATAGTATCTTTTTGAACAGGAGTTGAAAATTCCCAACCGAGTTCCTCTATTCCATTTAGAATGCCTTGAGGTAAGTCCCAATCAGTGAAGCGGGTTGTTGTAAACATAGTATTGACTCTCCGTTTCTATCGGGTTGGACCCTCGAAAGAGAGCCTTGACACTAAATCAGTAGTTGTCCGCTTCTGCGATTTCTCTTTGTAAATCGCCCATCCAATATTTCAAAGCATTTTCTTTGTTCATTGGGCGGCGTGTTTGACGAACATGCTCAAGAATGTATTGTCTAAATTTCAAAGACTTGTTTCGGTTGACACCCTTAGGAGTCATACCATCCCATAGCCTGTCAAATTGCTCTTCTTTGTCGTTGAACGGAGAATCACTCATGATAACACACCTCTTTAGTATTCGGCCCACCGACCACCCCCTCTTAATGATGCCGTATTTTTAAAGGAGGAAAGGAAACACTGTGAGCCAAAAAATGCTTGATATTTACCTAGAAATCTGCATCATCGCCCGAATCTAAATCAGGGCCAAAATCATCCTCATAGCCATAGACTTCATCTTGTGAATATGAACGATATGCATTTTTCCTTTCGGCTTCCTTTTTCTTGATCTGCTCATTCATTGCGATCATTTTCTGAACTCTTTCAGTGTCCGTCAAAAGATGATCAGGCTTCTCACTAATATCCTCCAATACACTTTTTCTATCCGAAGGGAGCGGTTCTAATCCAAACTTTTTGCCCTGAGATTCAGCAATTTCACGGTCTAATTGAGGCACTGGTATTGCAGCTGCAAGGAAGAGATTCTTTTGAGCCTCAGTACCTTCTATTTCTGCATCGAATACCATTTCTTTCAGACTCTTAATCAGTCCACTATCAGTCTCGGTGCGAAGCAATTCTTCAGCCGTCACCCGCAAGACATCTTCACTTAGCAGGCGCGGTAGCAAATTGATACATGCCGTGCGAACTTGCAAGTCCTTACTTCTAGTTCCAGAAAGTACAATGTCTTGCGCTCTACCATTATCCTTATCCAGTTTTTGAATCGCTTTGATAGCAGAAATACGGACTTCTGCATCGATATCGACCATTGCCCGTTCGGCGAATAATGTCGCAACACGAGGCTCCCTATTGGCCAAAGTTGGCAATGTTTTTGCAGCGATTCTACGAACTTCATCACTTTCATCATTTAGTGCCCAGGAAACTAAATCCCATGCTGATGAACCACCTTTACGCAATACCTTTTTTAGTAATTTAGCCGCTTTTATTCTGTATTCTTTATCGGTTTCAAGCAGCAGACGATCTATGTGTAAACAAACAACTTCTGGCCAAGTATCCGCTAGGCCTTTCAGTGCATCCCAAGCATTATCTTGACGGAACTTTATAGGAGAACGCAATTCATTTACTAGTATTGATTCAATACCAGAAGGAAATACTGGGGCTGAGATTGCAAGCGCTTTACTCGCAGCCTTACTAACATCAATATCCTCATCATCAAGAAGAACGCTCAACCAGTCAAACATCTCGTCAGATTTCTGGATTGCAACTTCAGGTAATGCCTCTAAGGCAGCAACTCGAATCGCAGGGTCGTCGTTTTCAAATGCGGATAGTAGTACTTTATGGGCTTCAGTTGATGCAAATCCTTTCAGCCTTTGTAATGCTCTAACCCCATCAACCTGCGTTAACTGATAATCCTTCTCAGTCCAAACTGATTTTGCTGATACAATTTCTCCTTTAGCCAATGGGATAATATCTTGCTTGCGCAAACCTTGCCACGGACCTCTTTCGGTCTTAGCAGTGGCCTTAGCCTTGGCTTTTTTCTCGGTACCCACATTGATGGGCAATCCAGTTCTTGGGTCTCTTGCAATGTAATCACGTGACAATTCCAACACCCCTATGACGCCCGCATATACACCATAGGGATGAACCTATGGCAGTATTGCTCTAGTCAATTTAGACATGATAAGAGAGATTCAACCATACTTTAAGTCTAATATGGCAGTTTCACGATTATTACTGTACATCTCTCAACAAATTAATTGAAGCAGTTGTTACTCCCCCGTAGCATGGATAGTCGTTTGGTCAGGCAAAATGGTCTAGTTTTAATTCTGTTAATGACCCTATTAACGTCATCATGGTCTGCAATGATTACATCAAATGATGGCCAATTTACTATTGATGAATCGGTGAAATTTATTTCCCATTCAAATAATGATTTCAATTCCAGTAATGGCTTTCTCCATGAAAATACTTCAGTCATTAATACCACTGGGGAAGTAAAATTGACCCGCCCAACGATTCAATGGGGACCTACAAATGCTAATGGGCTAATGTTCCTCCGTACTGGTGCGTGCACCCAATACCTTGAACAAACTAACGAGATTTGGTTAATGGGTGGGCGTATTGACCCGAACCCTATGGCAAATAATGACGAAGGACCAACTTCATCGGTAGAAATATTTGATGTTTCAGCGGGCACATGGGGATTTTCTAATTCAATGTTAAATAAAACGCAACAATATGCCGGTTGCGCTCAAATAAATGGCAAAATCTATCTGGCGGGGGATTATCATCCAACTGCAAGCCCCGAAATAAGATCTCAAGGACTGTTACAAAGTTTTGACTTGAATACTAGCAATTGGACAATGAAGACTCCAATGCCGTCAGGTAAAGAAGTTGGATTAGCCGGAGTCGATGCACTCGACGGATATCTCTATGTCGCTGGCGGAGTCAATAGACAGAATCGTATTGACCTCACAGATAATTTATTGCGTTACGACCCTGTAATTGACAATTGGACCCAACTATCGAGCATGAATTACAAAAGACACTCATTTACCTTGACCGCCTTCCATGGAAAATTATACGCAATCGGAGGAGTTTCGCAAGAAATTGACCCAGTGACTAGTCTTTTAACAATCGTGGATTCCAATCGTACCGAAGTTTACGACCCTGCGACTGATACTTGGACTAATTTGAGTGACCTGCCGATTTCACTGGCTGCACATGCTGCAACAGTATTCAATGATGAAATTGTACTATTTGGTGGCTATGAAGACCAAACTTGGAGTGGATTGGCCAGCAAAAAGATGTATGGTTATCACCCATTAGACCAAACTTGGAGATTACTGCACACTTCTCCCATAGGAAGATATGATTCTAGTATCGCTTCTGGAGGCGGTATAATCATGTATGCTACCGGTGATACATCCAGTAGAAGATTCACAACATGGAATGCAAATTATCTTGCAGAAACTGAATATTTTGAAAATCCAAATGAGCATGAGGGATGGATTACTTCCCTGCCCGTTGATTTGAGGTATTCCCCACAGGGTACTGCCACTCCTATGTGGATGACATTGGATGGTAATACTCCATATGGTACTGACTTACAACTGCAGTATAAGTCTGGCTCTGATGCAGTTTCAGCGGGCCTGAATGCATGGCAACCTGTAGGAACAAATGCAAGTATTCCTCAATTTGTTGGAATCGGAAACCACTCACTTAGCAGCCTTAGTGAAGATACTTCTTTTATGCAATACAGGATAAAATATACAACTACTGCTATGCAAAATTGGTCTACTCCTGAGTTGGATAATGTAGAACTGATTAGTGAAAATGCTGCAATAACGTCAGCAATACCGAGTACGATGCATCCGAATGCGGCTCCTGTTTCCATTACAACACATCATCATGCATATTCTAATTCGGCACAATACCAATTATCAATCGTTTCAGCGAACTCTCAAGGATTCAAGGAAACAGCATCCCAATGGACCACTTTAACTTGGTCAGAAGATAGTAACACTTTCACAGTGAGTGACCCTGATTCGATGTTAATACCTTCTCAAACATCTGCCCAAGATGGCTTGAAGAACCAAGATGGCCGATTAATAGATTGGCAATTTTCTTTATCTGAAGGGCTTGCTACTGACTATATTCTAATGCAGGTTAAAACTGTAGGATTAAGGAATACAACATATACACATGCAACTCCGATTATCATTGACAAAGAAGTTGATGTAAGAATAAAGTCCATTTCAGCAAATTTTACTAGTCAAGGCAACTACACGCTTCAAGAAAATGAAATCGTCCCAGAATTAACCAAACTAAATCTAATTGTTGATAATTATTTCACTACATCTGGAAGCCAATTATTATCTGGGACAATACAGGCTCGCATCCATTTGGATATTATCGAATTCAATCAAACTGAAGAGGGCAATGACATATGGGCTAATGCTACAACTGGATGGTTTTCCCTCAATATTGGTCAAGAAACAAATATTGAATATACTCTTCCAGAAAATGTATCTGGTGAATCAAGCATTTGGATCGAAGCTACAACGATGGATAATTTGATATTGAACGTTGATGAAACCCCGCACATTTTTATTCTAAATATTGAAGTTCCAGTAATGCTATCCACCACAATTACTGATGGAGGATACATCAATAAAGACGCCAATAAATTGTACGGAATACAAATCTACAATGTTGGTGGATTCACCAATAATACAACTCAAATGTCAGTTTGGGTCGAAGATAGAGATGATGGGTATAATGGCAATCCCTTGGACGGAATTGCCCAGATTGGTGAATATCAACAGCAAAATTTCTCTATTGTAAATTCAGCCAATATTTGGTACCTAAATATGACCGTCAATGATACGGGTAATGCTGATCATCAAATTGTTCGCACCATGCTTACTGGAGTCGATGTTTCCAACCACTCATTGCCAATGATTTCCGCAGAGGATGGAACCTCCTGGTGGATTAGTCGTGACCCTCAAAAGGCGATTATCACTGATATTACCCCACTTGGTGAAATAATTCCGAACATTGGACAAAGGCTTGAACCTACTCGACAAATAGGCTGGAGTATTACTGCGAGCGACTCAAATGAAATGGAGGACCTTGGTGAATTCAGAATTGAATTGGGTGGAGACTCAAATCTTGGTATCAAATATTTACCGCATCAAGGAATTTGTAGTTCTCTTGATGCTAGGCTATTAGTCGATTCTTCAAACTGTATCGTGACTATGTCCAATGGTGAAATGACTGTAGAAATGTGGGCAACTGTTGATTGGACACTGACGAGTGCTGGATTGATCTCTGGTGAAGTAGATGTCATCGTTCGCGATTATGATGGTGCAACTCGTCAATCACAAGCAAATCAATGGTCTCTTGAGCGAGCATTAGATGTTCAATTTCAAAGTTTAATGGATATAACCGGACACGTAAATGGCACCCTTGGCGATAATCCCAAGGTCATGGCTGGAGACCGGATTGAAATTGAAGCATCTGTTAAGCATCTAATCTCAGATAAAAACTATAATGGACAATTGGGAGTGATTTGGTCTGGGAAAATTCAAAATGAAAACTGGCAGGGTGGATTGACCGCTGATGTCGTTGATGGACAATTATCATTATCGTTCCCAACTCCAATTGAAAGCGGACTAATCCATGATGCTAAAATTAGTATTTGGGACCCACTGGACAGCGAGAAATTGCTAGAAATAGCCTTACCGGATATCGTCGTTGATGCTGACGCACCGATGATTTTACAGTCACAATTGACCAGTGGAATCTCAAGGTATCACCTTAACAATGTGGAAATAGGCGTTAATATAGATGAACCTCAATCTTGGAGTTCTAACTTATCCCTTACTTGTCAAGTGAAGTCAACTGAACAAGATTGGCAACCGGTCACTCTTTCCAGAGAATCAAGTACTATCTTTGACGGGAAAACAATGTTCGCATTCAATTTCGACTTTAGCACATTAGGTGACCCTTCATTATTATCAAATCAAGCACGAATTGCTTGCTGGGCCGATGGTTATGATGATGCTGGATGGCAACTTGATTCAGAAAACGGAAATAGTGAATTATCACCGTGGCTTGAAAGCACTTTGAATAACATAGGGCCGGACTTAGAATTAGGTGAAATCAAAATCACTGGCGACACATCACCAGGTTCTAAATTATCATTAAAAGTACAATTAATTAATGGTGGAGAGAATATACAGCAACCTTTCAATCTGAGTGTATTCATAGTTCAAGGTGATGAGAAAACTATTGCAGGTCGCCAATTATTATACGAATTAGGAGAGAATACTGCAGTTACAATGAATTCTAGAATCACCGTACCAGATGGAGAATGGACATTGCTTATTTCAGTTGATGATGAACAATTAATCTGGGAGTTGGATGAAGAAAATAATATCTGGTCTAAGGATTACGATGGTACTGCTCAAGGCTTTTCAACCGCAACAATACTACTTTCCAGCAGTACAATAATTGCACTCATTGGAGGTGTATTGTATCTCAAGAAGAGGAGTTCAGATATCAAGGAACTGGCTCACCAATCTATGGATGACAACTCAAAGGGTGAGCCACCATCAATCGATAGCAGTACCAAACCTGCAGGCGGGCCTCCGGGCAAGGCTAAGCCATCAAGCGGACCTCCGGGCAAGGCTAAACCATCTGGCGGACCTCCGAAGCCAAAGCCGAAGAACGGTCCTCCCAGCGCCTCTACTTCAGCAATGAGTGATACAGCAGGTGCGGACTCTAGTACGGATCAAAACACACAACCTGATCAGCCTGAAGTTGATTTACAAGCTACGGCTGCTGCACATTTTGGTGCCTTGGATTCACTTATTCCGCAAATAACTGAAACTGCTGAAGTAAGTCCTGACCAGATAGAGCAACCGATTTCAACCGTTGTTGTTGATTGGAACGAGTTACCAGGCGGTGGCGATTACGAATATACTTCTGACGCAACTTACTACTCTGGAGAAAAGTGCGGTAAGTGGTTATTGAACGAGGATAAATCTTTTACTCGTATTGAATGATTGAATTTTCCATCCCTCAACTTTTTGAATGTCGGCTTGCCATGTAGTTTTTATGGGGAACGAGGATGTTGCGGATATCCGTACAGTTCTTGCTATTTGCTTTCGTGATGGAAAGCCACTAGACGCCATAGATGTTGAACGCATCCTGTCATTTGACATGGAATGGCTATCACCTGATGATGCTGAAATTGCAGTTCAATCTTTGATATCTGCCGGATGGCTATGCGGTGAAGAAAATGCCCTTACTCCGAGCATCAATATTAGCGGAATCACCGCTCCATTGGGATGGTTTCCCCGCCCTAGTCGTTTGACAAATCCGGTTTCAGTAAAATTAAATGAGCAAACAAATCAAACGATGGTTCCAGAATTAGTTGATGAAGTGAATACAACTAAGGCAACTCCGATTAAGACAACCCCTACTAAGAAAATGGAAATTGCCAGCCCTCAACAAGAACATTCTGATCCAAGGGTAAAATTGACCAAACGCCTAACTAAATTTATTGCAAAGACTTCTAAAATTGAAATTGAAGAAGTTGAACGCAGAGCCAATAGAAAACAGAAGGCTCTCGCAGTTGCTACTAACTGGATGTGCCTAGCCCTTGTAGCAAGAGAACAAGGCATCCAAATGCAAGAGATAGTGGATGCTCTGGCTATTAGATAAGCGATTAAGATATCTTTTCAACTTCTTTTCCACGTTCGACCAGTTCAACAAGAACTGGCAATAGAATCAGAGCAAGAATAAGGGAAAAGAAAACAGTTACGGCTGTAATCAATCCGAAATCCTGTATTACTGGCATAGGCGAAAATAATAGCACTAAGAAACCAAAAGCAGTAGTTAGTGCACTAAGAATCAATGCAACCCCTGTAGTTGATAACGCTGCTCGTAAAGCATCCCAGTGATTATCTTGACGCTTTAATTCAACTTCAAAACGACGCCACATGTGTATTGAATAGTCTATTCCGATACCCAATGTCAATGCGGTAACCATTACTGTTAACACATTCCATTTCAAGCCAAGTGCAGCCATAGAACCGATTACCCACAATGAGGACAGTCCAACTGGGAATAGAACAATTATAGCTGGTAGTACCCTTCTGGTTAGAATCAATAATACAGCACATGATACTACCAAGGAGATCAAAGTGGATTCTATTTGACTTTCACTTAACCCTTCTAATACGGTCTGTAAAATTACCAAATCTCCTGTGATGTAGATTTGTCCGTGTCCGCTAAGACTAGAACGAAGTGTTCCACTTTCGTCCTTAGAACCAAGCATACTTTCAAAATTATCTACTACTCTCTTTGACTGTGACGATGTTGCAGCTTCTACCCGCACTTCATTTCTCAGATGAATGATATCATCGCCTTGAAGATTAACGGTATTCTGTACTCGTTCTAACCAAGTTTCACCGCTCAAAGCATCTGCTATCGATAGGTTGATAGAAAGATTGGAAAATGCAGCCCCTAAATCAATTTCACCATTGTGGTCTTTCATGTATACCTCGCCTCCAAAGACTTCCATATTGTAGGCATCACCAAAGGTTGAATCCCTCAAAATAGCATCTCTAAGCACCACATATGGCCCATCATAAGAAGGTGAAGACGTTTTTCCGTCAGTGCCAACTACGTCGTGGTTGGATTCTAGATCTGCGTGTAAACCTCGCATTTGATCTAATAAGATTTCATCATCGGGTATTACATTCTCCCCTTCCAATGGTTCCATCAAGATATACACCATCTTCCATCCTGCGCTATCATAGGATGTTGACAATTCATCTCTAACAGACATAATCGGCATTTCTGAATCAATGAAATCCGCTAGGTCGAAATCTGTTTCTAAGGTAGATGCGCCTGCGATAGATAAACCTGAAATGATAATTGCCACTAAAATTACAGGAACTTGATGTTTCTGTTGGACTCTTACCAAGAAATTTGTGGCACGAGGCAACCTAATGGAACTCATAGATGAGTTTCTCAAAGGTGCATCAAAAATAATGTGTAAAGAACCGACGACCAAGGTAGCGGATAAGAATGCACAGACCACTCCTATTGCCAATGCCAGACCAAAGGTTGCCAAAGGTGGTAAAGGTGAAATCACATTTGCCAGGAAGGCGGCTACAGTAGTGATTACTGCCAATAGCAACGGCACACCTAGCCTAGTACAGGCACGAGCCCATGCTTCTGCTGGGTCGGGGTAGTCCTTACGAATCGATACGTATGCTCTTTGCAAATGTATTGCATAATCGATACCTAACCCCAAAACAAGAGGTGCTACTGCAACTTCTAGGGCGCTGAATTGCGCCCCCATGGCATTGAGTGTACCGTATGTCCAAATCAAGGCCGAAGACAATCCAATAAGCGGGAATATGACACCTCTAATAGACCTAAAGGCGATAGACAATAGTATTATTACAACCAGTAATGCCAAAATGATCAAAGTTGCTAAATTATCAAATGTGCCTTGGTCGATATCATGAGAAATTAAATCAAGACTAACCACGCCATATGTTAATTCAGATTGTTGGCTTAACAGTGCAAACTCTTTTCTCATTTGGTCTTGAAAGATTTTCCTATGCTGAGCTGGCATATCTGGGTCTATTTCCAGCACCCACAATGTGGATGAGGCTGTTGGTGTTGCGTCCCCACTACCACTATCGAGATATGAGCAGGTGGGTGAAATATCCAAATCTTGATGTAATAATGCCGAAGATGCATAGGTAGCAGCACTCAGTAATTGGTCATCAGAAGTAAGGCGGCATTCCACATCATCTTCCAAGATGAGGTCTATCATCTGATTCCAACTTTCAATATCTGCTAATTTCGTTTCATTTGCTTCTTCATTTAGGCTTATTTGAACAATACTAGGAGCAGCGGTCCATACTGGGATATTGTCACCTACTAATGAGTTGTTATTTTGTAATTGATCTAAATGCTGAGCCATTAATTGAAGATTCTCAAGTGCTAGGATATTGCCCCCATCATCAGCGGTCACATGGACGAATAATGGTCTGGTTTCATTGGGAAAAAAGGCATGGATTCTATCATGTGCATCTTGGCTTTCAGAATCAGGTGCAAACTCAGATAAATCGGTTTTAAATGTTGGAGGAGAAAGAATTAGGTTAGTCGCTAATGCAATTGTGAGTAGACCTGCTACAATCAAAAATGGAATCGCGCTACGACGGATATAATGTGACACGCTCGCCACTTTTGCCTCCATCTCATCAGCATCCATTGAATCGTCCAATGCATGAGGGTTCAAAAGAGAGATGGTGACAAGATTATTGAAACAATTGGTTTTGACTGTTTCTAATTGATTCAATAACGGTTATTGATTAGTTCTAATCAGGATTATTTTAACAACATTCAATCCACAAGGTTCAAAGGAGAAGCCTCGTAGGCCGGATTGGTTATCATGCCGGTTAAGTTACTACTCCGCGAAAAAAATGAACTGCGACTTCGTATCATTGGAGAGAGCCATACTGCTCTACAAATGCTACGTGAGCGAATTAACAGTCACGACAAAGTCGAATATGCAAACTACTTCCCAGGTCACCCGCAGTTGGATGACCCAGAATTCTACATCCGTACCATCGGAAAGAATAATGCAGAAAAGATCCTCACGGATATTGTCAAATCTCTATCTAGTGAATACGATTCATTAAACCTCTAAGTGAGGCGATTTTTTGAGCGATAAAGATCCATTGGCCCAAGCCATTGGCCTCGAAGGATTTGCTACAAAAACCACTGGAATTGGTGGCGTTCTTAAAGCAAGAGTCAGCGACTTTAGAGTCGATGAGATCTCCACTACCATTAAATTAGACAACAAAGGTAGATTTACAGTTGCAAAAATTACTTTGACAAATTGGGAGACAAATCGCTTCTGTACAAATCTTGCTAGAGAACTAAAAATTCCTCGCAATAGAATCTTTTTCGCTGGAACTAAAGACAAAAGAGCTGTCACCAGTCAATTATTTGTTATCGATGCACCTCAAAAGAAGGTGGAAGACTTAGTAATTCCAGATGTATTAATTCAGGTATTGGGTAGAACTCATCAAAAAATAGGATTGGGTAATCACAAAGGAAATCGTTTCACCATAGTCATTAGAGGTTGTTCCAATCCAGATGGAAGCCCAATGAGTGAAAAAGATGCACTCAGTGAAATTGATACTATCAAAAATGAAATGTCTGAAAACATTGGTCCTGATTTATTCCCAAATTGGATCGGGCCTCAACGATTTGGTTCTGGACGTCCAGTAACTGCTGAAGTTGGAAAACACGTTGTCAATGAACAGTGGAAAGATGCCGTTATGGCATACCTTTCGATGCCAGGGTTCAATGAAAGTCCTGACGTTGCTAACTTTAGAGAAGACATTAGAACTAATGGTCCTAATGCAGAAGCGTTGGTAGATATTCCAAGATGGCTAGGTTTTGAGAGAAAAATGCTAGAGCATATTGTAAAGCATCCGGAAGATTGGGTCGGTTCTTTCAAAACACTTCCAACCAATTTGCAATTAATGACCGTCCATGCTATCCAATCAGTAATTTTCAATAAATCCCTAAATGGAAGAATTACCGCTGGTTTGCCGATATCAGTACCAATCGCTGGAGACTTGGTTGGAAGAATTGATGAAAAGGGGCAACTTAATGCAAAGAGTTGCGTCATAATAGAAGAGAGAACTTTACCTCGTATCACAAGAAATTGCCAATTGGGAAGATTGACTCCTACCGGTCCATTGCCAGGCAGTATTATCAAAACCTGCCAAGGTGAAGCAGGTAAAATTGAAATGGCTGCAATAGAAGAAATGAATCTACAAGATGTATCTTGGGATGTTGAAGCGATCTCAAGACTTTCATCAAAGGGAACTCGCCGAGCCTTAGTAACGGGCTATAGTGAATTCAGTGTTGATACAGTTCCAATCGCATCCGATGATACAATGGGCGAGAAGTGGAAGGCCGGCCCAGAAGAAAATAGCCGCTGGCATCCCGAAGGCGCTTGTATTCGATTCCGTTTCACACTTTCATCTGGAAGTTATGCTACAACTTTGCTAAGGGAATTCATGCAATGCCCTCTTTCTCAAATTTGAGTAACTAAATAGAGAACAATTTGTGACTCACATGGGTCAACCAAATTGAAAATCAATATACAAAGTTGGTGATGCCAATAAAAATAGTGCCTATCTAATTGATGGCAGTTAGTTTGAGAAAGAATTTACTCAAATGAGTCCCATTGATAGGACTTCAATTTCTCCAACGCCATGAAGATCGGACATTTGTCCTTCAAAGGCATCAGCAAGTCCTTCTCCGTCATTCATTGTAACATGAACTTGAACGAATTTTAGACCGAAAGCAAGAGGTTTTACCTCTACTTTTTGAACATCGTAGACTTCAGTAGCCATATTAAGGATTTGTGCAGCGATGCCATCAGCATCAACTTGCTCTACTTCGGAATCAGGATTGACCTTGTAGGTCATTACTACCATACCCATTCAAATCACCTCAAGGACCTTGGTGACCGCATGTTGGGCAGTAGTATAGAACCCCTTGATTTCTACATCTTGGGCTACGACCAATAATAGTAAGGGTTGGATTAGTTACTCCTTTCTCAGATTGTACAATACAACCTGGGCAAGGGAATGAAGTTGAACCGGGTTCTGCCAATGGCACACCGGACGCAGTACAGTTTTTAGCTCGCTCAGTCATAATTACTCCTCAGGAACAAAGTCGCCCACGCCCTCCCCTTCTTTATGGTTGCGTGACAAAAAGGCTAAAACTCACCACCAAAAACGATTATTATCCTAGCGGTCGATAACAGTTAGTCTACCATTTTTACCTGAACTGACCACAAGTTCACCCTCTCTTTCCCTGCACCACCCAGATTCTATCCGAATGATGTCACCAGTTTGCACAGATTTTACCTGTTCATCCCATAGAACAATGCCAACTAAACCACTTTCATCCCTACCGCAAGCAGCAGCAACTGGACCCGTGTAGCGAGAGGTTGAAACCATTCTTCGCGGATAGACCCTAAGAACTACCAATTCGATTCTGCCAACTGGCCGGTTCGCTCTTAAATCTGCGACCATTTGTCTTGCTGACATTTGGCGCATTTTCTCTTTTGGATGTATCCTATTGATCTCAGCCATAAAAATAATGAGATTAAATCAACCGTTATGAATCAAATGCTCATGTTTTGTTAATTATTGCCAAAATTAGTTTGATACTAAACTGACATCAAGTATTGTCGATGCGTCGAATCTAAAATTAAAAGACTAACTTGAACCATACATCAGTAAAAAATGTAATAATGTTTAGTCGTTTTTCTTTTTACGGACAGAGAATGATGATTGGATGATATCTGGCCCTTCCTTGATATCTTCTCCACTGAGTTTTTTATTCAATTCCAATTCATATGTATCACTGATATTTACATCAGGAACAGCCCAAGGTTGGTACCTTCGGCAAATCAAATACACTTCGGATGAGGAATTTCTACTAGCGTGTGGAGAATATCTTCTGACATCCTCGAAATGTGGTTTGACCGCATTTATCAATTCTTCAACCCCAACTCCTTGGAATAATTTTGTTATGAAATGCCCACCCTTACACAAAAATGGTAACGCGAAATCAAATACTTCTGTAACCAAGGTCATGGCAATTGCTTGGTCCATATCCCATTTGCCAGTAATATTCGGTGAAATATCCGAAATGATGTTGTTAAGTTGCCGTCCCTTTAGATATGCAAGAACTCTATCTTGTGTATGCGGATCGGTGATATCGCCCACTAGAAGAACAGCACCCTCAATAGGTTGGCATGGGTCAAGGTCGACACCTACGACATCGCCTTCCTCTCCTACAAGTTCTAATGCAACTTGCGTCCATCCACCAGGGAAACATCCGACATCAAGAATAACGTCACCTTTGTCTATCAACTTGAATCTCTCTTGGATTTGTTTGAGTTTAAAGGCTGAGCGAGCCCTATATCCACTGGCCTTGGCTTGTCGCCTCCAAGGGTCACGTTTGTGATTCTCAATCCAATGGTCAGCCATAACAACTCCTCCTGCTCAAGTTATGCTCGTCCACCCCTCTTTGATGAACTCTCCTCTCATAGCCATCGCTAAACAAAGAGATGAAGGGGTTTGGCTTTGTGGCGGTGCTTGATGGCAATCGATTATGCTCGCTTAAGCGCATTTACGATTATTTCCATCATGTTGGTCGCTGCTCAAGTACCAATTGTTGCAAGCGATTCTGTTGACTCACAAGTCGAAACATACAGCGTCAGCGGTGGTCGTAGTATTCTAATCGAAGAGTATACAGCAACTTGGTGTCCAAGTTGTGCTGAAATAGACCCATATCTGATGGATTTCGCAAACACTCATGGCCCTAGAGTTGCAATGGTCGCCTATCACCCAACTGATGATGTGGATGCATTCCAACCCCTTGCGGCTCAAAACAGAATAGACAGACTGCTGATAACCCATCCTGATATTGGCTCAACTCCAACATTTATCGTAGAGGCAGGACCTCTTAGAATTGGACCTGATTCCTGGATTGATGTCAATTACGACCTTCTCGATGAGGAGGTAAAACGTCAATCTTATACGCAACTAAAACTTGATATTCAACAGACTAATGATACTTGGACTGCTACTGCAAAGGTTGTTAATAATGATTCCATAGATGACGGCCAACTAACTATTATGATAGTTCAGCATGAAAAGATAGTCCCTGAAGGATTTGACAACCCAGGTGGCCTGACAAGAGATAGAGTTCTTACTGCAATCGCTGAATGTGACATAAATAGTTCAACAATCACTTCGGAAGTGAATCTATTGTCTGCAGAAACAACTTCTTGTATCGATGATTTTACTGTAACATTTTC
>Ga0308016_10000630_pt1 | contig 17674 bp, 16 predicted proteins | sample Neamet233_FD_203129 | JGI IMG/M metagenome (GOLD analysis project Ga0308016, IMG submission 203129) | Marine microbial communities from water near the shore, Antarctic Ocean - #233 | ecosystem: Environmental > Aquatic > Marine > Unclassified | place: Southern Ocean | collected 2014-07-28
AGATCTTTTGGCAGAGGAAATGGAAACTGCTGTTCAAAGCATCATGACCGGTGAAGTTAAGGATGCTGATATAGAGACGTTTCTTATCAGGTTAAATGAGAAGGGTATTAAAGAGCCAGAAATAACCGCAGCAGCCTCAGTAATGAGAGATAAATCTCTTAAATTCGATATAGGTGATGGCACTCATATTGATACATGCGGAACAGGCGGAACAGGGTTGCATACATTTAATTGCTCAACAGCATCTTCTTTTGTAGCAGCAGCAGGTGGAGCTTCAATTACGAAACATGGCAACAAGGCAATCTCTAGCAAATCAGGCAGCGCAGATTTTTTAACAGCAGCTGGTGCTGATATTACCCATGATAGAGAGAAACTAATAAAAGTTTTTGAGCAAGTAGGATTTATATTTTTATTTGCGCCCTTGCATCATGAGTCTATGAAATACGTAATGCCTGCAAGACAACGCATTGGCAAAAAAACAATATTTAATCTTTTAGGACCCCATACAAACCCATGTGGAGCAAGAAGACAGGTTATTGGAGTTTATGACAAAAAGTTACTTAAAACCTTTTCAACAGTAGCAAAAAATCTTGATATGGAACATGTCTTAGTTGTTCATGGCGATGATGGCTTGGATGAGATTTCTATTACTGGACCAACTCAAATCTCAGAATTAAAGAATTATAAGATCCAGCAATATACGATATCACCAGAAGACTTCGGCATATCAAGCTCTCCATTTAATGAGATTATTGCTCAATCACCTGATGATAGTTTAAGGCTAGTCAGAGAGGCTTTTGCAGGAGAGCAATCAGCTGTCCAAGATATGATTGCACTTAACGCAGGAGCAGGCTTATATATAGCTAGAAAAGTTGATTCTATAGCTGACGGCGTTGAATTAGCATTTAGTTTAATGAATAACGGTAAAGCAGCAGATAAATTAGCTGCATATGTGAGGGTATCAAATCTCTAATGACTATTCTTGATGACATAGTAAAAAATACACGACAAAAGCTTATCCAAAAAAAAGCTGATGTTTCTCTTGAGCAAATTAAATCTCAGCTTAAAGATCTCAAGCTCCCAAGGGGTAATTTTAAAGAAAATCTTCTCAATAGAGACCAAGCAATAATCGCAGAGATTAAAAAAGCTTCACCAAGTGCTGGAATTATTTCTGAAGATTTCAATCCTATTAAAAAAGCTAAAGAGTATGAAGACTTTGGCGCATCTGCATTATCTATTCTTACAGAAGAGGATTTCTTTCAAGGTAGCAATCAATTCTTGATCGAGGTTAAAGCCATAACCAAACTCCCAATTATTAGAAAAGATTTTATGATTGATGAGTATCAATTTTACGAAGCAAAACTTATTGGAGCTGATTGTATTTTATTAATTGCTAGCGTTCTTTCCGATGAAGAAATAACCCAATTTGTGAATCTTGCAGAAACTTTAGAGCTAGATTATATAATCGAAGTTCACGATGAAGAGGAGTTAAGGCGAGTAGAGCATTTTAAACAAGCAATGATCGGCGTGAATAACAGAAATCTCAAAACATTTGAGGTGGATCTTAATAATTCAATTAATCTAAAACAATTATTTAAAGGTGATAATCTTTTTATTGCTGAATCAGGTATCAAGAATCAAGATGATATTGATAGATTGAAAGAGCATGATATCCATGCATTTCTTATTGGTGAAAGCCTTATGAAGGGAGACTTTGCTTGAAATTAAGGGATTGGCAGGAAAAAGCATTCCCGTTATGGTGGGCGGATAAGAGAGGTATCGTGAAAGTCGTTACAGGTGGCGGCAAAACAATCTTTGCTATTCACTGCTTAACAAAATACCTCGAAGAGGAAAGATCAAAATCTATACTTATAGTTGTTCCATCTATCGCCTTGCTAGATCAATGGCACGAAGTGATGTCCCAGACATTTGATAGCAAAGATATAACTATCAATGGAGGAGGACAGCAGCCTGAGGATGTTACTAAAATTTGTATTACTACTGTAGATTCAGTAAAAAATATTATTAATAAAGTTGATGCAGAAAATACTCTTCTTGTTGTGGATGAGTGTCACAAAATTGGAACTGAAAAAAGAGGTGAAATGTTAACAAATAATTGGCATGCCACTTTGGGATTATCTGCTACTCCTGAGAGAGACTACGATGATAATTTTTACATTATTATCAAAAGGATTCTCGGAGATATTATTTTTGACTATGACTATATTGATGCAAGAGAAGATGAAGTAATTGTTAATTTCAAACTTCTATATGGTTATGCAGCGATGCTTCCTGAAGAAGAAGACAAATATACAAAATTTACTAAAAATATTCAGAGACGTGCTGCAACTATAGGCGGGAGCAACATGAATGACTATCCGCTAAAAATGCTTATTTTTAACAGAGCAAGGCTTGTTAAAAACTCTAAAAATAGAATTCCTTATGGAGTTGAGTTATTACTAAAACACAAGAGAGAGAGCTGGATAGTTTTCACTGAAAATAAAAAACAAGCTAAAGAGTTTAATAAAATTATAAATAAAAAAGGATTTAAATCTGGTATTTACAATACAGATCTCAACGATGAGGAAAGATTACACAATCTAACTGCCTTTAAAAATAGAGAATTAAATGTCTTGGTGAGTTGTACTGCTCTCGATGAGGGATTTGATATGCCTGAGGCTGACGGAGCCATGATACTCAGCGCATCTTCATCAAAAAGACAAAGGATTCAAAGGATGGGCAGGGTGTTAAGAATCACTGCCAATAAAGAGAATGCTTTGATAGTTACGGTTTATTCCTCTAAAACAGAATTTACTAAACTTAGGGAGGAATCTAATCGCTACAAGCTAGAAGGAGTTCCTGTTAAGTGGCAGCAGATGAGAAGCTAGTTTAAAGGTATGCGCTGGTTGATGTCATAACCTTAGCAGTTAAAGACATAATTTTTTTTGCTGGACTTTGGAGACTTTCAGCGCCATTGTCAGAAGCTTGTTGAGCATGAATATTTTCATCTTCTCTCATGGTTTTTAAAATCTCTATAGTTTCTATATCTTTACTCGATATCTTTTCTAAATGTTTATCTATATGGGCCACAACTTGTTTTTCAGTTTCCTCTACAAATCCTAGGCTAGTTTTCTCTCCAAGATTTCCAAATATAGCTCCGATAGCAAAAGATCCGGCATACCAAACTGGATTAAATATTGATCCTCTTCCATCGAGTTCTTGAAGTCTTTTTTTACACCAAATAAGGTGATCAGTTTCTTCCTCTCCGGCTTCAATAAGATGTTTCTTAATCTCCACATCCTTGCATACCATTGCCTGACCTCTATAAAGAGCTTGAGCTGCCACTTCGCCAGCTAAATTAATTCTCATAAGCTGGATAGAAAGATTCTTTTCTTTTTGGCTAAGCGTTTCTGTATTTTTTTCTACTGATTCAGCAGGATAGTTTCTATCTGTCCCAGTTTTTTTATTTGATAGAGTCTTCAATGCAATATCACATTCGTTAACTATGTTATCTATAAAACTCATTTGATTCCTTTGAAGCCTATATCTGTTCTATTAAAAGCGCCGTCAAAAGATACCATATTTACCAGTTCATAAGCTTTAGTTTGGGCTTCTTTTAAATCATCTCCAAGAGCAGTTGCGCAAAACACTCTTCCACCAGAGGTAAGAACCTTTCCGTCTTCGAGTTTAGTTCCGGCATGAAATAGCTTCATGTCATCGCTATATTGCTCAGGCAGAGTAACTTCTTTATCTGTTGCATAGTTCTCTGGATAGCCTTCTGATGCAATCACAACCCCGCAGGAGTGTTTATCAGCCCATTTAATACTATATGAATCTAACTCATTATTTATTGCTGCCAAACATAGATCTACCAAACTAGATTCAAGCCTAAGTAAAATAGGTTGAGTTTCTGGATCTCCAAAACGACAGTTAAATTCTAAAACCTTTAGCTCGCCATCTTTAATCATCAGCCCTGCATATAAAAAGCCAAGATAAGGAGATCCCTCTGAAATTAATCCAGCCATTGTTGGCTCCATAACTTCCTTAATAATTTTTCTATTAATGTCTTCGTCAATAATAGGAGCGGGGGAGTAGGCTCCCATACCTCCAGTATTAAGACCAATATCACCTTCTCCTACAGCCTTATGATCTTGACTCGTTGCAAGTGGGATAATTTTATCTTTACTTACTACGGCAATAAAACTTGCTTCTTCACCTTCAAGGAATTCCTCTATAACAACTCTACTACCAGCTTCCCCGAATGCCTGATCTTTAAAAATACTGTTTAAAGCAGCAATAGCCTCTTCTTTATTCGAGCAAATAATTACACCCTTACCAGCTGCCAATCCATCAGCCTTAATAACTGTCGGATATTCAATAGTATCTAGGTAGTGCCTTGCAGAACCAAAATCATCAAAAGAAGCATAGGCTGCTGTTGGAATACCATACTTAATAAAAAAATCTTTTGAAAATGTCTTGGATCCCTCGAGCTGAGCTGCAGCTTGCGATGGACCAAATGTGTTAATTCCTTTGCCTTGAAGATAGTCAGTCATACCCATAACCAATGGCTGCTCAGGCCCAATAATAACTAACTTAATACTTTCTCTTACACAAAAATTTTCTATTGCTAGAAAGTCATTTGCATCAATTGAAATATTTGTAATTTTATCTTCAAGAGCTGTGCCGGCATTTCCTGGACAAACAAAAACGTTTGAAACTGATTCATCTTGCGCTGATTTCCAAGCCAAAGCATGCTCCCTTCCCCCAGAGCCAATAACAAGTATTTGCATCAGTGTCTGAAATGCCTCGTACTAGTAAATACCATAGCTATATCATTTTCATCAGCTGCCGCTATTACTTCCTCATCTCGTATAGAGCCTCCAGGCTGGATGATAGCTGCTATACCACTTGAGGCAGCTTTATCAATCCCATCTCTAAATGGAAAGAATGCATCAGAAGCCATAACAGCTCCCTTTACTTCAAGGCCTTCATTCTTAGCTTTTAAGTTGGCTATATCTGCACTAATAACTCGGCTCATCTGTCCTGCTCCGATGCCTATGGTCTGCTTATTTTTCACGTAAACAATAGCATTACTCTTTACAAACTTAGCTACTGTCCATGAAAACATTAAATCATCAAGTTCATCTGGTGTAGGCTGTCTTTTAGTGACACATTTTAAATCTTCTCTAGGAACCGCATAAGTATCATCACTTTGAATTAATATCCCACCTGATACCTTTTTAATAACTCCTGGATATGGGTTATCTTGCTGTAAATCAACTTTTAATACTCTTACATTTTTCTTTTTAGCAAATTCAGCTAAAGCACCTTCTTCATAATCGGTAGCGATAATAACCTCAACAAACTGACGGCTATTAATCTCTTGTGCAGTCTTGGTATCTAATGTTCTATTAAGTGCAATTATTCCACCAAACGCAGATGTTGGATCAGTCTTAAAAGCTAGGTCGTAGGCCTCAAAGACAGAGCTTGATTCAGATACACCACAAGGGTTGGCATGTTTGATTATTACGCATGCAGGATCATTAAAAGCTCTTACGCATTCCCAGGCAGCATCTGCATCAACAATATTATTATATGAAAGCTCTTTTCCTTGAAGGATATCGGCATTAGCAATATTTTTATGTTTTAGGTTTGAGAAGGTAAATAGATTTGCGCTTTGGTGAGGGTTTTCTCCGTACCTTAAAGAGACACTTTTTTCGATATCATAATTAGGAATTTCATTAGCTAAATCTCCCTTAAGATAATTTGATATTGATAAATTATAGTCAGCCATAAGTTGAAAAACTTTTTGGGATAGCTCTTTTCTAAATTCATAAGAAATACCATCTTCATTTTTCCATTCCTCTATAAGTCTAGAATAGTCATTTGGATTAGATACCACAGCAACATCTTTAAAATTCTTAGCAGCAGATCTAATCATAGTAGGGCCACCAATATCTATCTTTTCAATAGCCTCATCGAAAGAGCAGCCTTCAGCAATAGTTTCTTTGAATGGATATAGGTTAACAATAACTAGGTCTATAGTTTCATAACCTCTTTCCTGAAGAACCTCTAAATCCTTATCTCTTCTTGCAAGAATTCCAGCATGAATTTTTGGATGAAGTGTCTTTACTCTTCCATCCATCATTTCCTCAAAGCCAGTAAAATCTGAAACTTCTATTACTTCAGAAGTTAACTCTTTTATTGCCTTGTAAGTTCCGCCTGTAGAAAGTATTTTTACATCCTGAGAGACAAGGAAAGATACTAATTCATCTAATCCAGATTTATCTGAAAGGCTTATAAGGGCAGTTTTTGGTTTAATTGAATGCATCATTTTATGTTGTATTTTTTTAATTTAGTTCTCAATGTAGTTCTGTTCATGCCTAGAATTCTCGAAGCTTTAGATTGATTATTGCCAGCAAATTTCATTACTGAATTTAGTAAAGGTGGTTCAATTTCATTTAAAACTAATTGATAGACATCAATAGGCATATTTTTCTGATCTAGTTGGACAAAATATCTTTTCATAGCTTTTCTAACCTCATCTTTAAGAGGTTTCTTGGAATAGCTATCAAATGAATCTTTTTTATTTACCAAAACGAATGAATTATTAATGAGAAATATAAGTTTACAGTTGTTTAAAAATTGCTCAATAGATTTCTAAATATTTATGATAGTTTTTTTACTACCTTCAATTGAAAATGATTTTGGTTCCCCGTTCTCCAAACTTATTTTTGTTAATGATGTGTAGTCAGGATAAAAGTGAAGAAGGTTAGGGTGTTTTGCTAACTCACCTACAAGAGCATTTATGACCATGAAATGTGAAAAGATAATGGTATCTTTGCGCATTCCAAAAACCTGACTTAATATTTTTATTCGCCATTCCATTACCTCTTTTGAAAGACTGCCTATGTCCTCCTTCATTGTTTTGGTGAGCCATTGTTTTTTTTCGTTAGCATCTATATTTCCTGAAGGAATTTCAGAAAAGATATCATTGATAATAATTTCTTTATTAAATTTCTTTGCTAAAGGTATTGCTGTGGATTTAGCCCTAGCCTTTGGGCTGGATACGAATTCATATGAATGTAAATTTTGAAGCTCAGAATGCTCCTCTAAAAGTTTTGCCTGCTTGAATCCATCTTCACTTAGATCAGGATCAGGATGATCGCCCCATGATTGAGCAGCTTCACCGTGCCTAATTAAAATTATATTAATCTCTGACATTTATATTGAACCTGTAGCTATAATGTTAGTGTGAGAATCCATAGAATATATTGTAAATCAGTATCAGAAACAAATAATGTTTTTGACTTAGATCAATCTCAGTCAATTCATATGACTAGGGTTCTAAGGCTAAAAATTGATGAAGAGGTCGATGTTTTCGATGGCGAAGGCTCATCTGCAATATGTAAAATATCTGCAATATCAAGAAATGCTATAACTCTCGAAAGGATATCTTCTGTTAAATCATTAAATATAGAAGCAGAAAAAATTATCTGCATCGTTCCCTTCATAAAAAAAGACAACTTTCACTTCATGCTCCAAAAACTAACAGAAATAGGTGTATCACATTTAATTTTGTATAGACCTGATCTGATTGATCAAAGTATTGCTAGAAAAGATATCTTAAAATTAGCAGAAAAAGCAGAAGAGGTTGTCATAAATGCCTGTAAGCAATGTGGCTCAAATTTTCTGCCAAAAATGTCTATTTCAGAGAATCTTAGTGCCGCACTAAACAATGTAGGTGGCGATGATGGTATTTATGCTTTTGATGTTGAAGCTATAAAAGCATTTGAAACAGAAGAATTAACAGATCAGCTGTCTGTATCTTTTGTAACAGGTCCAGAATCTGGTTTTTCTGAAGAGGAAAAGAGCTTTTTAAGTAATAATGACGTGAAAATGAGACTTATAGGAAAGAATGTCCTTAGAGCTGAGACAGCTCCTTTAGTAATTTCTACCTTAATTCAAAACCACTTTGGTAGAATTTAACTATGAATAAGAAATTACTTTTTATTACGGATCCGTTAAAAGGGCTTAATCCTAAAAAAGATACATCAATTTTTATGATGGAGGAATCTATTGCTCTTGGGTACAAGCCTCATCAATGTGAAATGAAGGATCTTTATATACAAGAAGGTGATGTTTTTGCAGACGCTAGAAGCATCATTTCTGCAGGAACAACTCAAATAGAAGGCATTAAAAAAGAAGCAATTAAAGTCTCAGATTTTTCTTATTCTTTCATGAGAAAAGATCCGCCTGTAGATACTAATTATATAAACGCATTACATTTGTTAGGACTTGCCGAGAAGCAAGGCGCTACTGTATTTAATAAACCTAATTCAATTAAAGAATTCAATGAAAAAATATTTGCCATTCATTTTAAGGAATTCATTCCAACAACATTAATAACTTCAAATATTACTAAAATAATAGAGTTTCAAGCTAATCATGAAATTATCATAGTAAAGCCTTTGGACGGAATGGGCGGTTCATCTATTTATAAGATGGAAGATATGGAAGATGATAATTTAGATATTCTGCTAGATATGACAGACGATGAATCCACTCAAATTGTAATTCAAGAATTCTTACCTCAAATTTATGATGGTGATTTCAGAATTTTGGTTATCCATGGAAAGCCTTTCCCAAAGACCTTAGCTAGAATTCCCCAGGGCGATAGTTTTAAAGGCAATTTAGCAGCCGGAGGAAAGGGTGTTGTTATGGATATAACTAAGAAGCAGCAAGAGGTTGGAGAAATTATTGGAAAATATTTAGTAGAAAAGGGTATTAATTTTGCAGGGATCGACATGATAGGCGAGTATTTAACTGAAATAAATATCACAAGCCCTACATGCGCGAGAGAAATCTATTCTCAATCAGGAATGAATCCTATTGCAGAATATTTAAGCGAGTTATGACTTCGATACTATCTGCACAAAAGGTTAGCAAGCGATCCTTAACTCTTAACAAATCATTCTTTCTATCTTTGATAATTCATTTATGTCTTATTTTTGGGGTCACATTTACAACTTTTTACAAAATGCCTCTTTTAGAAAGCTCATCAATTATCAATGTAAAGTTTGCGAATGCTTCAGAGGACTTGATTGGTCAAGAGGGCTCGTCAAGCGAAAGTATCTCTCAAGATACTGAAGAATCTGATTTGTGGAGCAAAAAAGAAGTTAACGAAAATAATTTTCAGGCCTATAAAGTAAAAAAGCTAGAAGCCAACTCAACGGTTAACAACGAAGAGGCGATGTACCTAAATCTTTGGCAGAGAAATATAGAATCAACTGGCGACAAGATGATTTCAGCTGCAGATAAAATCCTTGAGAATAGTAAAGTTCAAATAATGGCAACTATTGATTCGTTTGGAAATTTAATTAAATCAGAAATACTTATCTCTTCTGGAGATATATCTGTGGATGAAATGGCTATAAAAATATTAGAAGAATCTGCGCCTTTTGCGCCTTTTGATCCTAAGATGCTAAACGAGTATAGTTTTTTAGAAATAGTAAGAGATTGGAATTTCTCAAGTAATTAAATGCAAATAGTAGCTTTCGATTTTGGAACCAAGAAGATTGGCATAGCTGTTGGTCAGACCCAAACAATGACCTCATCACCATTAGATATTGTTTTTAGTAAAAATAATAAGATAAATTGGGATGACATCATGGCAATCTTAGAAGAATGGAAGCCAGGGCTTATATTAGTTGGTAAACCATTAAATATGGATGGAACAGACAGTGATATCATGAAGAAAGTAGATGTTTTTTATAAAAAACTAGAAAAATTAGCTAAAGTGAAATGTGAATACGTTGACGAAAGACTCACTAGCTTTGAAGCAAGACAGAATTTAGGTGAATTGAAAACTGACTTGATAGATGCCCACGCAGCAAAAATTTTAATAGATAACTGGTTCAATAAGAGTTAATAGTCATGTCCATTCCATCAAGTTTTATCGATCGATTGATCACCTCAGTAAATATCGTAGATATTATTGGCAGACGACTTCAGATTGAAAGAAGGGGTGGAGCTCATTGGGCTAAATGTCCATTTCATGGAGGTGGCGATGAACGATCTGCATCTTTCAAGATTTACGATGACACGGGAACCTATCATTGCTTTGGATGTAAAGAGTCAGGCAATGCAATCCATTTTTTAAGAAAACATGACGGCCTTGATTTCATGGAGGCTATTGAACTTCTTGCTTCGTATGTTGGTATGGAAGTTCCACAACAAGAAAAACCAGTAGACATATCTGGAGCAATTAATATTAATACTAAAGCCGCTGAGGTTTTTGTAGAGCAATTAAAATCTCCAGCAGGAAAGCCGATAATAGATTATCTAAAATCTAGAGGCATAAGCGGTGAAACAGCAAAATTCTTTGAGCTAGGTTATTCGATGGAAAGAAATCCATCGCTTCACTCCATTTTATCTCCTAAATATGAAAAGCAGGATCTAGAAGACTCCGGTTTATTTGGATCAAATGATAACGGTGAAATGTATGACCGTTTTAGAGACAGGCTCATGTTCCCAATAAGAAATATCAAGGGTGAGCATATAGCATTTGGTGGAAGGCTAACTAAAGATAAGAAAGATCAAGCAAAATACTTAAACTCTCCAGAAACAAAGACATACAAAAAGAAATATGAGCTTTATGGTCTCTATGAGGCTAGATTAGAAAATAAGCGTCCAGAAACATTATTCCTTGTTGAGGGCTATATGGATGTTATTGGCCTTCATCAACACGGCATAAAAAATTCTGTTGCCTCTTCTGGAACAGCATTCACCCAAGAACAGCTAAGAAAAATACTAAGTTACACAAATAATATTTTCATAGTCTTTGACGGCGATGAAGCAGGACAAAAAGCATCATGGAGAGCTGTTGAAAATGCGCTACCTCTTTTAAGAGAGGACATAAGAATGAACTTTATTTTCCTCAAAGAAGGAGATGACCCAGATAGTTATATTAAAGAAAAAGGGAAAGATGCTTTTATTAAATTAGCAGACGAAGCTACTTCATTCTCTGACTATTTTTTACAAACAGTTAAAAAGCAAGACGACCTTTCATCAATAGAAGGACGCTCTATGGTTGCACAATTCGCTATACCTTTAGTCAATAAGATCTTAAACCCAACCCTAAAGGAAGCTTATATTAGCGAGTTAAGTCATATATGCGATCTAGACTTTGAGAAGTTACTTACAGGAAATGCTCTATTTTCTAAAAGAGATTACTCCAAACAAGAAGAGATAAAAAAAGTACCTTCAACAATAATGAGAAAATCAGTTTTAGGTGTTTTTACAGCTTTAATTCAGCATCCCACTCTAGCAACAGATAGAGTCTTCGAACTAATTAAGAAAGATTCAAGATTTTTATTTTTAAATGACGTTCGAAATTTCTATAAAGAAAATCTAGAGGCAGCCCCTTCAATACTTTTTGAGCAAATAGAAAACGAAAAGATTAAAAATTTATTCGGGGAGGCTTTAGTTTCTGAAATAAAACTTTCAAAAGATGATGGAAGGGCGATGATCCAAGATTGTATTGAATTAATATCTAAATCTGAAAAAGATAGGGATGAAATACTAAAAGAAAAGTATAATATGCAAGAAATATCATCTGCTGAAAAAAGAGAGCTACAACAGCTTATTCTAAAGAAAGAAGAATTATCAGAAGAAGATCAGAAGTTATTAAAAAATTTAAGCTCTAAATAGATTGAAATAATCCTTTTAGTCACAACATAGAGCTAATATATTTGGAGTGTAAGGATTCGTGGATAAATTAACTAAAAAAGGTTCTAAAATTGCCGAGCTTATTGTCAAAGGAAGAGAGCAGGGCTATTTAACTTACGCTGATGTAAACGATCATCTACCTGATGATATCTCTGATCCAGATCAAGTTGACGAAATTATTGGAATGATTAATGACTTGGGTCTTCAAGTTCATGAAACAGCTCCTGACGCTGACGACCTATTACTAGCAGAGTCAGAAGACTCTGATGATATTGCCCTAGAGCAAGCAGCTGAAGCTCTGGCTGCAGTAGAGAATGAAACAGGCAGAACAACAGACCCAGTTAGAATGTACATGCGTGAAATGGGTACTGTGGATCTTCTTACTAGAGAAGGTGAGATTGAAATTGCCAAAAGAATCGAAGAGGGTATGAGAGACCTACTAAACGCTAGTGTTTTTTATCCAAAAACTGTTAATTTCGTTATTAATTACCATCAAATGGTCAAAGACGGCGAGAAAAAAATCAATGATTTCTTAACTGGTTTCTTAGAAGAAATGGAAGTAGTTCCATCTGCTGGGCCTGGAAGTCAGAGAGCTAAAGAAGAGGCGGCGGCTGCAGAAGAGTCGGATGAGGAAGTTTCATCTGGACCGGATATGGAAGAAGTTCAAAGAAGAATGACAGCCATTAAGCGTCAATACAATAAAACACTAAAGACTATAGAATCAAAAGGAAGAGGTTCAAAAGAATCAAATCTAGAACACGAAAAACTAGGTGAAATATTCCAGTTCTTAAAATTCAGCCCAAGAATGTTTGATGATATTGCATCAATCGCTAGAGATGGCTTGAGTGAGATAAGAGAAAGAGAGAAATTTATTCAAGAGCAACTTGTCAGAAATGCCAGAATGCCTAGAAAAGATTTCCTTGCTGCCTATGTTGCAAATCTAACAAAAGTAAAATGGGTTGATTCTCTAATGAAAGAGAAGAAGTATAAAAAAGACCTACTTGAAAAAGTTAAGCAAGACGTTGTGATTGCTCAAAAAGATATTATCGATCTAGAAACTAGAGTTGGCTTAAGCGTTAAAGAAATCAAAGAAGTTAATAGAAACATGTCTATGGGTGAGACCAAAATGAGACGTGCTAAGAAAGACATGGTTGAGGCTAACTTAAGACTAGTTATATCTATTGCTAAAAAATATACAAACAGAGGACTTCAGTTCTTAGATTTAATCCAAGAAGGAAATATTGGTTTGATGAAGGCTGTTGATAAATTTGAATATAGAAGAGGGTATAAATTTTCTACTTATGCTACTTGGTGGATTAGACAGGCTATTACTAGATCAATCGCTGACCAAGCTAGAACAATTAGAATTCCGGTGCATATGATTGAGACTATAAATAAGCTTAATAGAGTATCTCGTCAGATGATGCAGGAAATGGGTAGAGAGCCTACTCCAGAAGAGTTAAGTAAAGAGCTTGATATGCCTGAGGATAAAGTTAGAAAGGTATTAAAAATTGCTAAAGAGCCAATTTCGACAGAAACACCGATAGGTGACGATGAAGACTCAAGTTTAGGTGACTTTATTGAAGATACGGTTATTGAATCTCCTCTTGATAATGCTACTGAAGATAGTCTACACTTTGCAACCGATGACGTGCTTGCATCATTAACTGCAAGAGAAGCGAAGGTGCTTAGAATGAGATTTGGTATTGGAATGAATACCGATCACACTCTTGAAGAAGTTGGAAAACAGTTTGATGTGACAAGAGAAAGAATTCGTCAGATTGAAGCAAAAGCTTTAAGAAAACTTAGACATCCTAGTAGATCTAGTCATTTAAAAAGTTTCTTAGACGATTAAGTTTCGGGCCTGTAGCTCAGTTGGTTAGAGCAGTGGACTCATAATCCATTGGTCGGAGGTTCGAGTCCTCCCGGGCCCACCATTTTATTTTTTTGCATTTCTATTAAGATTATTTTTTTAAGAAGCGTTTCATCGCAGCAAGCGTTTTTGATCCTACATGGTGCTCAATGCCTTCACTGTCAATTTCTGCATTAGTCCTATCAACTCCAAGCGCAATTAAAAAAGCTAAAACAATTTCATGACGCTCTTTAACTCGTTTTGCAAGTTTAGAGCCCTCAGCAGTTAGTTCTACTGGTTTATAAGGTTGTGAATAGAGAAGATTTTTATCATGTAATCGTTTTACTATTCGGGAAACAGTGACATGACTAACATTAAAATATCTTGCTAGATCTAGCACTCTACATTCACCTAATTCCTCAATTAACTCCATGACAGCTTCAACATAATCTTCAGCGGTCTCACTAGCATGACGTGAACGGGTCTGTGAAAAGGGAACTGAACGGGCTTTAACTTTTTCTTCCACTAGACACCTCCCTTCTAAAAATTTACTTTATTCAAAAATTATACCCTTGACATCATCCGTAGCCATTGCTACATTTCGTATCCGTAGCTTACACTACTGAACTTTTAAGGACATTATATTTATGAATAAAACTATCCTTGGGCATTTAGTCTTCCTTACCGTATTATTCTGCACATTTTTTCCCAGTTTAGCCTTCACTGAGGAGCTTGAGAAAGAAGTCGACAATAAAGATATAGAGTCAATTGTTGTGCTAGGCGTAAGGCAGCGTCTGTATAAAGCTGGGGAACTTAAGAATACCATTTCTAAGACAGAATTATTGAGCTCTCAACAGTTAAAAGATAAGCAGGCCTCAAGCCTAACTGACGCCCTGCAAGCTGCTCTGGGCGTTCGTGTATCTAATGAGTGCTCTATGTGTGGTGCTAAAAGAGTGATGATCAATGGGTTAAAAGGCGAACATACTAATGTTCTTGTTGATGGTATTCCCGTTCATACCATGCTCTCAGGATTTTATGGCTTAGATGCTGTGGCCATGGCAGGCGTAGGTACAATAGAAATAGCGCGTGGTGCTGGCGCATCATTAATATCTCCGGAAGCTATTGGCGGCACTATTAATTTAGTCTCCAAAATACCAAGTAAAAACCAAATAGAAATCGACGTTTCTACGGGAGAAGGTGGTTATCAAAAAGCCGCTGTAATGCTAACTGGCGTCAACCAGAGCGGTTCTAGCCAAGGTGGCCTGGTCGTTCAGAAAGATATCCGTGATCAGTTTGATGGTGACAGTAATGGCGTTAGTGAAACGCCATTTTTAGATAATCAGTCGTTCACATTCACGGGATCTCATGATTTTAGCTATTCTACCAACCTTAGAACCCGACTTAATCACACCAAGTCAGAGGTTTTTGGAGGTCCAGTATTGGGCGATACTGCGGATGGTATTCGCTCGGCATTGGACAGTTTCGCAGAGGGCGAATCTAATAATTTATTTGTCGGTGGCGACGTCAATGGTCGCTATATTGGCAAACCTTGGGAAACAGCTGAGTGGGTAAGTACCAAGCGAAATGAGATTTTAATTAATCTACTGCATGACTTTGAGTCTAAACTTAACGTAACACTTAGCATTGCAAATATATCTCACGTGCAAGATTCGTTTTATGAGGGCATTGATTATTATGCCGACGATGTCATGCGCTATCTAGATGCTCGCTTTAATTATGAATTATCTAACCAACATTTTTTGACCTTTGGCACGGATAGCCGAAGAGAACGTATGCGCTCAAAGTCTAATGCACTCATTAATAACCCCGACTATATGTCTGATAGCTTTGACTATAATGTTTTAGGCTTTTATATACAGGACAGTTGGACACCCAATGATAAATTTGACATGGAATTGGCACTGCGATTTGATCAGATTCAAGCAGACTTTATTGATAGTGATGAGATTGGTAAAGAGATTGATCGAACGCTGATATCGCCACGAGTAGATATGCGCTATCGCCATGATGATGATTGGCAGTCTCGCCTATCTTTTGGCAAAGGGTACAGAGCACCACTATCTTTTTTCGAGAGCGATCATGGCATTTTAGATGCTGAAAAAGGTTATTCTGTCCAAGTGACTGAGCCTGAGCGCTCTTCTGGCATTAATTACTCACTCAATTATACCGCCAAGAAAGTTATCTCAACCTTTTCCTTCGCTCACACCGCGGTCGATAATTTGGCAACCCTGAGTCAAACCACAGAGGATGTTCCAGTATTGACACAACTTACTGATAAGGCCCAAGTCACGGCTATTGACTGGACACTAAACTATCAGTGGACAGAACGTTTTAATATTGGGATAAGTGCAGAAATATTCGATTACAATGCTGTTTTTAAAGAGTCATTTGCCATAGCACCGACTGAAAAGAGAGCCACGCTAAGCGGGCTTTGGGATAACCAAAAATGGCGAATAAGTTTGGCCACTACTTGGGTCGCTAGTCGTAATCTCTCCGACTACGGCTATACAGGATTTGACAAAAAAAATGGCTCTGGCAATAAACCCACCACGGCTTCCTCCTTTTTTAATGTTGATACAAAAATTGCCTATCAACTGAGTAGTAATGTCGAGCTGTACTTTGGCGCTTTGAACCTTTTCGACTTCAATCAAGCGGCTGACGAATCTTCACCCTTACTATTTGATGAGTCCGGCGGCTATGACGTTACCTATATCTTTGCTCCGATGAGAGGGCGAACGGCTTATATAGGCTTTGATTTAGACTTTTGATAACAGGAAACAATGAAACGCTATTTAATAGGCTTTTATCTACTCACTTTTTCGTTGCTATGCCAAGTTACTAGCGCCTCAGAAGTGGCTACATTAAAACCGCTGCCACAAGTATACCTGGAGAAATTCGAACGCCTTGATAGTCCAAAAAGAGAGACCTTAAAAGATTTTTATGGCTCGGCTATGGCTATTGCTGTTTTTAGTACCGATTGCTCATGGTGTAAAAAACAACATCGCGTACTCAAGAGTTTGCAAAATGAATGCCCACAGCTAACATCAGTCATGATGGGTATTGGCAATGATAAACGAAAGCTAACGCAAGATCTAAGACGCAGCAAAAACGAATTCCCAGCGTTTCAAATTAACTTTAAGTTACTAAATGCATTGAACAACTCAAACGTTCCGAGGCTGCTCGTGTTTGACCGTCAGGGGATAGCGCAGCTAAATCTATTAGGTTTTGTCCCTAAAGATGAGCTACTAGCTTTATTAAACCAACAGCTCGATCAGGACTGTTAACACAGCGATTATTGGATTAGGCTTTTTCTAGCGTAGCGTCAAAGCTAGCATTTTACTAAGGCAGTCTCTCCTGCCCTTAGGGTAAGATATTTCAATAGCTTACATTATCCCCTTGACATGATCGGTAGCCATTGATGCATTTGAAATCCGTAGCTTAAGCTACTGAAATTTATAAGGCATTGTCGATGAAAGAATTCGTCAGATTGAAGCAAAAGCTTTAAGAAAACTTAGACATCCTAGTAGATCTAGTCATTTAAAAAGTTTCTTAGACGATTAAGTTTCGGGCCTGTAGCTCAGTTGGTTAGAGCAGTGGACTCATAATCCATTGGTCGGAGGTTCGAGTCCTCCCGGGCCCACCATTTTTCAAAGTTAATTTAAATGAGTTAAGATAAGACATGGATTTTATCACTTATGCAGTTCCCTTCTTCTTACTAGGTATTCTAGTAGAACTGGCTTATGGGATAGCAATAAAAAAAAATACCTACAGATTAAATGATGCCATTAGCAATTTATTTATGGGAACACTTCGTACTGCAAATAAACTCATAATTATTGGCGCAGCAGGTTATGTTTTTTACTCAGTAGAGACCCATTTTGCTTTGTGGAGAATGGATGGAACATCGGCAGCTACATGGATTTTTGCATTTATTATTTATGATTTCTTTTACTACTGGTTTCATCGCATTAGTCATGAAAGACAGATTTTTTGGGCATCTCATGCAGCTCATCATCAAAGCGAAGATTACAACCTCAGTACCGCTTTAAGACAAACTGGCACAGGCGCATT
>Ga0308016_10000635_pt1 | contig 17610 bp, 16 predicted proteins | sample Neamet233_FD_203129 | JGI IMG/M metagenome (GOLD analysis project Ga0308016, IMG submission 203129) | Marine microbial communities from water near the shore, Antarctic Ocean - #233 | ecosystem: Environmental > Aquatic > Marine > Unclassified | place: Southern Ocean | collected 2014-07-28
TTATCAAAACATCGATTACCACTTTGTCTTGATCCCAACTGGTAATGTTTAAATCACCATAGGAATTATCGATTTCAATAAGTGCATCTTTGCTTACTTCTATTTCTTTATGGATTTTTTTTGTAAGATTGTCAGACCCTATTTCTGCTCCATCATTTTGTATATCTGAATCATATTTATCTGTATAAAATCCTATAAAATATTGTGCTTGAATTTTAGTTCCAGAGCCCAAAAGAAATAGAAGAATGAGTATGTGTTTAAAGTTTTTCATTTTCCAAAAGTAATAGCGTTTTCAATACTAAATTGGAAAATGTGCTGAATGACAAAGTAATGATTTAAACGTCAAGGTAAATATTGTCTTAGCTAGTATTAGAAGTGTCGAAAAGTAGTAAAAAAATCTATACCCTGTCTTCCATCCAGCCTTTATCGTAAAAACAACAAAGCTACTCAAGCCGGATGGAATGGGTACTGAGATAATGCTGGAGAAGTAGAGCTAGATCGTTCTAGAACTCCTGTAGTGCTTGGTAAATGGTAAAATACTTTTTATAAGTAACACTTAAAAAACGAATCACTCCAACACACTAGATGTTGGGGTGATTTTTTGTATTGTAATCAAGGCATCGGTAAACACAAAAGGCTTGGGCATCATACTGTTTGTCCTAGGAGAAACCTCCATCCAAGGATTATCCATTAAGTCGAATGAATATTCGTGAAGTGTAAAGGTTGGGTTTATACCTTTAGGAAGGGTATACGAAACCTCCAGCGAATCTAGTCCTTGAACGGAAAAAGTTAGCAGCCTGTTGTTCTTTTCTGTATACGATAAGTTTTCGGTAACGGAAACACCATTATAGCTTAGCGAAGAAAATATAATTTCCTGATCTACATACAGTTGTAAAACATCGGCTTTTTTTTCTGCCAAAAACTTCAAGCTTACCTTTCTCTGATCTCCTATGAGGGTGTCGTGTGAAGTTGTTGCAAGGTAATGCGGAATATCATAATTAGGTGCCTCTGCAGCAAATGTGTAACTTGAATTGTATTTACTTCGAGCGGCCGAATTGAATAGGGCGGATGATTCTTTTGGGTCAGATCCAATATATGTTTTTGTCCAGTCGTCTAGAATCGAATCATAGGTCAACCAATATGCTTTTTTTGCATCTAAGTCTTTCATGTACAAAAGGCTGTTTGGCTTTTTACGGTCATCGTTAAAATCGCTTGTAGCGTGAGCAAAAATGAACAGGCAAAGCGCCGTGAACATAAATCCTATTGAAGCTCTTTTTTTATAAGCAAATGTGCTTAAAAAAGAAAGCAATAACCCAAAAATCAAGACCGTAAGAACGGTACTTAAAACCATTGTCTCTAGACCCAATCCTACTGGCAAAATTTGAATGAGTGGGCTGAACATGAATATCGCTGGAGTTGCCAAAAGTAAATGCATCAATGCGCTTGACGTTTCTTTTTTTATCAAAATCCAAAACGAAACTAGTGCACAATAATAAGGAAGTATAAAATAGGCAGCTCCTTTTAAATATACTGCCAGCACAATGTTTATGATTAGCCATAAAAATAAGGGAGCTACGAATATGTTAGCTGTTGTTTCTTCTTTCTGAAATTTAGAATATAGGAACCAACAAAGGGCTAAGGATAAAGAAACAAAAAAGCCAATATAAGCATGACCATTGTAAGTAAACCCTTGTAATATTTCTGTGTAATGGGGATAAATTTTCAGTAAAATTGACCAGCCAAAGAACCCGACAATAAAGGTTGCTACTAAGGATAAAAGAAAAGGAACAAATCCTTTTAAAACTGATTTTAGATTTAGTTTTTTGGTTTTAAATCCAAGAGCCAAAAGTGCGATAAAAAAAAGAACTGCACAGATCAGCATAGGCATAATCCACCTAAATGGATAGGCTATCATATTAATTACAGGAAAATTGGTGTAAACATAATCTTCTGAACTCTTAACCAAATCAAGATCTGCATCTGCAAAATAAGCTAGTAGAGACATCAAGTAACTTCCTTGATGTTCTAGAGAATTGCGGTCCATTCTTTCAAAATTATCTCCCGCTGTGTGGTAATCAAAATGATCGTCAATGAAAGCAAAAAACAACCCATCAATATCTCCTTCTTCTCTAAGAATCGTAGAATCGGTGTCGTTAGGTAACATTTTGTAAATACTGTACACCAAAGAATTAGTAACGGGATATTCCGGATTTGCTTCCATAAACCCTTTTATCAGGTTCTTATTTCCATGGTTGGTCTCTAAAATCATGGAGCTTGGACCTCCACTCCCTCTAGATTCGAAATTAAGAGACAGTCCTACATCTTTTGCCCATCGGTGCTCACGAACAAATAGTTTAGCGCCAACAAGCCCAACTTCTTCGGCATCGGTAAACAGTATTATTATATCGTTCTTGGGCTGCTTCCCGCTGGCGTTGAATGCCCTAAGAGATTCTAAAATTGCAACGACACCACTTCCTGCATCACTTGCTCCAAAAGAAGGTATTCCCGCACTGTCGTAATGAGAAAAAACTAAAAGTGCTTTTCCAGATTCGGTTCCCTTTAGTTTAGCAACAATATTTACGGGCTGATTCATTCTCCCGTATTTTTCATTCAATATATAGCCTTGTTGTGTTTCTGGGTTAAGCCCTAAATCTTTTAAAGACTGAATCAAAAATTCGCGCACACGTTTGTTTTCTTCGGTTCCAACATAATGCGGAGCTTTGGTAATTTCTTTTAAAGGAATTAATGCTCTTTCGGTTGAGAATTCTGTTTTTGGAGTATCTAGAGCTGAGATTGAATGCGGCATTAGACTATAAAAGCTATAATATACGAGCGATAAAAGCAAGAAGAAAGAGAGTGTTGAAGTGTTTTTCATCCGTATGTTTTTATACAAATGTAATCGCGTTTTCAATACTAAATTAGAAAATGTTCTTAATGTCAAAGTAATGGTTTAAACGTCAAGCTAAATATTGTCTAAGCTAGTATTGGAAATATCGAAGCATGAAGCAATTACGAATTCTTTTGAAAAAATTGCTTGACAATGGCTATATATTTTCTAGATACAGGAATTGTTTCTGATTGAGCACTTTTAGTTCCACTTTGTTTCCAACAACCTTCTGTTTTCTTGTTAAACAGTCTATAACTTTATTTCATGACTTTAATTCTATACCAAATAATAACGGGGACTATCAATACGGTTGGAAGAACCCACCATATCCACACAGGCTCAATCTTAACATTCACAACTAAAACAGCGGTAATCACTGCAATGGTTCCACCTATCATATTTTGCAAGTGTTTTCCTATTCTTTCTTTTCCGATGGCTGTTTTGTTCTTATGACTTTTAAAATCACCGTAACCTAAAACAATAGCAAAAAACCCAAAAACTAAAAGAGGTATGTACATAGAGTTGTTATTCATAAAAAGAATTGCAGCCAGTGTCCACATCCCCACTCCGGATAAAATCATCAATCCCACAGCAATCCAATCCGAAGTAGTAGCTATACCTTTTCTGTTTCTAGCAAATCGGATCCCCGCAAAAGCCAAATAGAAAGAAAAGAACGCTATTAAAAATAAAAAGATGTTGCTGGTGATAATCGACATTGGAATAGCTGTTAAGAAGATAGCAACCATAGACCAGAAATATGTTCTACCTGAAAACACATGGAGTTTTTTACCTTTTTCAGATAAAACTGCCATAATAGCAGAAAGCAGAGCAATAGTTCCGGATAGGATATGTATTGGTAATAGAATTTGCATCATTTCATTTTCATTTTAATCAAATGTAACAGCGTTTTCAATACTAAATTGTAAAATGTTATGAATGTCAAAGTAATGATTTAAACGTCAAGCTAAATGATGTCTATGCTAGTATTAGATGTTTCAAAGCATGAAGTAATTACGAATTCTTTTGAAAAAATTGCTTGACAATGGGTATATAATTTCTAGATACAGGAATTGTTTCTGATTGGTTTATAAGCTCAAGTTTTAAGCCTTGCGCATTTCCGGATATATTTTTCACTTTATTTAAGTTAACTAAATAGGAACGATGGCATCTTATTAGACTAGAAGCCTCTTTTAGTTGTGTTTCAAATGATAAAAGTGTAACTCGATACGTTACTCTTTTCAATGTGTTTTCATCTAAAAAACATATATCAGTATAGTTGCCGTCTGATATCGCATAATTAAAATCATTCTCGATAAAAGAGAAAGATTGATTTTTTAAATCTGTTGAAATTTGATGTGTAGCTTCTTTTGGAGCCTTTGGAATCTCTTTTTTATTTTTTAGAATATTAATCGCTACACTATGGTTAAGTTTAGCTTTTTGGTAATAATCAACAAATGTAATAAATGCTATTGGTAAAATACCTAGAACAAATGTTCTACTTAGTATTAACCAATAGCTATCCCAATCAAAAGGGATTGAATTCATATAATTCGAATAAATACTATTAAAGGCTGCAATTGCAATTATAATTAACATATTTAATATCATTTGATATCCTAATTTCCAATTCTTATCAGAAAATAGATTCGGAAGCAACAGTGGGAAAACATATAAAAAAACCAATAAAACAAATGTGGTAATACACCCGAAAAATGACATGTGAAACACCTTATTTCCATCAGTGTTTAAATGGAGGTTAAAAGGCTCAAAGTAGAGTAAAAACAGTGCTATAAAAAGCCCGGATGATACTGCGATAATCAAACTTTTTAAAACTGGTCTTGGTGATGGATATTTCTTGATAAATATTCTTGACATTCAGTTATTTTGGATTAAAGGTAACTCGTTATATGAAGAACTCACCAAATCATATCGTTAAGAAACTTCTACTGATAAGTCGCAGGATAAATTCATAATACAGTATACTTCTGGGCTATTATTTTTAAATCTAAATTCTTTTCAATTTTAAAGATCATATCTTCAAATTTTGGAGGTCCAAACTTTGGTCGAATATTGTTTGAGTTCCCAAATTCTTCAATGGGTATTCCAAGAAAATTCATATCTAATTTTCCATTATTATTATTGTCATGCCAAAACCTTACAACATATTTTCCTGATTTTATGGAATCTATTTTAACAATACTTTTTCGATCATAAATTTGAATATTTTTAACTGATATAATTTTATTATTATTTTCATCAAAAAGTCCAAGCATGATAAAACCTTCATTGTTTTTTAATTTAGTGACTTCAATACTTAATGAATAGGGCCCTTTTTCTTTTATAAAGTAAGAAGTGTTTTCATTAAAATTATTTTGACCGAAAACTGTCTGAGTGTTAATAATAATGATTAAAAGTAATTTCAATTTAAGTATAGGGCCTATGTATAGCAAAAAGTTAAATGCCTTTTCTGTTGGTCTCATCATTTAATTGTTATTTTAAATTGATGAAGGGGAATTTTATTTATTGAAAAAGTAATAGCTTCAATAATTGAATTATAGTTTTCTAGATTAATTACACCTAAGGTAACGATTAGTATTAAAATAATCAAAGTAGATATCCATAACCCTATTAAAACAAATACTGAAGCGCTATTCATCATGATTTTTGGTTTTCCAGTAAGAAGAATTAAGGCTAGGTTTAATAAAAAAATAAATGGTATTCCGCAAACAAAAACGCAAGTCAAAAATATTAAAAGACCCTCCACTCCAAAACCAAAAAATGATAGAGTGAAAGGGATATCAGAAGTTAAGAAAAGCCCTCCAACTGTTCCCCCAATAATTAGTCCAATTAAACTAAAGAAGGAGATGAAAACCAAAATAATTCCAAAAAAAAAGGCAATTGTTCTTAAAGCAATTGGAATGATTTTTAAAAAAAAATTAACAATCGATTTTGAAGCATTTTGAATTGGTCCCATTGTTTTTTTATAATCCCCTTTTTTAACAGAATCACTTAACTCTTCATACTCTTCTTTAATTTTATTTTTTATACTAGAAATGTTTACAGATTCTCCTTTCATTTTTATTTTATCTGCAGTTGTTTTTGCCTCAGGTACAAAAATCCAAATTAGAATATATGTCAGAATAGTAAAGGGAACACCAAATACAAAAAGAATAAATAAAACAAGTCTAACCCAAAGAATATTTAGAGCAAAATATTTGCTAACTCCTCCAGCAACTCCACCAAGCCAATAATCGTCTGGATCCCTGAAGAACTTTCTCGTAATTTTAGAATTCGTGTTTTCTTTCAAAATTTCATCATCTGCTAGATCTTCAATACTCCCTAATGTTTGAATAACTATTTCTACTTGTTTTTCTGAAATCACATAGTCATCAAAATTTTTATACTGAGAAAATAATTCTGCAATACGAGACTCTATGTCTTCTATTATTTCTTCTTTTCCTAATGTTGATTGGAATAACTGTTCCAGGCTTTTTAAATAGAGTTTTAATTTTAAATAACCTTTTTCATCAATAGAAAACTTGATTTGGGCAAGGTGTATACTTATAGCTTTGTTCATTTAATGTTTTTTATAAGCTCATTGACTGTGTTTGATAATTCATTCCAAGAGACGTATAGTTCAGATAAAAACTCTTTTCCTTTTTTAGTTATATTGTAGTATTTTCTAGGCGGTCCGTTTTTAGACTCTTCCCAGTGATATTCTAATAACTCACTATTTTTCAGTCTTGTTAAAAGAGGATATAAGGTTCCCTCTACAACAAGAATTTTAGAAACTTTGAGCGTTTCAAGAATCTCAAATGAATACTTAGCCTTCTTTTTTAGGATTGATAAAATACAAAACTCTAAAATTCCTTTTCTCATCTGAGCTTTGGTATTTTCTATATTCATAAAATTGTAATAATTTTAATTAAATATAGTACATAAAAAGGTACTATGCAAAACATAGTACTAAGTTTTAATTATGTTTATATAATTGAAGTTCTTTAAAAACATTATAAACTAAATAATTGAAAAAAATTAACTTTTATATATTTTGAAAACTCTCCATCCAACTAAGGCAACTAATATGTATGGAATTGCCATCAAATATATAATGCCATTATTTATTCCCTTAGCTGTTTGTTGTCCTTCCTCTGATTCTAAAACAGCTCTACACATTGAACATTGAGCATTTACAGGATCAATAAATAATATTAAAGTTAATCCAAATAAAAATAGAGTTTTTATAGTTTTATTTGACATAATAGGGAGAAATCATTAAGTAAACTACTACCCCCGTCACGGCTATATATAGCCATATTGGATATGTAATTCTTGCAATTTTTTTGTGGTCTTTAAAAAGTTTTGAAATAGCTCTTACATAGGTAATTAAAACCATAGGAATGATTCCAATAGAAAGTATAATATGAGTTATTAGTATGAAAAAATAAATATTTCGGATAAGCCCCTCTCCTCCATACGGGGTTGAATCCGATGTCATATGATAGGCTACATACATTCCTAAAAAAACAACGGATAAGGCTATAGCAGACTTCATCAACCTTTCATGTAAAATAATATTTTTTTGTTTTATTGATACTAGTGCAAAGATTAATAAAATTGCAGTTATACCGTTAATTGATGCATAAATAGGGGGTAAAAAAGTTAGAGGAGCTACATTAGGTATTCTGATACCAAATAAAATTGCAACTGCCACAGGAATAGTTACAGATAAAAGAATAATCCACTTTTTATACTTTAAAGAAGGTACAATAGACTGTTTGTTTTTTTCCATAATATTATTCTTTTAGTAACTTTGGGATATCCTCCATAAGCATATCTGTTCCTTCTGGGAATTCTGAGTTTTCTTGATCAATTCCAAGATAATAAACAATTGGATTTCCATATGAATCTAATCTAGATCTAATGTATCCCTTTTTGTCTATTAAGGCAAAATATCCCTGATGCTCAAAACCTCCAGCAACTTCTGGATTAATAGATGAAAAAATATTAAAGCCTTTATTAGATAATTCAAAAACAGACTTCTTATCTGAGGTTAAAAAATGCCAATTTTTAGAAAAAACATCATACAGTTCAGCATACTGTTTTAAAACTTTTGGAGTGTCATGATCTGGATCAATGGTAAAAGAAGCTATACCAAAATCCACTCTATCTCCAAATCTGTTTTCTAGTCGTTTCATATTTTTATTCATGATAGGACAAATACTGGGACATGTGGTAAAAAAAAACTCAACCACATATACTTTATTATTAAAATCTTCATTACTAATGATCAAATTATCTTGATTTGTCATTAGAAATGATGGAACTTTTTTTGCTTCTCCGTTAATGGAAATATAAGTTAATGGATCTGGATCAGTGGATCTGTTGTTTTCAATAATTTTAGAACTTTTAACTCTGTCGATAATTACTGGAAATAGTCTTACAGCAATTACAATCAAAATAAAAGATAGAATTAATAAGTAATATTTTTTCATGATAATCTATCTAACAGAGTACTTTTTTAGTGCTAATCGATATTCTGCTAAAATAACCTTAATATCATCTTCCATTTTATTATTTATTTCAGCTACTGATTCGGCGTTATAACCAAACAGCGTTCCAGTATCTTCATCATCATCTCGCCCTCTTAAATCACTGTTTTTATCAATTATAAAAACGTAAGGAGTACTATACTTAGCGTCTAAATTAAGTGTTGTTTTTAAGCTTTTAAAATGCTTTTCAATATCTTTTGATGAACCTTTCATAAACTTCCAATTAATTAGGTCAGTACCGGCCCCTTTGGATAATTCTTCTTCTAAAAAACCTACCTGATCTTCTTGGTCATTAGTGATTAAAGCAACAAATTGAAAATCTTTAAATTGATAAAACCTTTTATATATTTTTTGATTTAAGTTAAAAGCATCACCTTTTTTTAAATTCAAATCTGAACCCCAATAACACAAAACAGTAATATGATTATTTAAAAGTACATCATCGTCTCTTAGGTGAACGAAAGAACTTAGATCCATTACACCAGTCGTAAGAATCGGAAGTTTTGCAAAGTTATTTTTTCCAGAAGCAAAAAATAAATAAATCACTATTGGGAATATAAATAGGATTCCTAGAACAATAAATTTTTGAGTTTCTTTTTTCATTTAGCTATAAATATTATAATTATGAAGCCTAATTAGAAGTTCCAACTAACAAAACCATCCTGCATTATGTTGAAAATATAGTCTCCTTCAAGTAATATTATAAATATTAGATATGGAATTAAAATAATTAGCGGAAGAACAATAGCATTTTTTAATCCAGATTTTTCATCTCTTACATGCATAAAATCCCAAGCAATATAATATGCTTTGACTAGTGTTAAAATGATAAAAATCCAATTAAGTAATTTAATTCTTATAAATGGTGTCATTAAAATTTGAGGTTTTACAATCCCTAAAACAACTTCAACAGTCGTTACTATTGATAAAAATATCAATACTCCCCATATTTTTTGTGTATTTGATTTAAACTTCAAATAGCCTCTAAAAATCGCTAATTTATGTGTGTCGTCTGCCATATATATTTTTTAAACTAGATAGAAAAAAGTGAATACAAAAACCCATACCAAATCAACAAAATGCCAATAAAGACCTACTTTTTCAACCATTTCATAGTGCCCTCTTTTTTCATATGTACCCATTAATACATTAAAAAAAATGATAACATTAATGACTACTCCAGAAAAAACATGAAAACCATGAAATCCAGTTATAAAAAAGAAAAAGTCTGCAAAAAGGCGATTTCCATATTCATTATGTATGAGGTTTGCTCCTTGAACAACTTGAGTTGCACTTTCTATTTTGGCTAAAGATTCTTCTCTAGTTAGAATAATTTTCTGACCTAAAGAAGTAAGTTTTTCTGTCCTAATTAATAATTCTTCATTGTTTTCAAATCCAGCTCTAACCTCAGAAACTGTTATCTCTGGTATAGATGGCTCATATCTAAACCATAAACCATTACTACTCTTGTGAGTTGAACGTTCAGTGGGGAGTTCAAGTGCAAAATCTTCTATTGAAACTCTTTTATTATCTGTATTTATAAATTGTAAAATTTGGCCACCTTTTGTTTCTAAAGCACCGTACTCTCCTTTAATAAAGTTTTTCCATTCCCATGCTTGAGATCCAACAAAAACTGCACCACCAATTATTGTTAAAAACATGTAAAAAGCAACTTTAGACTGTTTCATGTGATGTCCAGCATCTACTGCAAGTACCATCGTGACAGAAGAAAAAATTAATATGAATGTCATTAATGCAACATAATACATTGGAGCGTCTACTCCGTGAAGAAAAGGAAAGTGATTAAATACTTGATCTGCAATTGGCCAAGAATCAATATTTTTAAAACGAGAAAAAGAGTATGCAACTAGAAATCCAGAAAAGGTTAGTGCATCAGAGACTATAAAAAACCACATCATCATTTTTCCATATGTCACTTTAAAAGGTTGTTTATCTCCTTCCCAAAGTGACTCGTCTTCAGAATGTTCGTTAGATGTTAATTCCATAAAAAATTTAAAAATTAATTTTCAACAAATTTATTAATTCTATTTATACAAAACCACAAATAAATACAAATAACACCAAAGAAAATCTAGAAAATGCCAAAAAACAACTCCAAGTTCTATACCTAGTTTGTTTGTGCCAGAATATTTGCCTTTAATCAGGTTAAATAATACAAAAAATAAAACTACTATTCCAGCAAATAAATGTACCATATGCAACATCACCAAAACATATAAAAAAGAAGTTGTAATTGAACTTTGGGCTCCAGTAAAATAATATCCTGAATTTATAATTTGACCAAAACCTTCAAATTGGTAATAAATAAAAGTAAAAGCTAGTAGTATCGTAAATATGATAAATACTATTGATTTTTTTAGTGAATCAATTGAGTTAAAATATTTAGCAAAACCAAAGGTTATACTACTTAGTATTATAATGAAAGTACTAATTGTAAATGCAAGAGGCATTTCAAAAGAAGTGAGCCAATCAGATCTCGATGAACTTACTACATATGCACTGGTTAGTCCTGCAAAAGTCATAGTCATACTTACCATCCCGATAAGAAGCATCATCTTTTTAGCTTTAATATTTATTTTTTCTGATATCATTGTTTTTTATTAAAATTTATCTAAAACATAAATAATCTGTATTGATGTTAAATACACGATACTCGAATACATTAGATGTTTTGCTGATTTATTTGTTCGTTCTTTCATTAATCTAAAAGCAAAAAATAGTAAACCTAATCCACAAGTAAGAACTAGAACTCCTCCAAAAGCAGACAAGTTTAGTGTGCCTGTATATTTGGTCAAGGGCAATAAAGATATGGCTACTGTCCAAAAAGAATAGAAAACTACTTGAAACGCACTAGCGTTATCTGTTTTTCCTGATGGTAACATTTTAAATCCAGCTTTTTTGTAGTCTTTATCAAACATCCATGCAAGAGCCCAAAAGTGAGGAAATTGCCAAAAAAATTGAAATAAAAATAGGATTCCAGGCTCAATACCAAAACTATTAGTGTAGGCTACCCAGCCCAACATATAGGGGATTGCTCCAGGAATTGCTCCAACAAAAACAGACAAAGGTGTTTTTATTTTTAAAGGGGTATAAGTAAAAACATAAAGACATATTGATATTGCTCCAATTATAGCTGTTTTAAGATTTATAAGATATAAGGTTCCTATCCCTAGCATAGATAAAAATATTCCAATAAATAAAACTTGAGATGGAGTCATCCTTTTTCCTGGTAGCGGTCTATCTGAAGTTCTATTCATTAGACTGTCTCTCTCTCTTTCAATTAATTGGTTAAAAGTATTGGAAGCACCAACCATGGCGTATCCTCCAACAAAAAGTAAAAGAATAGATCTTATACTAATCGATTCTGCTGCCAAAAAATATCCTGCTAAGGATGAAAAAACAACACTTAAAGCAAGTCTAATTTTTGTTAATTGAAAAAAATCGTTAAGGGTGAGTTTCAAGCCTGAAAATTATATTTTACTGTTTAGTAAAAATTTCTCACAAATATAATTCATGTAATATAAAGTACCTATAATAATATCTCTTTTAAATAAAAACCCCAGCCTTATAAGCTGGGGTTTTATATTTAGTTTAATTTAAATGTAATTGGAATAGAAAAGGGAACCCTAACAGCTCTCCCTCTTTGTTTACCTGGAGTCATTCTAGGAAGCTTACTTACTATTCTATGAGCTTCTTTTTCTAAATTTTTGTCAGGACCACGTTCTCTAATATTTCCAATAGTTCCATCTTTATTAATAATAAAACTCACATATACTCTTCCTTGAATACCCATTTCTTGAGCAATATCTGGATATCTAAAGTTTTTTCTGATATGTTTATTGATTTGTTCTTGGAAACATTTTCTTCTTTCTGACTTTTTTACACGTTCACACCCAGGATAAATTGGAACATCTTCGATAACAGCAAAAGGAACATCTACGTCATCATATTCTTCTTCAATTTCCACCTCTTCTATTTCAACAATGTCTTCTTGATCAGTTTCTGTTGACTCTATCACAGTCTCTTCAACTTCTTCTTCATCCTCGACAACTTCAATAACTTCGGGAGCTGGAGGTGGCGGTGGAGGTGGCGGTGGAGTTTTGATTTGCTCAGTAATTGGAACGTCTTCATCGTCATCTTCATCAACATTTAATGCCTCGTAGCCATATACTGTAGCATAAGTCTTCCATTCAATTGCACGCCAAGTAACAAACAGGATAACTGCTAAGCCTATAACGAAATAAAGTGAGCTGTTTTTTGAATGATCAGCGTTAGGATTCTTTTTTGGTTGCATACTTAGTAGTTTGAAGTTGCTAATCTAAAAAAAATTGTAAAAAAAACCTCATTAAATTTATCAATGTTCAAACAAAATAATTTTTAAAGAGTGTTTAATTTCCATTTAACAACTTCTCGTACCCGTCTGAGTCAAGTAAGGAGTCAATTTCTTTTATATTTTTTAATTTAATTTTTATCATCCAACCAGCTCCATATGGATCATCATTTACCAGCTCAGGAGTTGCTTCAAGCTCTTCATTAAAAAACTCTATTGTTCCTGAAACTGGCATAAAAAGATCTGAAACTGTTTTAACGGCTTCTACAGTGCCAAAAACAGATTCGTTATCTAAATCTTCACCTGTTGTGTCTACTTCAACATAAACTATATCTCCAAGTTCACTTTGAGCGAAATCAGTAATACCGACTGTTACCTGGTCTCCATCTATTAAGACCCACTCATGATCTTTTGTGTATTTTAAATTTTTAGGGATATTCATTGCTTCGTTTTAAAAAAACAAATGTAATATTTTACAATTATTATTTAAATTTTAATTGCCAAAATTGTATCTTATTGTTATTCCAGACCTAATTGTTGTCTGAGGAAAGGCAGTTGAAATTGCAAATTCAGAGAAATTATGATCATAAAAAAGAAGAGCTGTAAAGTTTTGAGAAATTGAATAATCAGAACTAAATTTTATTGAAAGTTGTGTTTGTCCTGCAGTAACCTGATTATTATCGTATTCAAGATTTCTGAGAACAGTTTGGTTTTTTCTATAAGAAATATCAGCTTTAATATTTAAATCTCCTTTTAAAGTAGAACGTCTACCACCTATTCTTGTATTCATTCTAATATTTTTAAATCTATATCCAAATCCAATAATATATTCATTTCCAAATGATTCAGTAAGAAGATTATTGTCTAAACTTAAAGATAAGGCCCTGTCTTTTTTAAACTCAGCAAGTAATTTGAACGAGTTCTTTAATTCAATATCTAATCTTATTAATGGATTAAACTGTTCGACTAGATTTATATTTGAATAAACTTTACTGTTGATAAAATTTCCAGCCCCATCAATTTTTCCTGTTGAATTTGAGTCAAAATCTAAATTTGCTTGAAAGTTATTAATAGTATAACTAGCTCTGTAGGCATGGGAAAGAGTGAATCTTTGAAAAATCTTTTTAAATGATTTGAGATTATTAAGTCCTGTGAACTTTATATTCCAATTAGGTAAGGAGCTTTTACTTAAAGGATCAATTTCAACATTATCAGGAGACAAACCTGAATATGCAGAAATAAAAGCTCCAATTAAAACTAGCTGATTATTTTTCCCAAAACCGATCGGAAAACCTTCTTCGTCGTTTCCTTGATTGGGAATTCCTGATTCAGAGGCTAGACGATTCGCGATTTTAATTCTATTATTTCTGAAATTTTCAAAAATAGGGTTAAGCTCTCCACTATAAGATTTAAAAGCAGTATTTAAGAGCACTGTTGATGTTCCAAAATTTCCATAAAAATTGGGATTTAAAGAAATATACTCTAAGTCTTCAACTCTATAGTTTTCAGAGCTATTTTCTGAATAATTATTTTCCAAATTAAAATCAACTACTAAATCTTTAAATGGAGACCACTGAGCAGTAATATTTAAACTGTTGTTATGAACTTGAGTAAATGATTGATTAAAATTGGGAAAACTAGTTAACCAGCCATTTCTAGCAACCTCATATCTAATATCAGCCTGATCTCCAAAGGTGAAGCCTACAGAAGGCTGAATTGTTCCAACAAATCCAGTTGAAGGAATATAACCTGGTAAAACTGTTCCATTGTTTTCTGAATAATTAAATTGTATTCGTTTTAAAGTGTTTAAAACATCAACTACTGATTTAATCTTTTTTTTAGTATTGTTATTTAAAGTTTTTGGTTTTGTATTTTTTGACTTTTTATTTTTGTTAGTTATTGGTCTAAATTTATTTTGTTCGGTTAACTTTAAAACTGAATATAGTTTTTGAAACGAAATTGCTCCAGATAAAGTTTTAGTATTTGCGTTTTGAATTGTATTAACACTTCCTAATCTATCTCCTTTTTCAGACTCTACATTTGCTAAAGCCTGAGAACCTCTTTGCCAATTAAAATCTCCTGTATAATTATAGTTTCCATCAATAAAACTTAAAAAAGGTATATATCTAAACGGTAGCTTATAGTTTAGAGATAATGACTGCGCATGACTGTTTGTCTCTCCAAGACTCCAAATGTTATTATATATTGGATTTGAATTTTTAAATCCATCACCTATTTTCGTATCTACATCTCTAATAATTCTATTATTTGTTGCCGTAAAACTTAATCTTAATGATTTACTTAGGTTATGATTAATTTTATAATTCCAATCAAATAAAAAATTACGTTGCTGAAGGTCAGGAAGTGATAGTTGTTTACTTGCATCTATATTTTCGTTATAAACCTCTCTAAACCTTTGTGTCCTATAACTTCTATTAATCCTTGAAGTAATCGCAATATTATTTGGTAATGGATTAAAATTAAATTCTTTTAGCCACTGCCAATATTTTTTTTTGCTAAATATTTTAGTTTTAGAAAAAGGTTTTACTTCTAAACTATTAAATGAGTATCCATAATTAGCTGATAGAAGTAAATCAGCATTTTTTTGGTTTTCAATCTCATAATCATGATGTTGTATTTCATTATAAGCATATGAAAAGTCAAAGTTTTCAGGACTGTAAATTTTGTTTTTACTTTTACCAGAACTTAACTTTCTCACTCCAATTAAGCTTATACTTTTTCTTTTAGTATAGTCAATAGCTTGACTTTCTATAGAGTCTTTTTGTGAGTTTCTTGTTGAAGTATCTAGTCTGTCTTTTAATAAAATATCCTGATAAAAAGGATCATATTCAGGAGTAATAGTGGTTTCACCCAGTCCAAAATTAACAGGTAATTGTATACCCCATTTTTTAGGTAATAATTTACCCATATTTACTTCAGAAATTAAATCATACTGGGAAACTGCCTCTCTATTACTCTGGTTTGGAGACTGATCTATAGTTCCAAAACCTACTGTTGAAAATCGACCAGTAGCTGAAATAGATGCAAGATCAGCAATATTAGCGTCTACTGATCCAATTGCAGCCCAACCTCCTTGAGAGTCAATACCTGCAATTCTTAGTTCATTAAACCAAACTTCTCCACAAAGAGTTTGTCCTAAATTAGTTGAGGGGTTTTTTACACCAATCATCAAACTTCTTATATTTCCTAAAGACGGATTACCTTTTATTGCAAATTTATATTTCTTGGATCCAGGCAAATTACTGATAGAAGCAAACTCATCAATTAAGTTTAATTCCTCATCAAAATATGAAGCACCACCAGCACTTACTCTTTGTAAAGATTTGGCTTTTAATTTTGCTAATAAATCAAGAGAGATCTCAATAGAGTTTTGATCTGGTATCCAAACCTCTTCAGCACTTAAATTATTTGAGGTATTTGATTCATATTCTGAAGGCTTCAGTGGAATTTCGATTTGATAGAAATTATCTTTATAGTCACTCCCTATTCTAATAAACGCAACTAATCTTTCATCAAAAGCTTCGGCAGAACCTTCTCCAGGTAATGGAATTTTTCCAGGTATTGATTCTGCATGAAGAAACATTTTAATTTTTTTGTATTGTCTCATGTCAATTTCAACATTTTTAAAAATCCCTTTTGAATCCATCGGCTGAAGATCACAAACTCTAAAGGATAGAGATTGTTCATTTTGTCTAACAATCGTGTTATTATTATTTATTTGTTCACGCTGAATAGTTGGGGGTAAAATATAATTTATTGGAGTTCTATTTTCATTTTCTAAAATATTCACTGTACTAATGTCTACTGTTGTATTCTTATTATCAACCAAGTTTTCATTAAGCCCTCTATTATATCTTCTCCAGTCTCCTCTGACTAAATCCAGAGTTCCAAATCGAAAAACTGTTGGTTTATCAAAACCTCTTAAAACCATCCTCATGAATCGTATTGACCTTAAATCTTGAATATTATTTATAGACTCAAAATAATTGGAAAAATTAGATGACTCATAGTATGACTTTTTTACTGGCACCTTAAATTGAATCCATCGTGTTATTATATTGTCTCCATTAGGTAGATCTATTTTCACGTTTTCACGAACATCTGCAATAAAAGGGTGGTTACCAACTGTCATCGATCTTGAAATTGGTATTTTATATTCAAAATAGCTATCAATTGTGTTCATACTTTGATCTTGATTAATATCTTCAATATCTGGTTGAGTAGTATTTCCTCTCTCTGTATTAGAAAATGCAATTGGAGAGTTACCTTGAGTACCATTATAATTTTTGTATCTATTTAAGATATCTCCTTCCGCGGAAACAAAATATTTATAATTATCGCCGGCAGGGTCATTTTCAGGACCATTTGTATATATATTTTTTTCTTCTAAGTCAGAAAGACCATCTAGACCCAGATCTTGAAGATTCCTGTCTTGCTCAATAGTGTTAAATGCATATAAAAGTGATTGAGTTGAAGGCACCTTTCCCCATGAAGTATTTTGAGTTAAATTTTCTTCTCCAGAACCTGGCAAGCCGTTTTCATATTGCTTTCTTCCATCTTTTAATATATCTTCAGATATGTTTCCTAAATGAAAAATAAGTTCTCCAAGGTCATCCTTAACTTCGTCTGTATCTGAAAAAGTGTCTAATAGCCAAAATTCTATGAATTCTACGTTTGATTGCTCAAAATTAGTAGAGCTAATTGGTCGAATTATACTTGCCCAATTCTCAGATAAATTAGATTGAAAAATTCCATCATTAGAATTATTATATGGTCCTTTTTCATTAGGATAAAATGCT
>Ga0308016_10000637_pt1 | contig 17603 bp, 15 predicted proteins | sample Neamet233_FD_203129 | JGI IMG/M metagenome (GOLD analysis project Ga0308016, IMG submission 203129) | Marine microbial communities from water near the shore, Antarctic Ocean - #233 | ecosystem: Environmental > Aquatic > Marine > Unclassified | place: Southern Ocean | collected 2014-07-28
CATTGCTCCACGAATAAGAGAAAAAGGCTATCTTTCAATTCCAGATCATTTTCACAAACATTTTGGGAAAAAAGCTGGAATATTGTCGGCTATTCTTATTTTATTTTTAGCTAGCCCAGCTCCTTACATTCTTAGCCTAGGAGTGCTCATACAGTTTTTTTTCAAAATAAGTTTGCTTAGTGCACTAATTATTGCCACTGTTTTTAGTGTCTTTTATTTATGGAATGGTGGTTTTTCTGCTGTTGTTAGAACCGATTACTTTCAATTTATATGCATGTTTCTAAGTTTTTTTATTCTTTTAGGATTTTTATGGGAAAAAGTTGGTAACCCAAGCCAAATGCTTGCTTCACTTCCCGAACAATATATTGATCCTTTAGGTGGAAATACATTCCAATATATACTGGTTTGGTTTTTTATTGCAGCATGGACTTTTATTGACCCAGGTTTTTTCCAAAGGTGTGCTGCTGCTAAAACCCCTAAAACTGCAAAAAAAGGAATATTAATTGCTATTGGATTTTGGGCTATTTTCGATACGCTAACCATTTTTTGTGGCCTTTATTCAATTAACCAGTTGAAAATAGACCAAGCTATTTTAACCTTTCCTTTATTAGCCATTGATTTTTTACCTGTTGGATTTTTAGGTCTTTTTTTAACAGGTATATTTGCCATTATTATGTCGACTATAGACTCGTTAAGCTTTATCAGTGCTATTACATTTGGTCGAGATATATTGTGGCGTATTAGTGAAAAAAAGAATAAAATCATTCCATTCATTAAAATAGGATTGGTTGTTATATCTGCTATTTCTCTTTTTTTATCTTATTTAATCCCATCTGTTGTCGGATTATTGTTTACTTTGGGATCAATTATTATACCATCTTTAATTCTTCCTTTTATCATTTCATTATTTATAAAAAGCTTTAAAATACCTGAGTGGCTTTCAATTCAATGGATACTTATTCCTCTTTTTATTTCTTTTTTATGGATGTTTTTATCTAAAAATGAGCTCATAACTTTTTTAGAAATAGAACCATTCTATCCTGGAATGCTTAGTTCATTATTGTATTATTTAATCATTATAAGAGGTCGAAAATGGCAATTGAAATAGAAAAAAAATTCCTTATCAATCATATCCCTTTTGAACAAGTAAAGTATGCTCATAAAATCAAACAAGGATATATTGTGAGCGATAAGGATAAAGTAATTAGAATTCGTGAAAAAGATGATGAATATTTTATAACAATCAAGGGAAATAAGATTGGTTTATCCCGGTTTGAGTTCGAATATAAAATTCCAAAGTCGGATGCAAACGAGCTATTTGAAAACTTTTGTAAAATAGGCTCTATTAGTAAAACAAGGCATTATGTTGATTATAATGGTCACACATGGGAGGTTGATGAATTTCACGGTGAAAATAATGGACTCGTTGTTGCTGAAATTGAACTAGAGTCAGAGGATGAACAATTTGAGATTCCAAACTGGGTGATTAAGGAGGTTACCGCTGATGCACGTTATTATAATATGAACTTAGCCACACATCCATTTTGTAAATGGTAAAATTAATAACAAAAAAGCCACTCTTTAATTAAATATTTTTTAATCATATGGATCTTCAAAAAAAATTATCTACATTCTCTAAATAAAAAATATATATGATCAGAAAATTATTATGTCGAATGCAAGCTAGCTACATAACCAGCTTGCATTTTAATTTTGGATTATGACGCTAATGTTTTCCCAACAGAGCCTAAATCTGAAAAAGCTTCATCTAGGCGTTCAACTAAAGATTCTTCACCAAGACGAAGGTATTTTCTAGGATCATATAATTTTTTATATGGTGTTCCATCCTCAGGGTCAATTTGATGCTTAAAGGCTTTATGATTTTCTTCTACATAGCTTCCAATTGCTTTTGAATATGCAAATTGAGTATCTGTATCAATATTCATTTTAAATACACCATAGGTCAAGGCCTCTGCAATTTTTGCCTTATCCGATCCAGAACCTCCATGAAAAACTAGATCTAGTGGTTTCTCACCTGTAGAATGAGTTTTTTTCACCAAATCCTGAGAGTTTTTTAAAATCTCTGGACGAAGTTTTACATTTCCAGGCTTATAAACACCATGTACATTTCCAAAAGAAGCGGCTAAACTAAAATGACCAATTGGAGATAGCAGCTCATAGGCTCTTAGGCAATCCTCTGGTTGAGTATATAAAAGTGGATTATCTGCTCCAATATCATCATCTGAGCCAACACCATCTTCCTCTCCTCCCGTTACTCCTAATTCGATCTCAAGACTTAGACCAATAGGAGCCATTCTCTTTAACAGCCGTTCACATTCAGAAAGGTTAAAATCAATATCTTCTGCTGAAAGATCTAACATATGAGAAGTAAATAAAGGAGATCCTGTTTGTTCATAATGTTTCTCACTATATCCAACAAGAGCTTCAACCCAAGGGATTAATCCTTTATTTGCATGGTCAGTATGCAAAACGGCACAAATACCATATTTTTCAGCAAGTAGATGTACATGCTGAGCAGCTGAAACACTGCCTAAGACTTTTGCTTCAAAAGCATCAGATAAACTTTTCCCTGCAAAAAATTGTCCGCCAGTATTAGAAAATTGAATAATGACATCTGATTTATTTTTTGCTGCAGCTTCCATTACCGCATTAACAGAGTTAGTACCCACGGCATTTACCGCAGGAAGCGCATAACCACCTTCCTTTGCTGCTTTTAATAATGTTTTGTAATCATCCCCAGTAACAACACCAGGCTTTAATGAATATGACATATTACTCCCTTTTTAATTATGATTGTCCAATTTCCTGCAAAATAGATTGATACCAATCCATTGATATATCAAACGGTTTACCACCTCTAATTCTTTCAAATTCAATTAATCTTAATTTTCCATTTTGTTCGTCATCTAATCCTGAAAGACCACTTTTTCCTTTTATTGCTTGTTCTGCTCCAAAAAAAGCAGATTTTTTTATTAAGTCTAAATCTTGTTGATTGGCTTTAGCAGACCGTGCATAATAACCACTTTTCTGAACAAGTGTTTTTTCTGCACCAAGTTCTTTTGCAAATTGTTTTGCAAACCACTGCCCAGGATTAATCTCATCTAGACGAACATGCCCAAAGGCATCTCTTGGTACTTCTTTACCTTTAGATTCAAGTTCTCTGACAATTGCATCCTGACCGGCTCCCTCACTTAGGAAAATATTAACACCATCTTTTTCATCCATTATTTTTTTTAAACGTTCGACTTCTGATTGAAAATTAAAGTCTTGTTCAGGTATGTAAATAGCATCGACATCCCATTTTTTTTGTTCAATTAGTAACTCAGGTAAAAAAGATCGTTTCTTCATACGAGTTCTGTAATCTGACGCAGTTTGAGCAGTTAGCCAGCCACAATGCCTTCCCATAACCTCATGGATAATGAGTTGGCGTGTACTTGTTGTATTTTCATTTACTATGTTTTCAAAAAAAATGGCTCCTTGTTCAGCTGCAGTCCATGCCCCCAAAGTTTGTGTAACAGGGAAGACATCATTATCAACCGTCTTAGGCATTCCCACTACTGTAAGGTCATATCCATTGTTTTTAAGATAAAATGATAACTGTGCAGCCATTGTGTTCGTATCATCACCACCTATGGTGTGAAGAATATCAATACCGTCTTTTGTAAGCTGTTCAGCTGCAACTTGGAGTGGGTCAACACCTTGCTTAACAAAGCCACGTTTTACACAATCATCTATATTTGTAAGCTTAACTCTGCTATTACCTAATGGAGATCCACCAAAATCATGAAAGAGATTAAACTTTTGTTTAACAGTTTCTGGAAAAATTATTGAACGACCAAGGAGCAGGCCCTGATAGCCATTCAAATAGCCAATTAATTTAGCATTGGGAGCAATTTCATTATATTTTTCTACAAGTGCTCCAATGGAAGAAGATAAGCATGGCGCAATACCACCCGCTGTTAAAAAAGCAATTTTCATATATTGTTATTAAATTGTTAATTGATTAGACTTAAAATTATAAAGAGTTATTCTATATATTCATTACTAAATGGTATTTATTTTTAATTATTTAAAAAAACAAGATTGAATGAAAAATATTCTCTGGAAACCATCATCGACCGGTAATACAAATATTAGAAAGTTTATTAATATTATAAATAAAAAGTATAATATTAAAATAAGTGAATATGAAGAATTGTACAGTTGGTCTATTTCCAACCCAAAACAATTTTGGGAGCAAGTGTGGAAAAATTCTGGTATTATTTTTTCTAAACCTTACCATGATATAGTAAATGATGTGAAAAAAATGCCTGGAGCAGAATGGTTTTCTGGTTCTAAGTTAAATTTTGCAGAGAACTTATTAAAGTATAGAGATAATAAAACTGCAATATATTATAAGAGGGAAAATAATACGGTTGAAAGAATTTCTTACAAACAACTTTTTAATAAAGTAGAGGCTGTAGCACATTCTCTAAAAAGAGAAGGAGTTTTAAAAGGAGATAGAGTTGTCGGATATATATCAAATACTCCAGAGGCAATAATTGCAATGCTTGCAACATCTTCTATTGGTGCCATATGGAGCTCTACATCTCCCGATTTTGGAGTTAAAGGTGTATTAGATCGTTTTACTCAAATTGAACCTAAAGTAATGTTTACAACCAGTAGCTATTCTTATAATGGGAAAAACCATGATTTATTAGAGAAGATCGAACAAGTGGCAGCAAAAATAACTAGTTTAAAAAAGGTAGTTATTGTATGCCGTGAAGAAATAATACTTGATATAAAAAATATTAAAATTGCTGTAAAATATAAAGATTTCGAATCAGATCAACCTGAGCCGCTTATTTTTGAGCAACTACCATTTAACTACCCACTGTATATACTGTACTCATCTGGGACAACAGGTCTTCCAAAATCGATTGTTCATTCTTCCGGAGGAACGCTAATTCAACACCTTAAAGAATTATCTCTGCATTGCGATTTAAATCGAAAAGATTGTATTCTTTACTTTACAACCTGTGGTTGGATGATGTGGAACTGGCTTGTTTCAAGCCTAGCACTAGGAGCCAGTATTGTCCTTTATGAAGGATCCCCTTTTTACCCAAATAAAGAAATTTTATGGAATCTAATAGATGAACTTAAAATTTCTATTTTTGGTACAAGCGCTAAGTTTATTGAGTCTTGTAAAGATCAGGGTCTAATACCAAAAGATAATTTTGAATTAAAATCCTTAAGGACGATTCTCTCCACTGGATCACCATTAATTGAAGAGTGCTTTGATTATGTTTATCAAAATATAAAAGAAGATATTCTTTTAGGATCAATATCTGGAGGAACAGATATTATATCTTGTTTTGCCCTTACTAGTCCCATCAATCCTGTTATCCGAGGTGAGCTTCAATGTAGAGGACTCGGCATGAATGTTAAATCCTTTAATGAAAACGGTGAAAGTATTATAGATAAAAAAGGTGAACTCGTATGTGAAACAGCATTTCCGTCTATGCCAATTTTTTTTTGGAATGATTCTGATGGATTAAAATATCAAAAAGCATATTTTAATAAATTTCCTGGGATTTGGTATCATGGTGATTTAATCTCAATTTCAAAAGATGGTGGTGTTAAAATATACGGGAGAAGTGATACAACTCTAAATCCTGGTGGCGTACGTATTGGAACTGCGGAAATATATAGGGTTTTAATATCATTCCTGGAAATAGAGGATAGTGTAGTTATTGGTCAAACATGGAAGACGGATCAACGTATCGTTTTATTTATCCAAATGAAACAAGGAATAGAATTTGAAGCTAAACTAGTCGATAGTATAAAAGCTAAAATTTTAACCGAGTGCTCTCGAAAACATGTACCAAGTAAGATTTTAGAGATACAAGAAATTCCTTACACCATGAATGGAAAAAAAGTAGAAATAGCAGTGAAGCAAGTTGTCGAAAATAGCCCTGTTACAAATATTGATGCTTTAAAAAATCCAAAAGCACTTGACTATTTTAAAAATATTCCAGAATTACAAACTTAATCTAATTTATGTAAAACCTCTAATAGATCTGCAACTCTGTTCGAATATCCCCATTCGTTATCATACCAGTTTAAAGTTTTCACATAATTACCACCAATAACACGAGTAAAAGGTGCATCAAAAATTGACGAATGTGGATTACCTATTATATCTGTAGAAACGACAGGTAGTGTTGAATACTCAAGTACGTTTCTTAAAGGACCTGATTCTGAGGCACTTCGTACTGCCTCATTTATTTGATCAACAGTAGCATCTTTTTCTAATCGAATATTAAAATCAACAACAGAACCATCTGGGACAGGAACTCTCATTGCAATACCATCTAGTTTCCCTTCTAACTCCGGTAATACTTTCCCAACTGCCTTAGCAGCTCCTGTAGTTGTTGGGATAACATTTTCAGCCGCTGCCCGACTACGCCTCCAATCAGAGTGAGGGACATCTGCTAGACGTTGATCATTAGTATACGCATGAATTGTGTTGATAACTCCAAGTTCAATTCCGAATTCATCATTCAGCACTTTTGCCATCGGAGCAAGACAGTTTGTCGTGCAAGAGGCATTTGAAACAATTTTATGTTCAGGTTTTAATCCATCATCATTAACACCTAATACAACTGTATAATCAATTTCATCTTTAGCTGGGACAGTTAAGATGACACGTTTTGCCCCCGCTTTTAAGTGATTTTCAAGTTGGGATTTTTGACGAAATATTCCTGTAGATTCAATAACAATATCTACTCCCATCTCTCCCCAAGGAAGAGCTTCAGGGTTTCTTTCAGCAATAAGTTTAACTTGCTGACTTTCTGTTTTTAAGATATCCCCTTCCAATGTAACAGATTCTGGAAATCTCCCCATAACAGTATCATATTTCAGAAGGTACGTTAATGCTCCTTTATCAAAGATGTCATTAATTGCGACCACATCAACATTTGGTTTTGAATTTAAAATACGAAAAACCGAACGACCGATGCGTCCGAAACCATTAATTGCTACTTTCACTATTCTTTCTCCAATTCTGAATATGCATTTATTACGTCTAAAATTCTTTTAGAAAATCCCCATCCATTATCATACCAGCATAATGTCTTAAGAAGCGCATCATTTGTTATCATTGTTGCTTTCTCATCAAAGACCATTGTCTCTTCACGACCACTTACATCACTTGAAACGATCGGATCCTCAGTATAACCCACAATGTTCTTTAAGGAATTTTCAGAATATTCTTTAATTGCTTTATTTGCCTCTTCAACCGTTGGTATATTTTTAAGTTCTGTAGTTAAATCGACACAAGATCCATTTGGTACCGGAACATTAAAAGCAATACCATCTAACTTACCTTTGAATTTTGGCATAATTGCTTCTACAATAGATGGAGCAAATGTAGAGTTAGGAATGATATTTTCTGCAGCCGATCGACTTCTTCTTAGATCTAAACCTGCAGCATCTGCTAAAGGTTGATCTGCAGTATAAGCATGAACTGTTGTCATCATTGCCCTTTCTAATCCAAAACATTCATCCAACATCTTAACCATCAAGGCTAAAACTTGGGTTGTCGATGAAGTTGTAGAAATAATTTTATCGGAAGATTTAATAGAAGAATCATTAATACCTGGTATAACATACCTATCTATTGCTTCTTGTGGATTCCTTGTAGTAAAAACTTTTTTAGCACCAGAACTTAGATGTAATGCTAGATCTTCTTTTTTAAGAAAACGACCTGTCGCATCAATAACAATATCAACATCATAGATATCCCATGGTATTGTACCAGGCTTTCCACCACTTATCACACGAACTTTTTGATCTTTGACTTTAAGATAATTTCCATCTAATACAACTTCATCTTTCATTGAGCCATGAACTGAATCTCTTACAAGCAAATAATGAAGTGCTTCTAAAGAACCAAAATCACTAATTGCAACAAAATTATATTTTGGGTTATCATAGCCTAGGCGGAAAATGTTTCGGCCTATTCTTCCAAATCCAAATAGAGCAATGTTTACTTTTTTCATATTTATTAAGTTTTTTTTTAAGTTTAGTTGAGGTTGAAAATTACATAAAATAAAATTGCAAGTACATTAAAATAAAATTGCAAATGGTGACTTATTCATCCTTATACTTCTCTAGCCTCTCTCTATTTTTAAGAAAAGCAAAAAGAAGTAAAATTACAAAGATGACACCGATTTTCATTCTTTACCAGATTGGCTAAAACCTAAGCCCCCGTATCTATCATTTAAAACAATAATACCATCCATGTCTCGATTAGAACCAATATACGAAGTTGGTTGTTCGTACTTATTATATGTTTGAACATAACCATTCTCTTCTTTACCCGTTCCTAAATATAAAGTCCTCTTTTGATCTTGATTATATGCAGTAATAAAGCCACCATGTCCATCATCGCGAATAGTGATGGAATTGACCGTAATATCACCAAGGTTACCTTCTTGTAATTCTAGTTCATCAGCACCAAGCAGAATGAATATAAGCGTTGAGCCTAATATTCCGATAATAAGACTCCTTAGATCTATTTTTTTCATTTTAACTCCTATTTGAATAAAATATGTTAAGTTAAATAATTCTTATTTGATTTTATTTTGAAGATCACTCATTTTTTTTATTGATCTATTTTTATCTAGTTGATCGCTATTAAACTCTTTATGCCAATCTTTTTTTGCATATAAAACTCTTATGATAATGATAGATGTATATAAAAATAGTATAAATATATATCCAACAACATGAAATAGGTTATTTCGATCTACCATAAGGAGCAATAGAAATAAAAGAAATGGCATCCATTTTAAAATTCGATTAAATACAGAAGCCATTAGTTCAAAGTCTCTTCAATAAATTGCAACATTTTTTTTTGCTGTGATAGATAACCTAATCTAGTTTCGACATTTAAATATCTAATATCTCTTCGCAAAGCCTCCCATGATAAACTACCATCATCTTTAACAGGAAACTTGTTTTGTAACACAATGTTGAATGGTCCTTTAGATAACTTTTCAAAATCACCTAAATTTGTACAGATAATAAAATCTCTAGGATTTTGTTTTATTTTAATAGAAATCTGTTGACTTTTAGACTCTTCATCTTTCACACTATACCCTCTAAAATTATTATGGACAGCTATCAGAAGACCTTCTTTAGAAGGCATTAAAACATTTAAAAAAGATTCTCTATCTTCATCTATTTCATCTAAAGATTTTTTTAAAGAGCCTGGGGGCCAACCTGGTTGAAATTTTCTTAATGCGTAGTATGCTCCATCTCTAGAAAAGAGCCTATTTGGATCAATAATAGTGGTCTTATATGCAATCTCTCTATTTTCATTCTCAATAAAAAAAGCAGTTCCTTCATAATTCTTGATATGATATTCCAATGCTAATTGAGCCGTTTTCTCATCCCCGTGAATCCAAATATAACGTTTCGGAGTACTTCCATTTTGTAGAACATTAAACTTGGCCCCCGCAAAAGTAATAAATGATTTCGAAATATTTTTACTATTTTGATCAAATCCATAAAGGAATGATACTATAAAAATAAATATTATTTTTTTTACCAAAACTTATTTTTTGATTTTTAATATTTTAATACTATCTGAAATTGAAACATTTTTCCCTAAAAAAATTAATTATTTTTATCTTCATACATCCTATACCATAAGGCAAGAATAAGAGAACCAATAATAAAAATTATAGCTATAGTAAATAATACTAGTTTAAATGTCATGGTCTTAACCTTTTTTTATATATGAATTTTGAAGTCAAACAAGAAAAGAAACAACTCCGAAAAAATAGATTTTAACTAACTTTTTTAAACATTATCTTATTCTCCCCAAATTGAAATTTTACTTTCAGGCATAAAGTTTGTCAATAATTCTTTTAGTTTACTCAAAGAATCGGTTCTCTTTTTTTTATCAATTGTAACGACACCATTATTCACTTCATAATTATCATAGAATAGTTTTGAGGATGGTTCCCTTCTTTTAATTCTTTTATAAAAGTCTTTATTCATTCTAAAAACACCTGCTGTGACGTCTCGAACTTTAATTGGATCTATTTCATTAAAAACTTCATTAAAAAAATCATTATAAACATCATACCATCCATCAAATAGTATCACTGGATCAAAACACAACCTAACTGGCCAACCTTTCTTTAATGCGGCTTTTGCTGAAAGGAGTCGACTTCTAAAAGGAGGAGAGGTTGATTCATATTCTTTAGCAACCACTTCTGGTGAAAGAGTCCAACTTAGGATTATATTTTTTGAAGGATTAATATTATTTATCAATGAAAAAAGAGCACTTTTAGTCCTTATTTCAATGATTAAATCCTTTTGTGTTTTCGCAAATTCAATCCACCTTGATGCCATTGGGATAATATTCTCCATAGCCAAGATATCTGTATTATATGAAATAGAAACGATCATAGGGTTAACGAGAACATCTAGTAGTTCCATTTTTTTCTTAATAGAATCCATAAAATCATCTTCATTAACAAAAATAACCATATTTCCAGAGCTATACATTCCTTGTAAAAAGCAATAATCACAATTGTATAAGCAGTTTAAAATAGGAGTATTATAAAAAACATTTGGAGATCCAAATTCTTGAACCATTTCTGAAGCAGGATATAGAAAGGGTTCTGTCTTTTTTGCAAGAATCAATTTCATTGAAGATTTTTGAATTTGAAAATCTTGCCCTACCTTATTGAATATATCTTTGTAGTGCTCGACTTCAATAATTTTAGACTTTGAAAATTTTTGAAGCGCTATTTTAGTTAATGGATAACCTTTAGCTTGATTTTCTATGTATATATGAGAAAAATTAGGCTGAAAGATTTTCACAAATAGCCTTTAAGATATTATTTCTTTCGAATTTCGAAGATGGTTTTATAACCATAGTATCATCCAATATTTTATTTGGATTTTTTAAACGATAGCTTTTTGAACAAGAGATTAATTGATGGTATTGAGTTTCTGTCAATTTTAGTACATGTTTTGTTCTTTCAATCCATTGTAAATCAATATCAGATAAGATTGGAACAATTAAATCTCCAACTTTTTTAATTTTTTCTAAATAATTATTAATTTCCTTTAATTTTGAATAGACTAACAGATTAACACTTTTTTTATCAAGTGAATAAACCCCACTATCCATATAATCTGAGACAATTTTAATAAATGATATTTGGTGAGTTAATATTCTTTTTGAACATACTTTATAAATTTCTGAAGCTTCCATATCCACTAAAGTATTATAAGAATTTCCGCCATCTGAGACACTACTTCTTACTGTTGTAATAGAAGATTCTGCCAGGTTTGAATTTATAATTAAATCTGGAAAGTAATTTTTTTTGGATTCTTGATCAATAATCTTATTTATCAAAAAAATATTCCCTATTTCGGAAAATCCCCTCTGACTTCCAGCTATTCCTATGTTTATAAATTGAATAACTCTTTCATTATACCTATCTAAAACTTCAAAAATTCGTTTTTCAATTTCTTTTTTTCCAACTCCAACAATAAGTAAGCATAAGTCATCTTTTTTATAAAATGGAAACGAAAATGAATTATTTTTTTCCAATTTATAAAAAAGTATAAGAGGAACTGACTCTGCCTTTAAAGCAGAAATGATACATTGCATACAGGTTGTTTAAAAAAAAGAAAATCGAATGATTTTTCTTTTAGGCTTATATTTTTTCTTCCACGGTTTTTTTCCTTCCCATGAAAGTTTCAACTCTTTTTTCTTCCCTTCAGGCCCATACATAAACTGACTTTGTTTCTCTTTTTTCTGCATATCTAAGCTAATTGACTCTAAAATCAAATTTTTAGTGGAGCGATCCAAATGATCAAAATCTGCATAGACTATATCACTGCCAAATCTCCCTCCCAAAAGTTTTAATAACTTACCTGAGTAATACAATAAAACCCCACCAACAACTCCAATATACAATTCTTGGTCCGGGATTGCGTCTAAATGACCAGCGACAGCACTAACAGTTGTTGCCGCAAGCGCAATAGCTCCAAGATATATGCAAGGGGTACCAATATAAGAATATGATTTTTCGGAATAACGCACTTCAACAAGGTTTTTAACAGGGACAGTCATTAGAACTAAATTGTCTTCAAAAAAAATAACTTTTCGATTTTTTATGGAAAAGCGGTTCGCAGATGTAAAGATATCATCTGTTTTAGTGAACAGTTGTATTCTTTGAGCGTAGCTTAAAGAAATAAAGAGCTGTATTATTATTAAATATTTCACAAATAAATAATTTACCTATCTAAAAGTTAATTAATAGTTCGTAATACACTCATTAGATAATCTATATCATTTTTGTCATTATAAATTTGTATAGAAGTTCTAATAAAACTCTGGTTATTCCATTTAAAAATAGGGACCTCTATTTTATATTTATTTAATAGAATTATTTTAGTATCTATATTTATATTTTTAGGTAATGGATGTGCAACCATCTGCCCCAGCCATTTAGATCCTGATGATAATGGGGCAGTATTGAAAGTTTTTTTAAATTGTTCATAAGCATACAAATTTAATTCAAGACATTTTTTTTGAGTTGGTTGTATGTTATTTTTATAGTATTCAATCGTAAATGGAATAGATAAAAAAGCTGACATATCTCTAGTTCCTTGCCACTGAAAATCTTGTAAAAATTCTGATTCTTCCGGATCATCTCCATCCTTTCCCCAACTATAAATAACTGGTTTCATAGAACTCTGATACTCTTTTTTTACAAATAAAAAAGATGTTCCTTTCGGGCCACAAAGCCATTTATGAACAGCACCAGTATAGAAGTCACAGCCTAGGCTATGAATATCTAATTCAATATGTCCAGGTACATGTGCACCATCAACTATGGTAATAATGTTTTGATCTTTAGCAAACTGTAAAATCTTCTTTAAAGGGAAAATAAGCCCTGTTGCACTTGTAATTTGTGATATAAAAATAACCTTAGTTTTTTTAGAGACACCTCTTAAAAATGCCTCGACAAATTCATCTTCTGAGACCAATGGGATTGGTACCTTTTTCTGAATAATCTTTACTTTATTTTTTTTAGACCATTCTGACCATGCTCGAACCAAGGCTCCATACTCATGATCTGTCATTAAGATCTCATCATCTTCATTTAATTTTAAATTATAAATTATATTTGTGACTGCAGTAGTAGGATTTTGAAAAAAGATTATTTCCTCTTGATCGCACCCAACTAAATCGGCCAATGCAATTCTGGATTCTCTTAAGCCTCGATAAAGGTCTTCGGTTAGAAACTTAACGGGTTGTTCTTCTAATTTTCTCTGCCACTCTTGATATTTTTCGAATACAGGCCTAGGACAGGCACCAAAAGAACCATGATTTAAATATGTAATCTCTTTATTTAACAAAAAATCATATATCTCTACATTCATTTATTATTTTCACCAGTTATGTTAAAGGTATTAATAAGGTAATGGTTTCATTCTTTTAAAAATGACATAAAAAAGAAGAATATGCCCCAATCCAAGAATTTCAAGACCAAGTATATACCAAGGCCAAGATCCAATAATCATAGGGCTACGAACAATTGGTTCAGAGCATAGGAACATATAGTTTGAACCCAATAAAAAATTTAAAGATCCAATAAAGATTAATAATAATTGGCAATAAATAAAAACTCTACGCCAAGCAAGTTTTTTGATTCTATACCCATCAACTACAGCTAGATAAACTGGTACTAGAATAATTCCCCCATGGCCTATGTAGTATTCAATCACTTGTGGTAAATCACCTCCATGGTTCAACTGAGGAGTTAGTAACGCGTGAATTGCCCCAGGTATTCCTATGAGAGCTAAAAACTCAAAACCTTTTTGGTGTGTTTTAAAAAGCATCAATCCCGATAAAATCGCTGCTATACCACATAGATGTAATGGTAGAGATGTTTCTATTTCCCAAGCCCCAATTTGAAAAATATACCAACTTTTCCAGAGCTCTCGACCAATCATAATAACACCTAAACTGATCGAAAATATTCTTCGAATATCTGGAGGTACACGAATTGCAAATTGAATAATCAAAATACCAATAAAAAGAGGTATTGCTATTCCTAACCACCAAGTTGTTGTTAATGGTACAATATCAATTGCTAGGTTCATATAAAATATTATTTTAACAAAATGAGTTTTTGCGTGTCAATATTATCATCATAGGAAAAATAAATAAAATAAATTCCAGATGAAAACTGATTCGCCTGCCATTGAATATTATGCTGCCCTGGATACATATACCCATTTACAAGTGTTTCTACCTGCCGTCCTTGTAAATCATAAATTGTTATTGTTATGAGTTTTGAAGATTCAGTTTCGGGTATATCAAAACGTATAGTAGTAACAGGATTAAAAGGGTTCGGAAAAGCTGGGTATAATGAAAACTCTGTTGGTACTGAAGATGAATTTATTTGAATAATACCTTTTTGTGCTTTGACTCTATTGTGGTCTAAGAAACTATAAGCTAGTTGGATTTGTTCATCCTCATGATAGCTAACCCGAATAGTATCCATTTCATTTTTTCCTAATCTTGCAAAATCTAAAGTTGAAAAACCTTTGAGATTAGAATGCATATTTAAAAATAATTCTTTTTCTTTTGTTTTTCTTTTTAAAAAAGAGACAGGTGGGGTTTCCGTTTTTTCATAGCTAAACTGAATTTGTCCTGCAGAAATTTGATTTTCAATTAATATTAATAATTCATTTCCATTTGATATTAATTGTAAAGGAGCCCCGACCTCTTCTATCTCTTCAATGATTTCTCCATATGTATTTTGATACCATGACCACATTCTCATAAATGCCATACCATCTTCAATATCAAATTTGCTATCTGGATAAGAAATAAAATGAGGCGCATTCCCTATAACGGGTCCTAGTTCATAATTAAGGTTATTCTCTTCCCAATTTTCAACAAGAGCCCATAGATCCGAATAATTAATAGATGTATCCAAATCATAATCACCTAGCATAGGAGTTATATAGGTAAAAGCGATATCTACTGTGGTTAGTTGACTTATATCTTGGATTGTATCAAAAATAACGGTTATTGAATCGAAACTGGCAAAAGGTGGTTTTAATATAATCTCAATAGAGGAATCTTTTTTTGTCGAGTCAAAAAGAACCTCTTCAGCATATTTAGCAGTAACGGTGAAATCGAGATTTGTAATTTTTTCATTAAAACTAAAGGTAATAGGTCGAGTTCTCATTAGGACTAAAAAAGAATCAATCGAAGATGATACATTTACAACACTAGGAGGTAAGATATCGTACAGACTGATTCCATCTACAAGACTAGTATTAATTACCATTTGATTACCTGCATCATCATACAACGATGCAATTCCACTCAATGCGATTGAAATAATTTCGTTACCTGTCGGAGATGCATTATATTCCAGATTTAAACGAATACTATCTTCGCCACCAATTAAAAAGTTACTATCCGTTCTCGTAATACTGGTAATTATAACTGTATCAACGTCACTGTCATTTGGAATAAGTGAAATTATAAAGTCTTGTATTTCTATCGAGACAGTAGAATTTATATCTCCATATAGATTATCATCAAAAAAAAGATCTATGAATGAATCATTCAATGCTAATGATGATGCATTTATTTGAGGTGGGTTATAATCTTGAATTGTGAAAGTCGAATTATAATTTAATTCTATCTCATTACCTGAAGCATCTTGAAGTACACCAATAAATGTATAAGTGATAGTTTCTTCGCTGGGGTATGCCTCTAAGGGGTAAATAGTATAGATATTATTCACAGTATCTAAAACTGAAATATAATCTTCTCCTGCGACTAATGTTGAGCCACTACTTTCATTTTTTAAAATGAATAAAGCATCAAGATCTTCTTTTGTTGCTTTTGCAGCTGGAGGACCAGGCACCCACACCTCATCATCAAATTGTATTGTGATTGGGTCATTTTGATTTATGTTGTTTTCTCCATCATCAATACTAGTTGTACTCGTTATTGGTAATTGATCATTGAAAAGTACAGTGTCACTTTCTCCAATCGGCATCGGTACTCCTGAAAAACTATAGACACTATTATTAGTATTTGGAGAAAAAATAATTTCTTCATAGCCAGATGGTAAACTATCAAGTGACATAAAAACCCGTATGGTACTTTCCCCACCAGACAAGTTTTGATTCTCAGTATTTTTAAAAGAGTTAATGATTACATTCGAAGTATTCCCACCTTCTAATTCATTTTTTACAAATTCAAAACTTAAGGAACTCATATTCAAGGGTATTGTTAAATCTGAATTACCATAAACGCCTACTGAAAATTTGATATCAGCATATTCATTACTATCTGCTAGACTTATTTCATTTATCTTCGCAGATACATTTAGTGCAACCCCTGGAGAAGAGCCTTCGAGTAATGAGTTCCCCGCCAAGTCAAAGATCGAATTATTATCTGTTGCTGAAAAAAATAAGACTTCTAATCCGCTCGGTGCAGAATTTGGAGTAATTAAAACACGTATAACGGACTCTCCACCAGCTAATGCATCTCCGCTATTATTTTTTAGTCCACTTAGAGTAACCCCAGAACAATCACCACCATTTGAATCAAAAGATAATATTAGATCTGAAATTTCCAACGCTCCTGATCCAGAATTCGTTGAAAAAACGCCTTCTGTAAAGGTTATAACAACATACTCATTTGTTAATGCAATAGTGCTTTCATTAACAAATAAAGGAGGAGATAAGTCTTCTGTTCTAAATTGGATCGTATTATTCACAAAGGGATTATCACTTAAATCTTCAACTACTGATAAAACTTCTAAGCTTATAAAAGTATACTCCGGAAAATCCTCACCTGGAATAAGGGTAAACGTGATATTATTTGATGTTGTAATAGTGAAAGGCAATACATCATTCGTGGTCATATTTTTTAATTTAAAACAAGAAGATGCATTCGCATCCGTGATATTACTGTCATCAGAAGCTCTAACTATCTCTGAAAATGTAATCGTTAAACTTGCATTTTGTTCTACGCCTTCTTGATTACTTTCTGGAAGACTAGAATTAATTGTAGGGCTTAAAGCATCAATTAATTGAATAGTAATTCCAGTTAAATCAAGCAAAGGTATTCCAACACTATTAAATATTGAAGACTCATTTAATGGGCCTAGGGTTGCTTCTTCAACGCCACTTGGATTGTCATTATAAGTTATATTTAATTTAATATTCTGATCTCCAGGGATAAGGGTGCTACCATCTAATTTTGTTAAGGTTTCAATGGATGCTCCAGTTGCAGCTCCGCCATTAGAAGTAATATTTATTTGATAATCATTTGGATCTAATGGTAACAAGTTATCAGTATAGACATCTAGATAAGATCCTCCATAAACACCTTCACTAAAATGATAATTTATCTCTGAATAATCATCTGAGGTTGTTAATGAATCAACAATAAGAGAGGTTCCTATCCATGTTCTAATTGACCAAGGATCACCTTCCTGAGGAGTACCATTATTTCTATTTCCAAT